>WLWD01005900.1_pt1 | contig 44051 bp, 33 predicted proteins | sample 6712731 | NCBI WGS metagenome assembly WLWD01 (sample SAMN12718690, study PRJNA576275) | sponge metagenome | isolation source: marine sponge | host: Mycale hentscheli | place: New Zealand: South Island, Marlborough, Capsize Point | collected 2014-11-01 | reverse complement strand
TTTTTTCCTTTACTATTTTGTGTTTTCCTTTTCTTATCTGTTATACTTAAGCTTGTCCATACTTTTTATAGTTCTTGCTTGCTTTTGTGTATCATTTATTCTGTTTTGTTTTATGTTCTGTAATTGTACTTTGTTCTCTGGTTCTGTATCATTTTGTTTGAATTTGAGACTGAGTACTGATAGGGATCTTGAGCATACTGGGAATAGTGGATAGGCCTTAGTCAGTGTGTTTAAGCCTGGAGATATTTTGTCTTTTTCCCTTAGTTTTAGTTAGTAGTCTTTGCGTGATAGTTTGGCTGAGTTTTTATAGCTTTACCCAATTGTCGTGTGCTACTACATAATTGGTCCTTCGAGCCGGATCTGTGCTTGACTCTATCTTGCCAGATTCCAACAGCAAACAACAGTCACTTCTAGCTCTCTGCTAATTCTCAGCTTCTAGTTAGCAAGGCAACTGTTCCTAGTTTGAGTTTGATTATTTGTAGTTTTCTATCATTGTCTAATTGTGCCATGGACAAAGAAGAAGTACCTTCTCTCAAAAACTTGCGAAGCAACCGAAAGCAGATGGAGAAAACCACCAAAAGCTTGGGAAGACAGTTGAAGACACTTCTTAAGCGGGACATCAACAAAGTCGATACTGGCAAGCTTCAACAGCTAAAAACTTCTATTGATGAAGTGGCCGACAACATTCAGAGAGAGAGAACAATTATGACAACTTACTATGATGAAGAACCTAGCATTGCTGATGATGATAAAGCCTATGATGATATCTACGATCTGACTTTGGAAATTGTTGAAAATACCAATGAACTAATTTCAAAGAATCTCTTTTACAAGCTGGCGACTGAAGTGGATGGTGATGTACATGCCCTTGAAGTCTCTATGGAGGCAGACTCAGAAGCTACTCATTCAGAGGACATTGCTAGTCTCAGTGGCAAGATCGACAAGCTTTCAGTCTACAGTTGCCATGTTACTGAGTTGGAAGATGTTCGCAAAGCATTTCGAACTCGTTATTTAAAGATGAAACGGGAAATGGAGTCTCGTGTACGCTCCAAAGCTGTTCCTCTAGCCTCATTACCCAGCTCTGATAGTGACACTCACTCATCTATCTCTTCACCTGCTACGCCTAGGTCTGGTGGGAACATTCGGTTACCAAAGATGGAGCTACCTACCTTTGATGGCAAACAAATACATTGGCCAGTCTTCTGGGAGCGCTTCTCAACAGCTGTGGATAAAAATCCAGGTCTGAACGACGAAGAAAAACTATCTTACTTACGTTCTTCTATGAAGAGCAAACTAGCTCAAGACATTGTGTCCCCTCCTACTGGTGATACTCATACATATAGCACTCTGCTCCAATTGCTAAAAGATGCCTTTGATGACAAGAGGGAGATACACCGTAAACACATCAAGGCTTTGAGTGATACCAAAGGCTATCGACACAACTATGACGATCTCATGAAGCTCAGTGCACACTGGGAGAAACATGTTACTGGACTAAAAGCTACCGGGCAATATGCAGCAGATTGCATTCTCACTTCAATGGCAGTTCTCTGTATGCCAGACAAGACTTACGCTGAATGGTCCAAGTACACGGCAGATTATGAAGACATCCCTCCTGTACCAGTATTTCAGAAATTCCTGAAGGAACAAGTCAAGTCTCTGAGAAAGAGTGACAGTGATCCAAGTTCTCACGATGACAATCCATTCGCAACCTCTGCATTTCCTCCGAAGAAGAAGCCTTTCAGAGCAGCCTTCAACCTTGTAGAGAAGTCATCTCAGTGTGATCTTTGTAATAGTAATCCTCATCCTTTGTATCATTGTGTTGTTTTTAAGAATGCAGGTGCTGAGGAGCGGTTTGAAATGGCCAAGCGTCTCCGGAAATGTACCAATTGCCTTTCTTCTGAACATCGCACCAAGGACTGTCCCTCCAGCAAGAGATGTAGTCGATGTGACTGCAAGCATCACTCTATGCTCCATAAGGATAAGAGCCCAGTACACCAAAGCAAACCAGCTGCCACTGATCCTGTTCCACAGCACGAGTCTCCCCCATTGCAGAATGAACCTAAACCTCAGCAGTCTACCTCTGTCCAAATGGCTCTAGCTACCATGGAGGAAGACGACCTGCCCACTCTGCAGATGACTGCCCAAGTGATTGTGCGAGCAGATAATGGGAATCGAATGAAGATACGTGTCCTGATTGATACTGGAGCTACTTCATCCTTGCTAGCCACAAGAGTTGCCACTCGACTGGGTTTGCCAAAGACAAAGACAACCACTATACTGAAAGGAGCACAAGGATGTCCACTGAAGCCAAGTCGTATGAAGACATCCTTTGAGGTGGAGAACAAGTATCAACCGTCCAATCCTATCAGTGTGAAAGCATATCTCGTGGACAAGGTGTCAGATGAGTTACCTATTAGTCCAGTGTTGGGTGCAAACAAGTGGGAATTCATAAAGGGTTTAGACTTAGCTGATCCTTTATTTGACAAGCCAGGGAAAATAGATGCTATTTTTGGCTCTAATGTTCTTAAGAGAATTATTCTTCCTAGTACAGTTGCAGGTGGCGACAAAGAACCTATGGCCTTCCAAACAGTCTTTGGCTGGGCTATCACTGGTGAATGTGAAGGAGCTCAGTCCAACAATTCCATTCACCTCCATGTGACCTGTGAACCTGAGGAAGACTTGGACCAGCTCTTGAAGAAGTTCTGGGAGGTGGAACAAGTGCCAACTTCCTTGGATAGCTCTCTCAATGCTGAGGAAAAGCAAGCAGTGGAGACTTTCCGTGACTCAGTACACCAACAGCCAGATGGCCGATATGAAGTTGCTCTAACCCGCAAGATCCAATCTCACAAGTTAGGCGAATCTCGAGACACAGCGTGCCGAAGGTTATACTCTATGGAGAAATCACTAACCAAACGGGGGGACTGGCCAGTTTTCCGAGATGCAGTGCTGGACTATCTTCATCAAGACCATGCAGAGAGAATTACTTCTGAAGTAGTGAGTGTGGGTGAGAAACAGTGTTATTATTTGCCCATGCATGCTGTAAACAAGCAGAGCTCTACCACAACCAAAGTACGCATAGTCTTTGATGCTTCAGCAAAGACAACTAATGGTAAATCTCTCAATAGCATTCTATCTTCAGGGCCTAATGTATACAGCCATATTGTGCAACAAATACTTCGCTTTCGCATACATCATGTTGCTATGACTGCAGATATATCCCAGATGTTTAGGCAAATCCTAATTGCTGAGAAAGATAGAGATTTACATCGATTTGTTTTCCGTTCCTCACCTGATGAACCTGTAAGTGACTACAGAATGAAACGTTTGACTTTTGGGGTCACTAGCTCACCTTACCTTGCTACCGAAACATTACGACAAGTAGCTAAAGATCATTACTCTGAGTTTCCGACAGCAGCTGAAATAGTAATGACTGACTTTTATGTCGATGATTTGCTTTCTGGTACTGACACAGTAGAATCAGCATTACAACTACGTCCTCAACTTAATAAACTGCTGGAAAAAGGGAGATTTTTGCTTAGGAAGTGGAGATCTAATTCTCAAAAACTTCTTGAGTCTATTCCTGATGAGTTGAAAGAAAAGGAGCCTGTAATGGAGTTTGTGTCCCATGATGACTGTCCCAAAACATTAGGGCTACACTGGAACACACTGAAAGATGACATGTATGTTTCTATTCCAAAGATTGAGTACCATGGTAAACTAACCAAGAGACAACTAGTCTCCAATATAGCTAAGGTCTATGATGTCATGGGGTGGCTTTCACCTGTAATTCTGTTTGCTAAATCATTACTTCAGCAGGTGTGGGAGTCCAGAGTTGATTGGGATGATTCTGTACCTGGCGATATCTTAGCCGATTGGTCGAGATGGGTTTCTGAACTTCCTGTCCTGTCTCATCGATGTATTCCACGTTGTTATACTGACCCCAGCAAGGAGATCAGCTCCAGACAAATCCATGGCTTTTCTGATGCCTCTGAGAAGGGATTTGGAGCTGTTGTGTACCTTCGAACCTTCTACTTTGACTCAAGTGTCACAGTATCTCTGGTAATCTCTAAAACTAGAGTAGCTCCTATTAAGAGGCTTACTATACCCAAGTTAGAGTTAGCAGGTGCTTTGCTCTTAGCTGAATTAATGGAAACTGTGAGAGTAGCATTGAAACTGGTTATTTCTCAGATATATGCTTGGTCAGATTCTCAAATAGTCTTGGCGTGGTTAGATGGAAATCCCAGAAAACTTCCCACCTATGTAGCCAATAGAGTGTCTCAAATCCTTGATCTTATGCCAGCTTCCACATGGAGATATGTTCCCAGTAGTCAAAACCCAGCAGACTGTGCCTCTAGGGGTGTGTTACCCTCTGCATTACTCGAGCATGACTTATGGTGGGATGGTCCAGCTTGGTTGCTGAATGAACCCTCTACATGGCCTGTCATTCCAAATACTCATAGTCAACAGGAAACTGCGCCAGAAATACACATCCTAACAGTTCAAGTCGAGAAATTCGATCTTGTATCTCGGTATTCTAGTGTCACTCAATTAAAACGTATCATTGCCTTCATCTATCGCTTCTACAGAGCTTGTCAGAAAAAGAACAGAACGTGGTCAGATCATTCATTATCACCTCTTGAACTTAACCACTCACTCAATGTTATTGTTTATCTATCCCAATGTGTGTTTTTTCCCAGTGAAGTGTCTACAGGGAGCAACCTGAGATGTCTCAATCCCTTCTTGGACTCTAACAAGCTCATGCGAGTAGGAGGAAGACTTCGCCATTCACGTCTCGGATACAATCATCGGCATCCTTTCATTCTACATGGCAAGGATCACCTCTCACACCTGATTCTGCGCGAGATACATGAAACACACCTTCATGCTGGTCCACAGCAAATGATTGCAGTAGCAAGTAGAGACTTTCACATTCTGTCCTGCAAAAGAGTGGCCAAGACTATCTATCGTGGATGTGTGACGTGCCAGAAACAAAGGGCCACAACTTATCACCAGCTCATGGGTCAGCTGCCAGCTGCTCGAGTTACTCCTGGACCTCCTTTCATTGACACAGGTGTTGATTATGCTGGGCCAGTTACTTTGAAGCTGGGGCGTGTCAGGAAGCCGGCGTATGTGAAGGCTTACATTTGTATTTTTGTCAGTTTCACAGTGAAAGCAGTGCATTTGGAGTTAGTGACAGACTTGACAGCTAATGCCTTTATTGCAGCTCTTCGCAGATTTATTGCTAGACGTGGTCAACCTAGAATGATACATTCGGACCATGGGTCAAATTTTGTTCGAGCCAACCGAGACCTTCGTGAGCTGACATATGCCCTCAATAAACGTGACATATCTGATGCCATCGTCAAGTTTTGCTCCAACAATGGAGTGCAGTGGACCTTTATTCCAGAACGTTCTCCAAATTTCGGCGGCCTTTGGGAGTCAACAGTGAAATCTACTAAGAAACACCTCTCATCTACTACCAAGGGATATTCATTAACTTATGAAGAATATTCCACAGTTCTGGCACAAGTCGAAGCTGTGTTGAACAGCCGTCCTTTGATACCAGCTGACAGTCAAGACTTAACAGGATTGGAACCTCTCACCCCTGGACACTTTTTGATTGGACAACCAATTACGGCCTTGTCTGATAAAGACTTCACAAACACGGAACGCAAGTTGAACAGAAGATGGAACCTTGTACAGTCAATAACCCAAGAGTTTTGGAAGAGATGGTCTCAAGAATATCTGAACATTATCAATCGCTATCAGAAGTGGGTCAAGCCTCGCAGAAATATCAAGATAGGAGATGTTGTTCTTGTAAAAGACCAGACTGTATTCCAGTGTAAATGGCCACTAGGACGAGTCACTCAAGTCTACCCGGGACAAGATGGCTTTGTTCGAGTAGTAGATGTCCGGACCGACAAGGGAACGTACCGAAGACCAGTTTCGAAACTGTCACTGCTCCTATGTGAAACAGAAGCCACTCCTACAGAGATGCCTTCGGGAGGGAATATGGAGCAGCCCCACCCCTCAACTACAGGCTAGCTCTGTGGACTGATTTAGCTGTAGGTGCTAATGGACCACCTATTCACTAATTAGCGTACCTTCACTGCATTCACACAAACAATTATTCTATTCTAACATTACCTTTCTCATGCACCTGCCCTTATCTTATACAATCCCCATTCCATTCCACTCACATATATACTTGTAACACTCTCATTCTATTCAGTTCTTTAACTCCCTCATTTTTTCCTTTACTATTTTGTGTTTTCCTTTTCTTATCTGTTATACTTAAGCTTGTCCATACTTTTTATAGTTCTTGCTTGCTTTTGTGTATCATTTATTCTGTTTTGTTTTATGTTCTGTAATTGTACTTTGTTCTCTGGTTCTGTATCATTTTGTTTGAATTTGAGACTGAGTACTGATAGGGATCTTGAGCATACTGGGAATAGTGGATAGGCCTTAGTCAGTGTGTTTAAGCCTGGAGATATTTTGTCTTTTTCCCTTAGTTTTAGTTAGTAGTCTTTGCGTGATAGTTTGGCTGAGTTTTTATAGCTTTACCCAATTGTCGTGTGCTACTACAAGCATTGCTAACATAGCATAATAAGCATAATTTGCCAATCCCCAGCTGGCACCTTCAAAGGTGCAAGACATTAATCACATCCTCTTTAATACACTCCCATGAGTGGTCAGCTAACTAGCTACGTACCTGGCCATATTTTCAAAGACATTAATGCAGTCCTAAGAATAACAGCAACAGTAATACATTATGATTGAAAGTGGGGAGCATGGGAGTGCTTTACTATTTACACTAAAGCCTTATGTCATCACATTGCCTTGAACAATCTTGTAAGGTTGAATTTAGATAGTCCAACCTCAAGTGCAAAGAGGAATGTGCATATATGTCCTCAAAAAATTGAAGTATCATATTTCAGTCATGTGTGTTGTTTTGGTTTAGAGATTCCGGACTTAGTTTTAGTTATTCATATTAAAAAATTATCTTGAAGGCTTAGTTTTAGTTTTCCCCCCCAAATTCTCCCTGAAGATTTAGTCTATATCATGTAGAAGAATTAGTTAGCTATACTATCAATTGACTTATTTTTAGTTAATTTATGTTGTCTCTCAAATTCTTTGTTAATCAGTCTCCTGAAAGAAAGTAGTTCATACAGTTTTTCCCAAAGTATTTCAAAAATAGCATATTTCTATGAGTTTGTAAGTAGCTATTATAAACAAACTATGATATTTTTTATAATAGTTTAGAGAATATTTACATGATGACAATTCATATCTTCATTTATTGAGGACATAATTCAAGGTGAATTGTTCACTACCTCTCCTGATGGGTCAGATGTACTTACTGCTGGTCATTTCTTGAGTGGCTGATTGTTCTCTACCAGCCAAAGGTGATTCCACTCACAAATATGCAGTCTCCAACGTAGGAACTTGCTCTGAGATCAATGGCACACTATTTATCTCCAAACTCTTCAGCAGTGAAAGAAATGGCAAAGTAGAAAGGCTAATTTAAACAAAACGTGACCTAGTACTACTACAGTGCTACACTTGAAACTACAAACCAGGCACGTAGCAGTTTATTAGTTGAACACTTGCACCTTATGTTAGCCTGTGATTCTTGGGAGGCCTGACAGTTCAACTTCTTGAACTTAAGGGGAATGTAAGGATGCACACAAGCGTTGGAGAGTGCACTATATTTGTGTACAACTATGAATATCACATAATGTGAAATGTATCACAAGCATATATGGATTTTTATACATTTAATTAATAAATTTTACTGCTGATTTTATTCATGTTAAAGTAATTAAACAATTAAAGTATTTATCTTTAAAATTATCGTTATAATGCATGGACTTTACTGTAATATCAGAGGTTAAATGTCAACCTCTTAGTATACAATTAATCATTTCGATGCCATTACTGCCTACAGGCGGGCAAGGAGTCACTTGTCTTCTTGAATATTAAAAAAATACTTAATTAAAAGCATCAGCTTGATTTTTTGTTTATGCTTTATACAATATAAAATTAACTCAATAGATACAAAAAAAAATTAACTAGATGCCTCTTTTGCCGAGATTGTCCAAAACTTTTATATGACCTTGAAAAAAATTTTGTTTAGAGTTACATTTACAACTGTGACTTCATATTTTGCAATAATATCCCCAAAGCATTGAAAATAATGCTAAAAACAATACAAGTTTATTGGCACTCAAAAAAATTCCACTTTTTCATCCCAATCGTCAAGCGACTAGATATTATTGACTACACCTTTTTTTTTTAATAGTTACCATATAAAGACTAAGATGTTTTAAATCAATAGAATCAGCAATTGAAGCTTTATTGACTGATATATGGTTGCTAAAGGGATTCCTTACAGAAAAAAAAAGATAATTTGATAAAACTTTAATTGATTATTAAGGAAAAAAATGTTACCAATGGTCATCACCACCAGAAATTTGATGTCGAAAGGGTTAAGCATGAAACAAGGTTAAAATAGCCTAGCTTAGGGTTGTTTACTTCAATGACACCCTCATTTACAGAGTGAAATGAAGTAAAAGGTAGTATTCTATACTTCAGATTACATTGGTCAGACTAGATATCACATATTTCTTATTGCAGAGGAGATGACTCAAGATAATTGTTTGGATTCTGTTGAGAATTCTGCAAACGAAGAAATACAAACTCTGATGTGACCAAAGAAACTGAAAGTGGAACATCTATGTCAGTAACTGAAGATTTTCCTTTTTTTTTTTTGTAGTAGTAAATCTTCTGTTCAAAGAACTCCGTCTAAGAAGGTTCTCCTGCAGTTGCATTGTGTATGTAAAATGCCTGAATGTTTCGACAACTACATGATCAGTTGCGAGTCATGTAATTCCTGGTTTCACTACAAATGTGTTGGAATTACATGCAAGTGTAAAGACTCTTTTCGCTGTGCATGTGCACCATCCTCTTGGATTTGCTCTAGTTGACTTGTTGTAGTTGACTTTCTGTGTTATCTTCATCTTGTGTATATCATCGTCTTTCATTGTAATTATAAAATATAATATATATGTATATTATGAACAATGTGTTATAATTAAAAAGTATTGAAGTGCCAGGGGCCATACGCAGACTTAAAAAGGTGGGTTATTTTATGACCACATCCAAGCCACACCTAGATCAGACGTAATTAATTAATAATTTATTATACAAACAGCAATAATTTATTGAAAAAGCAAGCTAGCACCCTCAATTCTACATGGATACATTTCTAATTAAAGTTTGCAAACACAATTTACATCAGTTTCATATGCACTTATTCGTGGATTGAAGACTTCTGGAAACACAGGAGAGGATGAAGTCTGTGAAACTCAAGGCTGAGAAAGATCTCCTCGATGTCAGGTGCATGATTAGGTATAATTGATAAAGCTTTTCCTATAAAATTGAACAAAGCAATGGTTCCATTCAGTAGTGAGCCATTTTATTTGTAATACTTTCAACTTGCTATATCTCTGTGGCTTCTATATTATTTTACTGAAATACGTCCAAAATAATATTATTTGACTGCTTCTGCAGCTTCATTTTAGCCTTTTGAATCCGCCTATGCAAGCATTTGACAGTGCAGCTCCATTGGAAGTCATGGTGGCATGATATTACAATTACAGATAATGAAAACTACAGTTAAAGTTAGCTATAATATAGGGGTTAGATTAAAACTTGACACAGTCCATAGTTTCTGCTCAACAAAAAGGCTATAAATATAATTAATTTGAAATGGGGTTACTAGTAACCACCTGAACCCTCCTCTGCGTCGCCTTGAATACAATGTAGCTAGCTAATCGTTTTAACGTGGTTGAATTAAAAATAAAAATGGAAGGTCGCCTGCCAGTGAGTCAGGAGACTCCAATTCCACCAGTCACCTACTTCGAGGCTGTCTATTGCTATACAAATAAGAAACTGTGTGGCTATCTTGGGGACCATCAGCGGCATCGAGTGACTTTATTTATTTAGCTATTTATTTAGCTAGCTCTTTATTTAAATTTTATTGTTTCATTTATCGATTTGTTTTTTATTTTGTTAATATAATGTAGCTATTGTCACTACACTTATTTTAACAAGTAATATTGGGAACAAGATGAAAAATACTAAACTGTATTAACTCAAGGTTGAGAATAAAGAGTTGACAGCTTTATATTTTATTAGTGTGTGCTTATAGCTAAATAAGTCTGGCTATTCATACCTTTATATATGGATTTTAGAAAATGTTCACACATTCCACTTCAATTCATAATCAATACAAAACATACTCAAACCTGCTCACAAAAAATACACAGTGTCATTCTGTTAGCATTAGCTAGCTAAATTAGCTGTTTTCAAGGCATGTTATTGACAGTCAGTCCTGATGCTTTCAAATACATCTGCTTTACTGATGATGACCTACTTACTAGTATTACATGGAATATGCAGTAGTATAGTCTCATAGAAGACCCATTCTATCTTCTGGTGTGTTGTTATATCACTGTCAGCCATACTCTCAGAGACGTAGGCAGAGGGGGTTCAGGGGGTTCACATGAACCCCCCCTTTCAAATTAATGATATTCATGAATCAATCCTTCAAAAACTGATTATATTGCTCAGTTAGCTATGTGCATATTTTTTCCTCAAATTTAACCACTAAACTAGCATGGAACACAAAAATGATAATAGCTAGGTGCATTCTAAAGTGGTCAGTGTGCATTCCTCAAGGTGGTAAAACTGGTAGGACCACGTGCACTTTAAGATGGAGTTCAATAGAGTAATAAATAAAGTACTAATTAATGTCTGAATTGGGAATGAATGCTCGTAGCTACTCACGAATAGTTGAATAAAGTGTAAATAAAATTACATTTAGGAAGGACTCAGCACCATAGTTGCTGTATATACACTAAGCAAGAGCAATAGCTTAGTTCAGTTGCAGCTGAAATCATGAAAAGACAGAGTCAGTCAGGAGATCTAAGATCATTTTTCAAGAAACGTGCCATTCAAGAAGAAGGTAAGTCAATTTTATCACATGCTGCTCATCCAATCCAGTCCTGTATTATTATAGGTCTGCAATCAGCAGAAATTCAAAGCTCAGATTGTGAGAATAATTTAGCAAGTTCATTATCAACTGTAGAGCAGCCTGAGGTGTCCTTGACTGGAACCAATGAAGATCATGGACCATACGATATTGGCAGTTTATTTGATCCAAGTAAGTCAATGGATGATATCATCACTTCAATCGAAAAGCTTTCAAATGGTACAAAGTATTCATTGCTATATAACCATGTCAAACCTCCAAGTGTATGTCCATCTACATTGTCACATGGTGTTAACAGAAAATTCAATGATACTTGGTTGAAAAAATATCCATGGCTATTGTACAGCCCAAAGTTAAATGGTGTCTTTTGTGGTCCTTGTTCTCTGTTTCTCGTTGATTGCCAGCGAAAAGATAAAGGTTATTTCGTGAACAAACCATTATCCAACTGGACCAAAATTTGTGCTTCGTTGAGTAACCATCATGATTGTCTCCAAATAGCAGATGCAATGAAATCCACCACTGAAAAGTCAGACATGGGAGTAAATGTAATGTCCAGTAATGCACTCCAGAAAAAGATTGATGAGAACAGGCACATACTGAGGCAAATAGTTCGAGCTGTTGTGTATTTAGGAAAGCAAGGAATAGCATTTCGTGGTAAGATTGAGAATATCACCTCTACCAAAAACCCAGGAAATTTTTTAGCATTACTTAAATCTTATGCTGAGACGGATACCATTTTATTCAACCATCTCTATCATACAAAGGCTAAAAATGCTATACACTTGTCTCCTACTACGCAAAATGAAATTATTAATATTATAGGTTATGACATAATTCTTGATAATATTATCTCAGAAGCGAAGCAAGCTAATTATTTCTCTGTTCTTGCGGATGAACTTTCGTGTCACAATACGGAGTACTTACCCATATGTATTCGCTTTGTCTATAGTCTCGGTGATAATCAGAGAAGATTTCTTGTCATTTATAAAGTTGGATCGAGTTCGAGCTGTCGATATTGCAAGTGCTATCATTCAAACTTTGGAAGAGTTTGGCTTGTCACTCGATGGTTTGCGTGGCCAGGGGTATGATGGAGCTAGTACAATGAGTGGACAGAAAACTGGTGTACAGGCACGAATTAAAGAAAGCAGCCAAAAGCCTTGTATACGCATTGTCTGGTCATTCATTTAATTTAGCAATGTTAGATTCTTGCACTGTCCCACCAATCAGAAATTGTGTTGATATAATCAAAGCGTTTACTCTGTGGGTTAAGCATTCAGCTAAACGAGAGGGTCTGCTCAAGAAAATTATAGAAAAGAGGTCCCAAATTGGAACCAAGCAGCAATCTTTGCTGAATGTTTGTGTTACAAGATGGGTTGAAAATTTTGATGGATGGGAGTGTTTTTCACAATATCATCCTTTTCTCATTGAGATGTGTGAAGTAATTATAGCTATATGGCAATAGTGAGTTTTTTTTAAAGTTACAATGATGGGTGGAATGCTGAGGACAAGAAAAACTCTTTAGCACATCTGAAAGCATTAGAGTCATTTGAATTTGCTTATTCTTTAGTTATTCTTTTTAGGTCCCGTATGTTAAAAGTGCTGTAATTAGTTTGCAAGGACCATCCAATGACCTTATCTCTGGCATAAGTAAAGTTAAGGAGTGTTGTAGAGATCTGAAGCAAGAAAGAGAAAATATTGAGCAATACTCCCTACGTATCTTTCAGCATTCTTCACGGTTAGCAAATAAGTCTCAAATATCAATTTCAATGCCACGCATAACTCAGAAACAACAGCATCGTTTTAACCCTCGAAGTAGCACAAGAAGAATACTTTAAGCAGACTATAGCAATCCCTTTTCTCGACTATCTGACCAGTATTGCTACTAGGTTTGGTAAACGTACTACACAAATAGCTGCTTTACAAAGCCTCTTGCCTGCATACTTGGATGCCTTCTATTCTGAGGATCTCCCAATGTTGAGATTATTGATGAAGAGCTTCATCGTTGGAAATCAAAATGGTTGCATATCCCTCAAAATGATCGCCCTAGCTAAATCCTTGAGTGAGACATTGAAACAATGTGATGCAAATGCTCTGCCTAACATTTTCACATTATTGAAACTATTTTGCCACTCTTCCCTTAAGTTCGTGTTCTTGTGAACGCTCAGGATCATCTCTTCGTAGGCTTCACAACTATTTACGTGCTCTACACAAACTGAAGACTGTCTGCGCTAGCTCTAATCAACATCAAATATGAAATGGAAATAGACATTGTAAACTATACCTAAACAAACATCCAAGTAAAATAGAATGTGATAGTCTACCCTCCGACGGTTTGGAGACTGTAATTCATACGTTATAGTTAAAGCATGAGCGCTTAGTTTCTAGTCGATTTATTGCACGACAGCCCGAGGGCCGTAGGCCCGAGTGCTGAGTGCGATAAATGTACTAGGCACTAAGCGCTCATGCTTTAACTATTTTAAATACCGGGCAAGTGTTATTGCACACTTGCCAAGTTATTACACCTGACAACAATATAGCAACGGTATTTAAATATGAGTTATTTAATGCTGATAACTTATTAAATACTAGTGATATGCTTCAGCACAAATGGGGAGCGACTGAAATTTAAATGTGAATGTTAGCAGATAATACTTTTGTTAGTTTAATATTTTTGTTTAGTTTATTGCTATTCTTTAGCAACACAATACGTTTATACATACTTGTTTACTGGATATACCAGCACAAGCCATTCGTTATACTCTTTCCGTGACTTGACTAATAGGCAAAGGATTTTCAAGGGGTAAGCAATTAAATTTCCAGGGAATATACCGGCAAGTATCGATAAACTAACTGTTTAAGTATAAGCTAGTCGCCTTTACAAAGTAGCTTCCTTCAAAATGCTCTATTGTACCAGAGCTCTAATAGATATAGCATTACGGGGTATTCTCTGTAACGCACAATACCTTCACACAACTGGACATACCACACAAGACTTATCTTTGTGGTTAGTTTAGTGGACAAAGTTTTGTAAATACTTTTGCATAAGGCATAATAACCATGAGAAATAGCGCATTAACTTAACAACCTCCACTAACTCTTCGGTGAAAACTGCAATTAAAACTTACTAGCACGAACAGATAGAACATTAGTTCGCTTAGTCAATATCATTGCCTGTAGGATATATTCGTTAAAAATCAACGAGCGTCTCATATAACTTCACAAAAAAATAGATTCAGTAAAAGTTTCTTAATGCCTTAACAATAATAGGGGCATGTTTCTATTGTCTGAAGGTAATTTCATTGCTTTCTATATTTTCTTAATTTCTTTTGTCACATCAAGTGGGAGTAGAAATTGGCAGCATATCGATGTGTACATGCACAGTCTGATTCCTAAACTTTTATTAGTGGAGGAAGATTCTTCAGCTAATATTTATTGTGGCAGTTATTCCCCAGCTGTGAATTGGTCCTACTGGAGTATTTCATTAGCTGAATATCAACCTGTTGTAAGCAAACACAGTAAAGAGTGGAAACAACTAAGACTAAATGATTTAAAAGAAGGTGACTCGGGCTTTTATAGTTGCAGAGGAAGAGATAATGGTCAATTTTTTGAACTATATTCCTTGGTTACTGTAATCAGAAAACATGGAGTGTTGCAGTACCTCCAATATCACGGTAATATTTCGCCTAACTGGATAGAAGTTTCCAAGAACAGTACAGTTACTCTTACCTGCTACAGCAGTAATCCAGTCGAGTGGTACGGTGTTCACTTAAATAGTCAAAATAAATACATCGGTGAGTATACTCTCACTTTGTTTAATCTGAAAGGGAAACATAGCGGCGAATACATTTGCAGGGGTTTTTATGCAGATATCCGAACCCAAATTTTTCATGCTACCTCTAGAATTGTTGTGGACGGTATCGTCACTAGAAAAAATGAATCTTTCTATTTTTAGCAAATATGAAAGAATGCTGGATACAGTATTTTCTCATAAGAATTTAGTTAAGAATTTAGTTTATAAAAACATTGTACTAAAAATAAAAATGGTTATTCAATGCTTATAACTAATAATTTAGCAGCTATAACATTTATACCAACTAAGTAGTGATATAGGCTCTAGTGAGCACTTCAGGCTTAATCTGTGGTACAAAAATTTGTTGAAAACATGGAATTCTAGAAGATTTGTGGCAGCAAGAGAATGAAGTGTACAGTTATATCAGAGCTAAGTGCATAATATTAAAAGAACCAAGTCATTAGTAGATTCTGGTGAGTATGACTACTATAATTGCAACCCTGGGAATCTTAGCAGGCTGAGAATGGTAGCTATTCACTCCCTCACCCTCCCAGTTCTCGGAGACAATTTTAGGTCTTACAATAAACTTGAAAGTCACGGAAGAGGCGGTCTGGTCATGCGCAGTCTCAGTTAAATAAGAGTTCATTGCGCATGCTCAGACTTACACAAATTGAACAGTAAACTTAACACACAGGAAATACTTAGCTAGCTACCGAACAAAACCAAGCCCCACTGATAACACACTCCTTTTGATAACTAACAATTTAGAAGCTATAACATTTATACCAACTAAGTAGTGATATAGGCTCTAGTTCCTGACGTTAAAGTCCACCGTGATGTTTCTCTCCTGTAGACGCCCTTAGCAGAGTCTACCTGAGTAGTTTGCCAGCTGTTCCCATGGTATCTTTACGTACTCCAAACTCCAATTAAAAAAATTTCTACAATGTTACTTGCTTGAAATCTAGTCTTGTGTCAAGTTAAATATAATAAAGCATGACTTCATGTTATATACAGGTCAATATTGAGTATAAAAGTGGACTGAAAAGTTTTACATTAACTCCAAATCGCATTTGGGCAAGTCTTTAGCAAGAAGAAGTACGTATGCCATTATATCTGATCTCATGAACAACCCAGGGAGTCGCAATTACATTTTGAAGAAGATTGGAATAATGCTACGACAAGAGCTTACTATAATGTCTTCTCACAAAACGAAGTCTATTTTAGGTAGCCAAGATATAGCTGATATGAAAAAGTTCACTTGGAGCAAAGTTCTAGATGAGCTTTCATTAAATGCTCCAATTCTGCATTCGTTGCTACTATCTTGCACATACCGACATAGACCTCGAATGAACAGAGATGCTATTGTAGGCATGTGTAGTGCCATTCTGCTGAAATTCCGGTATTCAAGAATGAGCATGGTTCAAAGAATTTTGTCTTTGATCCTTTGTGCCGGAAGTAGTGGAAAACAGGTATGCATTTTTAAAGTTTCTATGCTAATTGTGTTTAGTATGTTCTTTATCTCAGGTGTATGAACGACTGCAGAAGGTCAATGTGTGTATGTCCCATGTAACAACTAACAGGCTAATGAATCTGATAGGAGTTGGACACGATACACTGGTGAAGACTTGGAGGGACAGACTTGTAGCAGATCTTAAGGAAGGACTTGGAGAGGTTGGTTGCGACAATCAAACTAAGCAACTTTCATTTGATGTATGTTTTCACAGGAGGATCAATTTTTATCAAGTCAGTCGATTGGGACAGTTTCAGAGGATGAGCTGTTTGATTCCTGTTCAGAGTCCACTTCTGAGTCCCACTCCTCCATCACTTCTAGTGCCCAAACACCTCAGTTTTCACCATTGTCTTCTGACATATCATTATTGGCTAATGAAGATACCGTTGAAGGAGGTGTTTTGACTTCACAATCGAATCACCACAGCATGAGGGGATGGAATCCTGTGGTAAGAATATATGCAGATAATTGAAGGCATAGGTGCATTTTTTTCCCTTTATGCAGGAGTTACTGCTACAAGTGAGGCAAACGTTCCAAAACAGCTAGGATACAAGCTCATTGGTGACAATATTGACAAAGGAGTGAAAACGAGGTTCATGAGAGTCAAAGATCACAGCAACAAGTCATTGCACTACTTTCATGCCTGTGCAATTGAAAATCGAGTTGATCTCAGGGACTATCCTGATGAGCACCCACAAGGATGTGAAGACTGTCCTAAACGTCAAGCATTAAGGCTATTACCATCAGCTGAGGATGATAAAGAACTAAGACTTAATATTGGGACTATTATTGGTCGAATTCTGACACAACACATGCCGTATTTCAAGCTGACGTTTGAGGACATTGTGAAATGGCATATACCACATAAGTATTCTTCTGAAATGTCATCAAAGTCCATTGTAGTAAGTAATTTCTTGTATTAACAGGATGTTCAATTGCTATTAGGACTTGCAATTGTCACTTTTATGTTTGAAACTGAGATCCTCCCTCTTCTCATGTCCAACCTAGGAATAGTCAATAGGGTTAATTAGACCATCTATTCATGAACAACTAATATTCTCGAGATTCCAAATGTTATGTGATTACTATCCACTATCTCAGGGAATTAGCTAAGGGCACAACTAAAATTCCTCAATGTCTCGTACATGTAATTAGGTGCCCCTAGGTGTTCTAGCAAAGAATGAAAATTTGGGAGATGACATGGTTGACATCATGCTACACTTGCATCAGTATGTTCCTCTAACGCAAACAACAAAACAATTGTTTGTTCCAAGTATTGGAGAAGAGGTTGATATATGTCAAGCATCACTTCACCCGATCCTTTTAGGCAGTGATCAACTGACAGCTGCACGAGCAAGAGGAGCCAAAAAGACTAGAGTAAACTCTGTGACTTGTGGCACTCGTCTGGATGGATTAATTCCCTGTGCAGAAGACTGGCACACTAAAATGAACTTGTTTGATGTAAGTTACTTTTAAACATCAATTACCAATATTATTTTAATAATGCAATGTTTCATACAGGTAATTTGGAAGTATTATTATTCTATTTCTGGAGCTGATCATGGTACACTGTATCAATTAAGAAATTTGATTGGGCGATCAAATGTATCTGGTGATCCTACAAAGAAGTACAATGAGTGTGATGATTTCTTCAAGTTAATTGTGAAGTGTCATATTTTGGTCGCAGCACTCCAACATTTAAATATGAAGTCACTTTCTGACGTTCCAGATATTGATAGTGTAAGTAATCCTGAAAACTTGTGGATGATACAAGCTGATGAACGAAAAACAATCCTTCAGGAAATATGTGAGGGAGTTGTGAACAAATTTTCCTCGTTTGATTTCAACCACCAGCACCATCGCAAGACAAGGTCAGCTATTTATCATGCTAACATAATCCACCCCCCTCCCTTTTTATAGTCTGCTATATTGCTGTATTTTTATGCCCAATATGTATTACATATATTTGTAACATAATAGATTTTTGATTATGGCAGACAGCTCCTTGGTGTGGGATCATTTTACGTAGTTTTTTCAGATGCCATCAGCGAAGGTGATGGCTAACGAATACTACGGTATTGGAAATACCTTATACCACTTTTCAAGAGTTCGAATAGAAAAAACTATTCCATTGAAGTCCTCAATATGCTGAATCAATATGAGTATATGCTCACTCCTCGCTTGTCTCAAGAGCTCCTGTGGAGTCGATTTGTAAATACTCATAGTATTCCAGGACGCAATATTCCCTGTGACTTATTCCAAGAACATCTCAACCGAGTGTGCAAGGAGGCTGTTCGGGGGCTTCGGGCGAATAAAACTGAGAAGGCAATCACAAAGATAGGGAAGACATTGGGAACAGTGGTACCAGTTCTTGACAACTATGACACTGAAAATGGAGTTACCCATGTGTCTGGTGCTCACAAGGTGCCAAGCTCAGGAAAAGATGTCAGCATGATTATCGAACATTTGCTAAAACACAAAATATTTTCAATCAACCAGGGCAGATGTCACTCTTGTTTTAGTACACCTCGGGATGTTTTACATGTATTGGACAAAGACACTTTAATTAAATGGATCATTGATCATATTTAATTTTAATGATCTGCATCAGTATGAATTTCATCACATTTGTAAAAAAAAAATATTATCTTGAAAAAAAATGTTAGAAATCAATGGAAATTTTTTTAAATTATTCTTTTGAATTTGAGATGAAAGTGAAAGATAAGTGATTATCAGAACAGTGTGAACATCATGTGCAAAACTTTTGACATACATCACAGCACAAACATAAAGGTCCATCATAACTACGTGAGTACTCATCAAAATCTTGAAACAAGGTATCTCTTCTACATGCAACATCATTATTTGAGTATTCAGTCATTGACTTATCCACATATCTCCTTCTGCCAGTATTCTTAACAAGAACTGCTAAGGAAGGAAGACTGTCACGACCAGCACGACCTGTCTGTTGAATATAAGACTCGATGTCATTAGGGGATCCATAATGGATAACTTGGCGAATGTCATGACAATCAACCCCCATCCCAAATGCCACTGTAGCAATTACGACACATAATATAGAATTACTGGTAAACAGGTTTACAATGCTCTCCTTTACTATCTCTTCCGTGCAGCTCATGTACATATCGACCAACCTGAATCTAGGGAGATCTGGTGCATCAGATGGTTCTGTAAACGAGTTTCCCAGACAGTTCTTAAAATACAGATAAATGTTTGCACAGTCTCTATAGTTTGTGCAGTACACAATCATTCGAGGGCATGCTTGTCGCTCTTGGTGAAGTCTTTTTGAAATCAAAGAAAACGTTTCATCAACTGAGGAAGTCTGGACCACTGAGTACATCACATTTGATTTCACAGGTGGTCGTGACGACACAATTAATTCATTTCTCATTCCAATGATACGTGCAATATCTCTTCTGAGTGTTTTTGTAGCTGTTGCTGTCAGTGCCATAATATTAACGTGTGATGGTAGTAAGCTTATTTCACCAATTATCAGAAGTAGCCTCCTAAATGTATCTCCCCTGATTTTTTTAAGATAACAATTAATTATATTTTTTACGAAATATGTGAAACAGTATTGTGACATACCATTTTTTCACTGTGTGAGCTTCATCCACTATGAAAGCTCGAAGCTGATGAGAGTATACTTCTCCTATGAGCATTTCTCTCCATCTTCTACTTGCCAGAATCATCTCTGGAGTGAAATATACTATTTGATATGCTCCTTTTATAACGTCCTTTCTCATTCTTTCATCATCCTGCTCTCCAGAAACATAACAGGCTTTAATACCCATTCTGGACAAAACTGTAACCTGCAAATAACATTCTTAATAGCTAAAAATCCTAAACTGCGGTTTATTTTCTTACCTGGTCCTTCATTATAGCAGTCAGAGGTGTTACTACAATAATAATAGAGTTGGCCTCTTCTGGAAACAGTCTGTCGTATAGTAGAGGCAAACACTGGAAACAAAGACTCTTCCCAAATCCTGTTGGAAGAACAACAAAAACATCCCTTCGTAAGATCCCTGTGATTACTTCTAGTTGTTCTGATTTCACTGAATATCCAAGTTTTTCAAAAATGGACATCACTTCAGACCGAGCGGTCGACATCGCAGACATTGTAAAACGCACTTCTCTCCAGACTCGAGGTTGGGTAAGATATGCAATTAAGTCGATTCAAGCAATCTGATTGGAGCGCAACTATCGTTGCGCCGGAACAACTACTATACGTTCATGACACCAGACCCTTTCCTTCCTCCCCCGCCCACCAATAACGGAAGGTAAAGGGTCGGCTACGCCAGACTAGACGGTGGGTACTACCGTCGTTTACCAGATTACTTCTGCAATAGCGGAGCGTCCCCAGGGAGCACAGCGACGGTGGAATTTTCGTGGATGGAGTTGGTTGTGTGGGTGACGTGAACACTCCTCCCTGTTGCTTTATTAACAACCCTCCTTTGTTCCACAAAATCCTTCCTGAAGTGACCACAGACGATATAGAGCTGGGCGTAGCCAGACCCTTCACCAAACCGCTACGCTGGGAATTGGTCTGGCTACGCTAGACTAATAGAGCTACGAGTGCGTGGATGTAAGCCTATCAGGAATGTCAATTATGGAGTCAAAAAATAATTGTACGTGTTTTAAGAAAATGTATGCATGAATTGGGGGTCGCAGTTCGTATATTAACTTAGTCACATTGCTTGATTGTTAGGTTAGATAACTAATTAGTTGATTTATTTTTCTCTGTTTCTAAATGTAAACGTAGCATAAACAGTGGTGATGAGGTATTGTCACTTAACTATAACAACTACTTATTTTATTATTTATAAAATAATGTTTCTTTAGCACAGCAGTCAGAACAGCTTTACAATAATTATTAATATTTTGTTAATGTGCAGCTTGACTAAATGTGCAAGATAAAAAAAGAGTGACATAAATAATAGGAACAAATTTAGCATAGTACTACTGCCATTTGATAATGAAATTTCTATATATGCATTTTTTTTTAGCTTGTGGATAGAACCACAAATTGATACAAAATACATTTTAAAAAACCAAGTGATGATTTATGATTTCTTGAAATGTGTGAATGTGCAAGTTGAGTTGAACACACTACAGATGCATAAATAGATCACGAAATATTGAATTTCATGATTACTTAGTCTCACCTGCAGAGCTGTCTCAATATCACATGTACGAGACTCGTCACCAAAGAAACCAAGATACAGGTGCTGCCTCCATTCCAATTTCCAAAGCCACAGGGTGAATATAACCTTTATTGTCACACAAAACTAGGCCACAACCACAACAATCAAAATTATGAAACCATTTGCGGTGGTCCTCCAAATATCAGACACCAGATCATCAAGGACGAACATTTCTGGACAAGCATTATTGCAGTGGGGACCTTGGCACCCATCCCTGTAATGAAGGGTTGTGTTGGACTTGATAATGGAAGTGCTTGCACCAGAACTTTGGTTAAGTTTGAAGTTAGACCACACGTTGGCACTTAAGAGTGTCTACGCATCAGAAACATCTCAAGATAAAGTCTGTCATAATACCTTTAGAAAACAACTCAAAATGTTTTTTTTTAATCTTTTAATATAGTTGCAAAGTATTTTTCAATATTAATTTAAAAATTTTTGGTATACTTATTTGGTCACTTAATATACTATTCATCATCAATTATGACTCGCCTTATAGCAGCAAATGAACTTGCAAATTCCACCAAACTCCTCCCAAAAAGGCTGCTCTCTGATTCTCCCCATAAAGTAGAAGAAGCGAAGTAGATATGTTGGAAACATCCTGTCATGTAAGTACTCACAGACTTCCTCCCAAGGGTCAGCTCAACGATGGATCGGTTCATCTCTCCGCCATACTCTGCAATGGTTCTTACAAAATCGAGTGCATAGCCGGCCTCAACAGCCTGGTTCTCATTGGCCAGGATAACCAAGCCGCTAAGTGAGGCTCCGAGAATGAACACATCATACAAACTGATGACCGCAAAGACAGGAATGCTCTCTGGGAAGTAATTTGGATTGGACAAGATGCATTGAGCCGCAACACAGCAGGGGATCCTAGAATTTTTCATGTCTACACAAGGTGCATGCCATGATATTAAGTCCACTAAGGTCTCTCTGGTACTGGTCCTAGTGGATACAGTATCTAGTACAGATACTGGTTCGGTTTCAAACAGTTTTTCCAAGTCTCCTTGAAAGTTGATGAACCACGAAGAATCCACAATGATGCTGAGTTCTGCTGCAACTGAGTGTTGCTTTAGATAGTCCTTCAACCAGTTCACGTGATTCAACACACCAATGCCACCTGAGGAGAAAAACAAGAGATGCATGACAATCAGTGTTAGTTGTATGCATAACTGTCAGATTTTGCACATTGAAGGAATAATGGCTAATTTGCAGGGTCAGCTTGTGTGTAACTAGTTCAATGAAAAATGAAAGCTTCAAGTGATAAGACAAATGGGCTAGCTATATACAACTTTTCCAATTCTGTATAAGGTATGCTAAGCATACAATTGGAAAACTGTGTCAATGGCAGTTGTAGCTATTATATGAACTCACCAGCGCTGGAGCCTGCCACAACTATCTCTTCAGCTGCTCCTCCAAACAAGGGAAGAAGATCTGCAATGGCTGCTCTGAATATGATGGCACCACGGAACAGGAACTGAAGAGAGTTATAGAATCTGGTTTGTAATGGCTGCTATAAAAGAACTCTTCGGACTCTGCAAGAACATTTATATCAACCGATCAGCTAACAAAATAAAAGTCTATGACACCTTGGCACATGGTTTCCTATTAGTTACCTTGTGCAAAGTTTCTGGTGTCATTCCCAAGACGGAACAAGCACGAAGTTATACTCGCAAAACCGTGGGTTCTCAATACAGTTCCTGCTCAGAATATCTGTCCCATCAACCATTAGGCCCCCCAGTGGGAACAGGTCTTTCCTGTTCCGAAAGCGATACACTGAAGTCATCAATGGAGATACTACATAAGATAAGTCTCGATTCTTATTGGCTTCCCAAGTCTTTACTGCATCAAATTCATCATTAGAAAGCTCACTGTCGAGAGCAGAGTTAGTTCTTAATGAAGGATGAAAGAACCATTAATTACACGATTCAGCTGAATGGCAGAATCCACCGCTCTCGAAGAAGATGACCCACTTGTTGGAGGATGGAAATGTCTGCTTGAAGAGCCCGGCTCTGGTAAAGTCATTGCAGAGAGCTCTAGGATCTGATATATTCTTGTATAATAGTGTACCTTCAACAATTGTATGGTAAATATGCAGGAAAATAAAAGTGAAGTATGTAGATAATGATGCAGCATTCATTGTCAAGTTAGAAACATTTTATAAAGATATAGCTAAAAGTAAAAAAAAAAGAAAAGGGCATTGTGGTCATTTATCTTATCCTTTATACCACATCGTAAAATCAGCATGCAAATCTGTATCAACATTGTTAGTTTACCAGTGTGTAACTAATTCAACATGATGTGGAAGACAGGCTCATGAGTCATGATTACTCCCTCTCTATAAATTCCACTCTCATGCTACACTGCTCTCATGCAATTTACTCCTTAAAGACCCAATCATATAGTTACATAACTTATCCATTTTATAGATATATCTTATGATATGATGATCTTATGACGCCATTTTTTTTTTTTTACTATATAACTTATCAATTACTATTTCAATATAGATATATCTTATGAAATTTGTCTGTTGCTCCATTACAAACCCATGTATGTGATGGTATGTTTATTTGATTTCATATTATATTGTGACTTCATTTCCATCTCCTCGATTATTTTAGCAAAGTCAATTTCAATCAATGCTTCCGAATTCTTATCTCTCATTACTGTAGAATAGTTGTCGGAACAAATAGCTGCAACTTCTTGTCTTATTGCCTTCCTTGTGACTACATTTTCGAAGCATTTAATGGAGAAAGATTGGAAATTTCTCCTTATAAGAGGCTTGCAAATCTTCCTTCTGCTTGGTGTAACTTTAAACGATTTGGCCACAGATTTATAGTGAATTGTTGCCTGCAAAAATAAAATACATATAATTTTTGTATACAGTACATTCAGTACATTCATAATACTTACTGAAACTGAAGGTGATGATATAGCCTGGCTGTGCTGGCCGTCCCCTGAAGCTGCTACTGGAGGGCTGGTGGAGCATGAAGGCATTACTGAGTGTCTAACTCCCATTACAGGTAGTGTCTTAGCTACAGTACCAATTACTTCGTCCTTCAGTTTTTTGTACCTCCCTAACAATCTAAAGCATGCTCTGCAAATGAATCCATCATTTACTCCTGTGCTTTCATCACACCGTGATTCAATAAAAATGCTCTGTAGCGTTTGCATTACAACTTGAGTAGCACTACTGCGGAGTTGTCTTCTGTGGGGGCAGTCTACATCTTTCGAGCAACACTTGCAGCACTGCGCAGCCATTGATGCTAGCAGACTACTCCGTCGAAACCCTCGCATAAATAATTCACGCTAAAATGTCCAACATACCCACGCTTCATTATTAAACCACGCCCACCAAATTATAGCTATATCTTATATTTGTCTGTTACTCCATTACGAGCCCATATACGTGGGTGGTATGTTTATTTGATTTCATATTATTTATAATAATATGAAATTTATTATATTATTATAATATAATAATAATATATTGAGTTATTTATGTTTACTATTTGATGGTGTATGGGATTAGCGATTCCAATGAAGACATGCAATTGTTGTCTGTTACTCCATCAGATACTCATGTACGTGGTGGTATGTTTATTTTTATGGTGTATGGAAATAGCCTGCTCTTGTGATTCCAAGACATAAGTGAGCCAGATGGTGTGATATTATAGTCCATTCCATTACATTCCTTGCCATGTTACAAATAGCAAGATAAGAATCCTTGATGTCAGAGGATTAAAACATTGGAAAAGGCTTAGGGAGAACTTGGAATACTTAAGTTAAAAGTATGTCTGCCATGAAAGCAGACTCGAGCCAGAACTGTCCACCAGGGCTACGTTTGACTACCACGCCCTTTCGTCTCTGCGGGAGAACACCAACTAGGTCACCGGACTGCAATAGTGCAAATTTCAGTGTGGGTGGCACTTCCTATAGTAGAATCTGTGGAAGAATAACTGGGTATCACCAAAACTTAAAGTACGCCTTTTATCGCCTTGGAGAAAACTTAGAGCGAAACTATATAGACGGTGTCAGTCTCACCCACGGTACCCCAGGAAGCAGGAAACACATATGGTCCTTTGCTATAGGACTGAATAACGTTGATACGGGGGATAGACTTCAGTACTACTGTCCAGGTGATGGACGGGTGGTACTACCTTCGTTTGTTACCAATGATTACTTCTGCGATAGCGGAGCGTACCCAGGGAGCACAGCGACGGATGGAGTTTTTGTAGACAATCCTTTGTGGGATGGAGTTGGTTGTGTGGGTGACGTGAACACTCCTCCCCGTTGTTTTATTAACAACCCTCCTTGGTTCCACAAAATCCTTCCTGAAGCGACCACAGACGATATAGAGCTACGGGTGTGTGGATATGAACTTATGGGGAATGTCAATTATGGAGACACATTGCTTCAAAAAATTGAATTGTACGTGTTTTAAGAAAATGTATGCATACATTGCCCTTCGTAGCTCGTAGAGTATACTAACTAAGCCACTTGTTTCATTACTGTTAGGTTAGATAGCTAGTTAGTTGATTTATTTTTACTTCTCTGTTTCTATATGTAAGATATGTATCATTCTTGTTAACACTCATGCATCCATCTGTATATCCATGGTTCCACCATTTTATTTTTAATTGGAACTATTACACACCTTTTGATTCACTGGATCTAGCTATCTGGATGGTCTGGCAATAATAACACCCACCAGGGGACAGACACTTTTGTAGGCAAATTGCGGTTAAACAGGGAATGAACACGGTGAATATGTTTGCACATATGATTATTAGCATAGTCATAGCACTTGCTATCACAACTGTACATGTGAGGGCACAAAAAGACACAATCTGATTCTTTACAGACTCTGAAATCCTCTTTCAGAGAACACTCTGTGCAAGCATCAAGTAAGCGCTTCACCATATATCCACCTGGATTGCTACCAGATATGCTCTCCACTTTCCACTCTCTATCATTTGTTTGCTGATATATAATATTACACACCTATTATAGGTATTCAAACAAATGTTGCACAATCAATACCTGCACCATCTTTAAAGATATCTGAAGACTGCGTTCATGATGACCTCGTTCTTCTTTTGCCTTTTTGTGTGATCCAGGAGGTAGAGTTCTAGCACTTTTGTAACAAAAAAAAGAATTTTTTTCATATTCCAGGAGATGGTGAATCAAATAATCTACCCTTCTATTGACTTTTCCATTCAAATGGACTGTTATTAGCTTGTTATGGAAGCTAGAAGAGAACAATTCATTACAGTGGAGCACACAAAATGTTTTTAATTACTTCAACTACCTTTCAAGATACTTATTTGTGTCTGTATCATTTGGTCCTAATTCATGGCCAAACATACTGAACACTGATCTGTTTATTCTCGTGTTCATCAACGTACATTCGTGAAATACAAGTGCCATTTATCTTTCGAGATTCTTTTTGATGTGGTCTTTTCTTAGATGCAATTCTTTGCTTGGGGTTACTAAAAAAGTTACCACAACAACAGCATACAAAGTAGTATCTAGCCTCGACCTCTATAAGAATGAAAACATGTTCTAAACTATTCTGTCTCATTATATATTAAAAAAATAGCCAAGCCTGCATGTTAGTCATATAATGCACCTACCACTGGATGAAGGATAATAATGTTTGTTGAGTCTTACAGTACATAGTATATGTAGCCTCTTATTCTTTCTTTCCATTGTAAAAACTCTTTCATGCATGAAAAATTGAAGTTTCTCAACCGTTAGCAAACAGGAAAAGATGAAATCCACATAAGATATTTCAGTTAATAATCTCACCTAGTTTCTCTTCGTGTTCTTTGTCACAGTGTGAAAGGAGCTGAATATTAGTACGAAATGCATGTACTCCACAATCAAATGGACATAAAAATTTCTTAGTAGTTTAATCAGCAATGCCATGTTCCTTTTTTCATGCTCTTTGAGTCGATATCTATGTGAGTATGACCTCTTGCAACCAGGATACACACAATGAAACATTGTCCTTTATTAAAAGAAAAATTATTACATGTGTAGCTATTGTTAGTAAACTCATCTTTTTGCAACGTACATTATTATACTTTATGTAAGTTTAGCTACTGCTACTAGCTACAGCAGCTCAAGATCTGAATGAAGTTACAAGCTAACCTCTCCGCTTGCACTGCTAGAAGCACCTGCACTCGTATGGATTCCTGTGGAAAAAGCAGTAGCCTTAGGGCTGAAGGTCAAAGGTGGCTGAGTATGGTAAAGCGTAGCACAAATGAAAGTTTGCTAGGTCAAAGTTCGCAGGGGCTTCTCGTTGCATAGTGGGGATTCATGAAGTCTCCAGTTTTCGCGTATTTTGTGCGCGGTGGTGTGAGTTGTAGGAGGCTGATGATGTCGATAAAGGTCAGGCTCAACGGAGCCCCCCCAAGAACAAGAGAGATGTCATTGAATTTACCAAAAATTTTTAGTAGTAGTGATTTAGTGTGGGGGTGAACTAGTGTGACCGTAATTTATGGTGTGCGCTATAACTTTGGGTAGCTGTAACTTTTAATGACCAGCAGTTTTGAAAAAAAAAGTATTGATTGAAATTTGTCAATAGTAGGTTTAGTATTAGTATCTAGCAGCAGTAAAGAGAAGCCTTAGCATCATAGATGCAGCCCCCAGAAAATATGCTGAATAAATCTGCTGGGATGTTGGTTCTAATCTTTAAGATAGCTTGGCAGTCATTATGTAGTGGTAGGCAGTAGCTAGCTACTTTGTCTAAATTGCAAATGCAAATTTTATCTGGAACTTGCATGTAGTGATCAGGCAACTGACAACTGAAAGTCCTCACTGTTTCGAGGCTTCCCTTAATGTTACTTCAATGGATGTTACTTCAATGGTCACTTTTTAGTTATTATAATGTAGCTGATTTAGGCAAATTGTTTCGAAATGGGGAGGAACTTTCACTTGGGGTGGGAAATCCCAGGTTTCCCTCCCTTGTCTATAAAACCCTAACCTCAGTCAAGGTTAAATATTGGGTGTTTTATAGATTCACTGCTGACAAACAGAGATAGAGCTGTAGACACAGATTATTGCATGACATAACATTGGGCAATGCGAGTACTGATACATTGATAAGGAGTTGCTATTGTGTTAAAAGTACTCGGTCACATTTTGGCACACATTCATATTTACTCAAGTCAGGAGTGCTTGATGACCTTATGCAAGCAAACACATGTTTGGGCTATATTTAGAATCAGGAGTCTAACACATTTTGAGGTTACTTTCATTAACTTTTTTCCCCATCTCTATTTTCAGGCTGTTGGGAGTTCCACCGTGCTATCTGCAGCATTGATGGAGCTATGAGGACACTGGAACTTATGAATATAGAAACCGAATAGGTCTGGCTTTACTCCTCTACAGTGCACCTCCACTGGACAGCTGACACTGTTGAATAGCTTTGGGAGAGCCCCCAAATGATTCTAGTAACAGCAGATACATGCTGCACTTCTATATTAACGGTGAGATTCCATTTTTCTAGTTAGTAGAGTATCCCCACACACTTTGTGCTTGGATTTTGTAGCTGATATTTGAATTGTAAGAGAATGCACAAAGGTAACGTGATGATCACTTTTAATGTTAGAGTGGAGAGGCTAATATACATTAGTGACCATTGGTTGGAAAACTGTGCATCATGTGGCACAAAAAATTGAAAGCTCATTTAGTATCAGATTTATAACATGTCTATTGACAAGACACCCTATACCAATATATTGAAATGTCACCTCTTTTAGGATTGGTGACCTTTACCAAATACCATTATGACAAGACTCCTTGTGTTATATGTGGGATTAGCCTAGTAATTATGGTACACCTTTAATAGTGCCTATCACAGGACTGTCAACTCTCTCACTCCAACAATAACTGTTTAAATACTTTATACTTGTCAGATACCTGACTAAATGTGAGTCCTGGTGAATGGGCCTGTTATTGGAATTAGGAACCATTTACCAAGTTCTAGACTGGGTTGCCATATTTGACATACTTTACGGTTGACCAATGCTTGTGACACAACCTCAATCTTTCCAAGGCTCTATTTAGATTAGGAATTCTTTACCAAATATTAAATGTACAATGTAGTGACAAAACACCCTTTACCATGAAATTGGTTGATGTAGGATCGGGAACCCTTTACTATTCGTGTTACCTTATTGTGACAACACACCCATTACCATCTATTTGGTTGACCAGGTTCAAGTACCTGTTTAGATGAGGAACCCTTTACCATATATCTGATTTACGTTGTTGTGACAAGACACTCTTTACTGAGCAGGTGTGTTCTAGAAGATTCATAGGGAGTGCTTTTTTTATTTTCCTAATCATTACTATTTAAAAATGCCATATTATTAATAAATGTTATTCTCTGTATTAAATTAGAACGATGTGGGGTGGGGGGAAAACTTCTAGTAACTTTTACGGCTATCCAATTTAGTGTAAACTCTATAATTGTGGAGCTAGACTAACAGCAGTAATTTGTTGTAATAGCACTTGCTTGATAAGTATACAGTTCTGTTTCTGATCCCACTGAAGATCCCTATAAAATGACTTCAGTGAACCTTTACTTATTAAAGTTTTCTGATTCCACTTGGTAAAGTCTGTGTTATACTTTATAGACTTAGACGTTTTTATAAGGTTTATATTATAGGCACTTAGGTAAACGATTTCTGAACCTGCAAGACCTTGGAAAGATCTGTATCATAGACATTTCATATAGGTAAAGGGTCGCAGGCACTTCATAAAGGTCTGTTTCATGGGCACTTTATATTGGTAAAGGGTCACAGGCACTTCATAAAGGTTTGTATCATGGGCACTTTATATTTGTAAAGGGTCACAGGCACTTCATACAGGTCTATCATGGGCACTTTATATGGTCACAGGCACTTTATATTGGTAAAGGGTCACAGGCACTTCATAAAGGTCTGTTTCATGGGCACTTTATATTGGTAAAGGGTCACAGGCACTTCATAAAGGTCTCTATCATGAGCACTTTATATTTGTAAAGAGTCACAGGCACTTCATACAGGTCTATCATGGGCACTTTATATTGGTAAAGGGTCACAGGCACTTCATAAAGGTCTGTTTCATGGGCACTTTATATTGGTAAAGGGTCACAGGCACTTCATAAAGGTCTGTATCATGGGCACTTGGTAAAGGGTCACAGGCACTTCATAAAGGTCTGTATCATGGGCACTTTATATTTGTAAAGGGTCACAGGCACTTCATACAGGTCTATCATGGGCACTTTATATTGGTAAAAGGTCACATGCACTTCGTAAAGGTCTGTATCATGAGCACTTTATATTGGTAAAGGGTCACAGGCACTTTATATTGGTAAAGGGTCACAGGCACTTCATAAAGGTCTGTTTCATGGGCACTTTATATTGGTAAAGGGTCACAGGCACTTCATAAAGGTCTCTATCATGAGCACTTTATATTTGTAAAGAGTCACAGGTACTTCATACGGGTCTATCATGGGCACTTTATATTGGTAAAGGGTCACAGGCACTTCATAAAGGTCTGTTTCATGGGCACTTTATATTGGTAAAGGGTCACAGGCACTTCATAAAGGTCTCTATCATGGGCACTTTATATTGGTAAAGGGTCACAGGCACTTCATACAGGTCTATCATGGGCACTTTATATTGGTAAAGGGTCACAGGCACTTCATAAGGTCTGTATCATGGGCACTTTATATTTGTAAAGGGTCACAGGCACTTCATACAGGTCTATCATGGGCACTTTATATTGGTAAAGGGTCACAGGCACTTTATATTGGTAAAGGGTCACAGGCACTTCATAAAGGTCTGTTTCATGGGCACTTTATATTTGTAAAGGGTCACAGGCACTTCATAAAGGTCTCTATCATGAGCACTTTATATTTGTAAAGAGTCACAGGCACTTCATACAGGTCTATCATGGGCACTTTATATTGGTAAAGGGTCACAGGCACTTCATAAAGGTCTGTTTCATGGGCACTTTTTATTGGTAAAGGGTCACAGGAACTTTATAAAGGTCTGTATTATAGACACTTCATGTTGGTAAAGGGTCACAGGCACTTCATAAAGGTCTGTATCATGGACACTTTATATTGGTAAAGGGTCACAGGAACTTCATAACAGTCTGCATTATAGACACTTCATGTTGGTAAAGGGTCACAGGCACTTCATAAAGGTCTGTATCATGGACACTTCTTATTGGTAAAGGACTTGCTTAAGCTATATTTGAAGATTATTTGATCCTCATAAGCTTGATATATGATTAATAGTTCCTTATATTATTGGAGAAAATGCAAACACTTTGTATGTGAGTGTATGGTGGGGAGGAGAGAGAAATATTTTAGTGTATTGTGTATTCTTAGCTATTACATGAAGTGTGCAGTAATACTGGTAGGGAACTGAACAGTCAGTTTGTACACAAGTTGGTATCAATACAAAAGACACTTAGTAGAATGTTTCCAATCATATAGTATTGATATGATCCTAATAGGTTAAATGAGAGTGTGAATGAACTTCATAAAGACTTCAAGAGAAAGTGTGGGAATGGACATGACCTGAGTGTCAAATGCTATTATGTCCATGTAATTATAATAAACAAAGTTGGGTCCTTACTGTCTTCTAAACATTACTATTGTTGTTGTCGTCATTTTTATATAAGTGCAATAAAAAAAATTTTTGGAATTTTATTTATATTTACTTGTGAAAATAGTATGACATGCTGAGATTTGGGGAAAGGTGTGGAATGTCCGAAGCAGTGTTGGGTCAAGCCCAGTTGAGCTTAAACCTTTTTGAGCTTAAGCCCAGGTTTGTCAAGGGCTTGAAGAGGCTTGAAGCCCATTTCATAAAAATGGTCATGCTTAAGCTCAATTGATTGATAATTGTTTGCTGAATGGAAGCAAAGAATCAATATTAGTAGACAATAACACTTTCCCATTAGGCTATTAGCCATAACCAATATTAGTAACTTTTATTAATAAAGTCATTTCCTTTTTGTTTATTGAATTATGTAATTTTCAATGTTCTTTCACAATAAATGAATAATAAAGAATTTCAATAAAGACTTGAGCTTGGACTTGAGCCTTTAAAATAAAGACTTGAGCTTGGACTTAGTCTGATTTGAAATTGATGGGCTTGGGCTTGAGCTTAAGTTCTAAAAATCTATAAAGGCTTGAGCTTGGACTTAAGTTCTTAATTAGCTACAGGGCTTGACCCAACACTGGTCCAAAGTCAATTACCATTATGTTTTGTTGTTATTTTTTGTTTATTGTTGCTGTTTGTAGATCACTGCTGACATGAGTGATGAACAGTTCTAATCATCCTGGTTGTATGAAGAATTCCTGAGCATCTTCATTCATTCATGAACAGTTAATTCTTCACCTATCACACAGATACAATGTCACATCACAGACTAATATTTATTGCATTTGCTGATTACTGGAATAAATTTTATAAACTAAAATATATGACTATAAAGTGAATATTGTGAACGCCATTTGGAGTGTTGTAGTAGCTAGTTTAAGGGAGTATCACAACACCCCCCATTGGTAGAGTATCAATAACACCATATTTGGTGCATTATGAGCTCTGATAGGGGTGTAGTAGAACACTTGGTCCTTGAACATGGGCGTATTATAACACTTCATTTGGTATAATGAAGGGTGTACAGGGGTGTAACTGAACACTTCCTCTAGGTGAAATGGAAACACCCCATGAGGAGTAGTACAGCCAGTGTTACCTGGACACCTCAAAATGAGATCCACCCCATTTTTAACAGTGATGGATGCAAAAAAAAACAAAATTTAGGCTTTGGGGTCATTGGCATTTAGGCTGACTGCATCTAACCCATGGCCTATTGACATTGTGTAATGTGTGATACGTAAACAATTGACACTATACATAATATAATATTAGAATATTGCAAACCAAATCGGCTCCCTACAGAAGATGTTATTAAGGTAATAATACCTGTTATTTCCAAGTGCAGACCAAATTATGCTGATTGAAATATCTTTGTAGGGAATATGTTCACAACATCCATGGTTTGTGCCAGGAAACAGTGTGACGGATATTCCAATTCCAGATGATATGCTTCCTGAAAAATCTAAGTCACCTCAACTGGGCTATGCTGTGCTGATTCCTTTTATGGAATAACAAAACAGAACAATTGATCAGGTTCTAGGAGATGGTAATTGTCTTTTTCGAGCCTTGTCACTACAGCTCACAGGTAGCCAAGATTATCATGTGCAACTAAGAGGGATAGTGGCTCAGTGTGAGTCGGTAGTTAAGTCTTTTCAAGGACTACATTCAGCAATCAACCAAACAGAGTTTGCTGAACATCTAAAAAAATATAAAAAAGATATGCACTTGGGGTACTAATTTGGAAATTATTGTTACTGCTACGCTGTTTCAGTTTGAAATATATGTTGTCTCGGATAGTTACAGACTAGAAAAATCACATGACTCAAGTATTCTCTCAATGTACAGGCATTAGCTGAGCTAAACGATAGTAACATAAAAAATCTTTCTGGCACATTTCCAATTTTGTCATCATAACAGAACCAATGGCTTGAAATTGCGCATGTATCAAGATGCCACTTTGATGCCACTTAGTCTATTGGCAATTCAGATTTATGCAGACCAATTCTAGAGGCACAATATTCTAGTGAAACAGTTGCTAGCTACAACTTTAGTATACATGTTTTTGCTGTGTACACTCACTAATTTTTTTGAGTATTATTTTGAGTCAACTTCAGTCAACTTTGTCATTAATAAGCACCCAGTTAGATAATTCCAGAATGTGTGCAGCTTTCATCTAATTCCTAATAAACTGCCCTATTCAACAAGTAATCTTAGCTATATCTATTTGAGAACAGATGCCTCTCACATAGCTATTATACAGTGCTATCACCATATATCTCACTTCCATTTAGACTTGGCAGAGAGCAACAATAATATAGCTACATTATGAACCATGGTAAATTAGAGTCTTGATAAATAAGAAGCTGGAGCGTAGCATACAGAAAATTTGAATTATATTAGTCATTCTAAATCACAAAAAAGATCTCAGTAGCTAGCTATCTAATTTGACATCAATTAGAGAATTCCTTGGAACACTACCTAATTATTATACATTACCAAAGAATACTATATAGCTAGGACCTGAAATTTTCACGAAAGGTGAAATTAATTTCAATTTATTCAGTTTATTACAAACTGCAGAGTAAGGGATGGTAGCAAGTTTAGTAGCTAAATAAAAGAAGAAAATAATTTTAATTGCTAACCAACTGCCACGCTGACTGTGACCTAGGAAGAGGTGATTTCACACACGAGCTCTCATAAAAACAAAACACATGCCTAAATACCTCGCAAATATTGCGGGAGTCGTCACGTCTACACACGTACGTTGAGAGGGGGCGGAGACGTAGCATTGATCGCGCACGCGCAACAAATTTACAACCTTTATTTAAGGCTTTGGGATTTTCCTAGCCAGGTTGCTTGTAGGAGGAAAACCACAAACGAATCTTAAAATATTTTTTTGAATAACTGGCAAGGAAGATGCTGCAGTCCTATTGGCTTGAATGAGTCATGGCAGAGGGAGGAGGACAGAGCAGAACAGAGGTATGTAGTAAGTTCTTTGGGAGGCAACTATCTGTTCAAAGTTCCCTTTCCCCCCTCATATACAAGGAAAAGGGTCATATGAATAGTTAGTCTATTTATTCCTGTTGTAATATAGCTGTAGTCTGTCTTCCAACATTCTTTCAATAGGAAATGTCAGAAACAGTGGTCAACAGGCTTTGAATGCAATATATAACAAACTGTAATACACTATTATTAGTGCCATTATAAGGTACATAAGAAGATGCTTCAAAATGGAGGGCTCCAAGGGAATTGTTGTAATCATTGTAGATTGTGCCCCAAAATAATGTGGTGGGGGAGGGGGGAATGGGATCACTGAATTGTATTATCAAATCATTTTGTAAATTGTATTATCAAGTCATTTTGTCAGGTCATTTTAGAGATGCATGATGTCACCATGCTACAAATAGCTGGAAAATGTCATAAGCTCTTATTGTCGACTTATCGGGTCTGGCCGTAGCTAGATTCTCCGTCAGCGCGCACCAGTAGTAGCGAATTATAGTATCGCCGCCACCAGAGTTATGATCTCTCACCAATTCCCAGGACACCCTCCCATAGGGGACTAATCTTAGGGTTTTTAGTGTAATTAGAAAACGATCGAGATACAGAACTGAATTAACAATGACATGCCGACAACATAAATACATGCCGGTGACCACACCTACATTTAGCACGAAACAATTTAGTCTTCCTGTTATAACACAAATGCACGTGGATTTAGTCTTCCTGTTATAACACAAATGCACGTGGATGTATGCATACACAAATATACAACACCTGTGATCAACACTTACTGAGTTCACATGTGATACACAACAACAACTAAATTAGAGTTCTGATATGACACACACGTAAGCGTCCTGCGCACACACATCCTCTTCTTCCTTTCTCTTCATGTGGGAGGGCCCACATCTTCCCCCTCCTCTTTGAGCAGCTCGCTCCTCTTTTCTGTTTCTTCGATACTTCTGTCATGCATCCTACTCAGGGCATCGGCCACCACATTCGCCGTTCCTTTGCGATAATGTATGCTGAAGTTGTACTCGGTCAGCCCAATTAAGAAAGAAGCCTCCGGTTCTGTTGAGGTCTGCTCATCATGTTGGTCAGGCCCTTGTGGTCAGTCACCATCGTGAAGTGTCCACTGTAAAGGTAGAATGAAAAATGTCTTATGGCCTCGAACAGCGCTAGCCCCTCTAGCTCTTGGGCGCTGTATCTGCCCTCAGCGCCTCTCAGTTGTTGTTGGCGTATTGCAGCCTCCCCTGCTTTCATTGAGGGCGGCCACCTCCCTGATGCATTCTAGCCTTTCGGCTACCTTCCCCACCCACTTGCACACCTTTAAGTTGTCTCTCTGGCATTCGAAAATCCCATAGTATAGTGCATCACAGGGGGGTCCTCACCCGATAACCGTACACTAAGTCAAAAGGTGATAACCCTGACTCAGAATTGGGCATTTGCCTGAGTGTGAACAGCGCAAAAGGCAACTGTTCCACCCATCCTAGCTTCTTATCATCAGCCTTTTTCAGGATGCTTTTTAAGGTGGAATGCATCCTTTCTATGGTGCCATTACATTGAGGGTGATAAGGGGATGTCCAGAACTGTTGCATCCCACTTAAGCTACACAATTCCCTCACCAATCTCGAACAGAATTGGGTGCCTTGGTCGGACATGATGGTCTCGGGTATCCCCGTCCGGCAAAACACCTGCCACAGGCCTTCCGCTACTGACTTGGCGGTAATGGACTTCAAGGGTATGGCCTCAGGCCATCTGGTTACTAGACATATTGTGGTCAGAATGAATCGAGCCCCACCCTTCCCTTTAGGTAGTGGCCCAACTAGGTCAACGGCCATGCTCTCGAACGGCTCAGAGAGCATGGGCCTTTCTACTGTGGGAGCCTTGGGAGGCATGTACTTGCTAGTACGCTGGCACTTGGTGCACGACTTACAATAGTTGATACAATCTTTCACCACACCCGGCCAATGGAAATAATTTGTAATCATGTCACTCACTTTATTCCCACTCAAATGTCCCCCCAAGTCATGGCCACCTTCAGTATGCCCGGTCTGAATGGGGTGGGGACTACAATTAAGTCTTTGAAAGTCTCCCAGCAAGTCATCCTATGTAGTACCAGCAACCCACCTTTCCACCTGTATCCTTTTTCCTCCCTCGAACCCAACTCCCTAACATTCCTTACGCTTGTATCACTCATTAACTCCTTAATGAACTCTTCCCTGTCGCTGCCCTCCTTCAGGGGTTCCCAACTCTCCACAAACTCCCTTATACATTTGTTTATATCACTCTCTTCTCCCTCCTTGCCATCCCTGGCATCGACACCTTGACTACTATCACCTATATCCCTTGATACCTCATCATCCACTCCTCTTCCATTCACCGAAGCATCGAGCTCAGCGCCACCGTCCATCCTCTCATCAGCCTCAAGCCCCGCTGCCGAAGGCACTATCTCTGCTTCCTGCACCTCTTCTCCTCCATCTGCAACAGGCTTGGTGGGGGAGTAAAATACATTGTTAGCAGATACATCATCATCATTCATGCTTTCTTCCTTATCTTTCTAGTTTGGTTTCTGGTCAGTACATGTACATTGCCACAATTATTTGGTTTCTGGTCAGTACATGTACATTGCCACAATTATTACTAGATGCACCCTGTATGAATTTGATGTCTTCTTCATTCTCAATATCAAAGGCAAATATACAGTAAGGGGCTGGGGTGTCGGTGCTATCTACCGCCACCTTTTATGTCATCCATTTCCCATTTACTATGAACGTAGTGCATGCCATCTCACATCTCGTAGGAGCACCCTTCCACCTGAAACCCAGCAGTGTTCTCAGAAGCATGCTATCACTAATAAGGGATTTGGGCACAACGCTAAAATCTGCGCCAGAATTGAACAGAATGTCCGCCTCTATTCCATTCACCAGCCCTCTCCCAATATTCTTCTTTTTCCCTACCACGGTCACCGGGTTCACTCTCACTTTCTCCTTTCTTTCAGGACACCTGATACTGGGTTGGATGCGGGGGGAGTTACCGTGTCAACATTCGGACTACCTCCTCCCGATCCTTTCTGTTCACTACCCGCCCAGCAGTTAAAGGCTTTATGGCTGCTTTTGCCACACTTGAAACAACTTAGCTTGGTAGTTGTACCCTCTCTAGGTTTTGTCACTCCCGCCGGGAGAAGGAAGTTACCCTTTGCTCCGGTTGACAACCACTCCTCCATTGCGGTTCTCAATTCTTCGATGATGCAATGTTCTTTGCCTCTAGAAATAGCTTCCCTGAATTAGGTAGGTATGCTCTGGCTATGGCCCTCAACAATTGAAATTTGCATTCCATAATAGGGTAGTCTTCACCACAGAATACTCACCCTTGTCCTCCATTAACAACTTAATTCTACCTTATAACCGTTCAGGCAAGGTAGGGTATAAGAAATCAACCCACAACTCCTCATCAACATTGCAGTCACTCATAACCTGTTCAAACTTTTGTAGGAACAGCGTCAGATCACCCCCTTCCTTAAATGAACCCAGCCTAGTTAACTTCTCCTTACATCTTTCTTCTGCCTTCCGGTATATCCTTTCTTTATCCCGTCTGTCCTTCTCTCTCTTCTGTCTTATCTCCTCCAGTCTATCCGCTTCCGACTGCCTTAACCGTCTCTCCTCCTCTCTCCTTTCTGCTTCTCTCTCCGCCAGTTGCTGTTTGTGTCTTTCTGCTTCTTCTCGTCTCAATTCCTCTTTCCTCTCTGCCTCGTCCGCCCGTCTGTCTTCCCGGTCACGGTCTTTCTTTAATTATTATATTTAATGAGTTCCAGTTCTTATAGACTGAAGGTTTCAACAAGGAATTTCTATGAATTCTGCCACCCATAAAAACCATTTTGCTGCAGCTATGGCTTCTCTTAGATGGGGCATGTCCCAAAACTATTTCACCTAAAATTATGTTGTGGTTAATTTAATAATAGTTCTTCCCTTCTACTCATTAAATTCACTTCCTGTAGCATGTGTGAGTAGTGCGCTCACTGACCAACCAGGCCTTCTGTGTACCTACCCACACAGGAAGTAATATTTTATGCACCAAGAACTATGTGTATGCATGTAAAGTATGTATGTGATCGTCTACAAATAAATCAGGTCGAACTCAGGTCCCTTCAAAGAAATGTTTTATAATTGCAACATCTACCCCAGCAAGAAACAAAAAGCTTCACTACAACAAAAAATATGAATAACAATAATAATAATGAATACATTTGGTAAAGGGTACGGTGCAGGTTAACAGTAATAGATGAATGGTATCTAGACCCTTTACCAGACCACTACACAAGGAAAGGATCTGGTGCCAGGCCTGTATACTACGTGTACTCATAGAAGAATACAATATAATGTACATTTATAGTCTACAGTCGGTCTAATACACTACAATAATTTTAATTGAGTCATTGTCTTCAGACCTCCATTGATCATGTGATATGCTTACAATGATTTCATTAATCATGCAGGAATGTTGCCATCTGGTATAAATTGGTATTATAGGTTTGACACCAGACCCTTTTCCCGCATAGTGTTTCGGTAAAAGTCTGGCTGTGCCAGACTACGATATTTGTGTTGGCTAAGGAAGCATGCCCAATAAGACAGATATAACAATTTATAGATATGAGATACTCAAATAGAAAAGTATCTTCCCTCATCGGGTTGTAGTTCATCACAATAACAATATCAAATGGGTTTGTTTTTGTTTTTTTGGTAATCAAAATTTCAATTTTTACCCATAAAGTCAGAGGTTGAGCGTAATTCTAACTGTTGAGTTTGGAATCTTTATTTAAAGGAAAGGTTTTTTTTGTGTGGAAGGTGATACACCTTGTCATATTGAAATTATACTATTGTTTGTGCTGTATGTTTCCAATGTTTACAGAACAATATCCTTCATCCTCTTGCCAGACTACACTGGAAACACTGCCATACATGGAAGGACTCCATCACTTCTGCACTTTGTGCAGCACTGCGTGACACTGTAGTAGTACTCGATTATTACTGCAGACTTCACATCTCCTCTGCTGACCTTCACTCATGGGAAACCATTACAAGACCTTATTCCAACTCGTTTCTCACAACCTACAAATCCAAGTTTGTGTTAATTGGTGGTTTGGATCTCTCCACTTATAAACCCACTAGCCTTCTGTGGACGAGTACGAATGGTCTAGACTGGGAGAGTACACTACCTGCCATGCCCACTCGTCGCTACTATGCATCATCAGTCAGTGGAGGATCTCCAGAAGTCCTGGTAGTTGCTGGTGGGTGTGGTTTACATGGCAATGACTTGGATGTAGTTGAAGTGTTAGTGGACGACCACTGGATGACTGCAGACCCTTTACCTATACCATGCAATGAGATGCAGTCCACATTCCATGAAGGTAACTTCTACTTCACCGGAGGAGACGGCAAGGAGGGAATCCTATTTACCTGCACCCTTGACTCTCTCATAGCATCAACTAATTATGGCAGGACTAGTACACAAACAGTGTGGAACAACGAGACAAAGCCTTTTCACTTCTTCACAGTAGCCTCCTATTTATCTCATCTTATTAGTGTCGATAAGAATTCTACACTTCGAAGCTATTCCGATACAAGACAGGTGTGGATGGAGCCTACAAGTGTTGGAGACATACCACGAGAGATCAAGAGTAGTACTTCTCCATATGAGTATGCATCCACTAAAGGGAATGTAGATACACAATGGCTATCTACTGCAGTATTGTCCACTGGAGAGTTGGTGATTGCTAATAATAAGGGAGTATATAAAGGAACTCTATCAGGTAAGTTTGTTTGTAGTTATTGTAGTTCTAATTATGTAGCTCGTATTCCAAAAGTGAAAAGTTGTAAATAGGCTAAATTACCTTTTGTGCTCAAGGAATTGCTTAGTTTCAAAGCTAGCGAGGTTAGCCTTTCATATAATTTAAAAATCTATGCTTTTTGTAGTAACCCTATATTTAGTGTTCACTTTTATAAAAGTAGTCTAGTTCAATTTTAGCTGTATTAGTATGTATGCCCATTTGCACATGAGCTCATTTTTACTCCCTGTGTTAGTATAAGTGCTGCTTTAAAAGTGTACATTAGCATTTGTATTGGTAATAATTTTCTTTTTTAAATGTCACATAAACAACCTCTCTTTGTGGTTCTGCAGTGATTTCATATTCACCAGACAATAAAATTGATTCAGATGTCCTGTCTAGACTAGAGGCTGTGATGGGCATTCAGATCTGGTCTGCCCTGGCCGGCAAACATGCGGAACTATCTGTTTCAACTGGAGTGGAAATTAGCGACATTAACTCCCAGAGATATCCTACTACTTATGTAAGTAAAGTTATAGCTCTTTGGTTTGAATGTCATCCAACATGGAAGCAACTACTGGATGTCTTACAAGATGTAGGACTAGCAGACTTGAGTCAGCAAATCGAGGCATTTATGAGAGGTAAGACTGGTACAGAAATTAAACATTGGAAAATAAAACCAATGTGCTAGTAGAATATTAAATTATCTTTTAAAATGGATTCTGGATGTAAACCCAAAAAACTTAGATAATTTGCGGGTGAGCAAAGTGAGGCAGACACTATCATAGTTAACACAATTGAAAATCTGTGATGTTCGTTTGTTTATATATATGTTTGGACATACGTATGTCATTTTGTGGTTTGACCCTAGCATTTTTGTGTTTGCTAGAAGGTCGATCCCGTTCCATAGTCCCTTAAAAGAATCTATAGATTATCTTTACCCGTATCATTGTAGAAATTGAAATATTTTCCACTTTGAATTCTTTTGCGGGTGCAGTTACAAATTTACCAGAGTTCATTTTTTATTCGAATTATTGGCAGTTGTAAGCTTATGCGCTATTTGTCACCCTACACAACAGAATTGTTCCTTACCTGAAAATCCATTGTCTAATAGTCGAAGCACGGAGGTAAGTCTTGTGTTGGTATGTTCAGTAAGCAGTGTGTGTGAAAGTGTTGTGCATTACAGCTACTGCTTAGGTAAAGAATAGCACAATGTAAATGTTTTTGTAGCAAATAAATATATTAGCTGTCTTTACACAGATTTTTTGGCCACTACGGTAACTCCTCAGAAATTCCTTTGGTTTTGTTTTTAAGTCAAACAGTTGCAGCGAGTGGTTACTATGGCATTGAAACCGCTTTACCATTATGTACATAATTTAAAAACTCAACCGTTTTATCCACGGGAGTGTTAGAATTAAAAAACAATCACAATACTGGAATCTTATGTAGCCTAATTAGGGAGGATCGCTCGCCATTTGTGCTCAAACACACCACTAGTTATATTAGCTACATGTATAACTAGTGGTGCGCTCGAATAGCGCAAATGCATGGCGAGCGAGCAGACTCTTTTTACAGAAAAATAGGACAAATATTACATCTAACTGTAGTGCACAGTGTAACCCTTTCCATTCTCAGTTAGCATCAGAGAATCTAAAGTCTCTGATCCCAGACTAAGGAAGTGGACCCATGCATTGTAGTAACGATAACAGAATTACCTGAATAAACTTCGAAAGCAGTGGCAAAGAAGCGCAGCTTGACGAAGACTTCACAATTGTTTCAAGAAGAGAGTAGCTATAAACTTTTTGGTTGAAACAAAGTTGCGTAAGGCAGTGCAGCAGGATTCTCCACGCTAGTTAATTGAAAAATACTGGAACTGTGAACGCTTTACCTAACTTACGTAATTAGAAGCGCGGGCGAAATCTTTTGACGTACGCATACATACATACCTATATTATATATATATATCTGAAATCTCAATTGAACACAACTGATAGTCAGCTTGGCTCGCTTCGCTCGCTCGCTGAATAAATTATTCAGTTTCTGTTAATTTAAGAATCATCCAAAATTTACAATTAAATATTATGCTGTTTTAAACAAATAAATTAAAGTTAGATAGTCTGTCCAACCTGTAATGCTGTAATAAAGGAATGCGCAGGTGTCATCAAACAAAACTTGTAGTAGCTTATTTCAGTCATGGGTTTTTGACACAATCTATGCCAGCACATTAGGCAAAAAATGGGTGAATAGAAGTGCATTAGTTTTTGCTTCTATAATTGCAGTAGAATCTAGAAAATCTCAATGCCATTTGTAAATTTAAGCTACATATGCTGTAATCTGTCTAGTGTTTCCATCCTAATCAATTGCTAGCTGCTTTTTAAATATGTTTCACATTCTGGGACAAGTGATCAAGTCAATTTTCTTTACAATTAGAATTCTACAGTACAGAATGACACTATCCTATCACTTTTGTAATATGTTTCATATATTTTTTCTGGCTTCTAGCTATATTAGCTTTCCAAAGGCGCAAACACAGAATGCAAGCAGCTGCCTCTTTCAAATATTGTTTGAAATTTGGCATGGTCAATTGAACGAACAGACTAATTTTGAAGCAACAACTTCTTAACGCACTAATTATGGTCATGCTTATCACAATACAAGGGGGCGGGGTTGGAGGTGACGGGAAAGAAAATTCTCAAAGAAAGACAATGTTTCAAATTTGTCTTTACTTATCATGTTCTATGTATTTAGGTGACTACAAGTTTGAGGATGCTTACAAACACTTCATTGATTCCAAGGATGTGCTGGAGTTTATGTCCTTGAAGTTTATGTTCCTTGGACCACCACGACTGGGAAAGAGTACAACTCGTCGTCGAGTTATGAAAGAGATTGTGGATCTTAAATCTGCTGAAGAAGAGAAGAAGATTCATGGCAGCACAGGAACTGTGGAGTGTTGCTCCAATATGTTAGTTAAAG
>WLWD01003367.1_pt1 | contig 44170 bp, 24 predicted proteins | sample 6712731 | NCBI WGS metagenome assembly WLWD01 (sample SAMN12718690, study PRJNA576275) | sponge metagenome | isolation source: marine sponge | host: Mycale hentscheli | place: New Zealand: South Island, Marlborough, Capsize Point | collected 2014-11-01 | reverse complement strand
TGCTTAGCTGATGAAAAATCTTTACCTTTATTGATAGGTTAGGTTTTTGTCTCTGACCTATCTGATTTTTTGCCTACACAGTTACCTCTTGTGTACTTATTGAGTCCATTTTTTAACTGATAGCATTAAAACGGCAAATTTATATTTGACCCTATATTGAAGAGAACAATTGTAGACTTGTTCAAGGTGTGGCCACTTTTAAAACCATGGAGGGTGCTATGCCCATAACCACAAACTTCTGAGTTTTGAACTAGATAGATAGCCATCACATAACTCTTCATGATAATACAAAGATTACATATTTTAAAGCATATATTATATGTTTATAATTGTGACCGGATTTGTGAAAACCCGGCTAAACGCGGCATCTAAAGTTTTCTAATTTATTCTACCAGTAGGCTGCACGGGGCCTTGGGATGCCTTCCTCCTAATTTGGAAGCTGTAGCACAAGCCGTCTTAGCCCTACGCACTACAACACTTCAGTATTTTTGCTAAACTTATTATTGCTGATTTTGAAAAAACGCCGGGTAAAGGCGTTGCTAAGGTCAGGGGGCGTGCCTTGTGTCCGTATACTATTACTGCGTGTCTCCGGGACACTATGGAATAAACCGGTTACAGGAGGATTGAAAGAAGTCTAAAAGGCTTAATGCAGGGCTCCTTAAGAAACTATGATGACGAGAATTGCGTGAGTACGTGAATTATGTAGAATAGTAAGTGAATTAGTTAGCTACAGTTTTTTCCCGGCTGTTAGTGAAAAGCCTGCCAATAATTTCTTAGCAACTCTCCGTACACGAGTCCAACCGGCGAGTGTTTCTAGCCTCCTAGTGTGAGTTGTAGAGCACGCCAGAGCTTACAACTGCGTCATAAGCTAGAGCTAACTGGTGTCTATCCATTTCTGCCATAAAAAAATTTTCGAAAAAAATCGACCCATAAGGCTTTACGCGGTGATACTGAAAAAAATTGTTTGCCGCGTTTAGGCGGATTTTCCCAAATCCGGTCACAATTGGTTATTTTAAGTGGTTAATATGGAGTTAAGATATATAAGTTAATATGGACAGTTAAGATAAATAAGTTATTTAAATACTATAATGTATTTGCTCTTCTGATGGTGGTATTGCTGTCTACAAAAAAAAGTGCATCATATCATAACAGCTACAGGTTAAACCATAATGACTTACCTATTTCTTTTTCTTCTTCTTCCTTTTTTCTGTATTAAAATGAAGTAAATTATGAGAATTTTAATACTATATAGCTATCTACTCACTTTATTATTTAAAACTTTTTTTATTTCCTGAGCCACTGGGGGCTTAGTCTTCTCTTCCTTTTGTCTTTGTCTTCTAACACAATTATATCACAACTGATACAATTCTTCTCCTAAATAATATACTCACTTGTTCTGCCATAGGCTCTGGTTCCATTGTTAAAGCAGGTGACAAATCTAACCGCTAAGTAGCTACTGATCATGCGCAAACTACACAAAACCGATGGTAGTCGCGCCACCGAGAACATTTCTCCCGCCTTTTACTCTTTGCACGTACTGCGCAGCTATTTTTCTGAGTTGTATAAAAACCAAATAAACTGAGCACCCGCGTTATTGCTACCTGGGTACGAGATTCCTACAGCAATTGCGGTGTGGATTAGGCGAACTAAGGCTAAGTTCTATAATTTGTGTGGCTGTTTCATTTATTTTATTCTTATTTTCTTTTACTTGTCAAGGTTTTGTGTTTATAACTAATGGAGCTCGATAATCCCAACCTGAAAAAGGAAAGTGCGAATGAAAAACGGGCTCGCCTTGACAAAAGAAACCAGAGGGCACAAGAACTGAGGGCTGAAACCGAACAAGAAAGGCAAGCCCGCCTTAAAAAAAGAAATGAAAAGGACAGGGCTAAACGCAAAGCAGAAAGTCCTCTAGGAACTGAGCAAAGACAAAAAAATAGAAAAATTGATGAAACAAATGAATCTGAAGAGCACAAAGAAGTTAGATTAGAGCATAAGAGGAGCAAACTAGCACAAGAGTCCCTTGATAGAAGAGCTGCTAGATTATATAAAATAAGAATTCAGCAAAAACATAGACGAGCAGTTGAGAGCCAAGAGAATCGATCTGCTAGGCTACAAAATATGAGGATTTTGCAAAAAGAACATTTAGCCAATGAAACCGGAGATGACAGAGCTGCTCGGCTGGAACGCCTGAGTGTTTTTAAAGATGAACGCTTAGCCAAGGAAACACAACAAGAGAAAGCTGCTAGACTAAAGTATCAAAGCACTCTTCAGGAAGAAAAAATAGCAAACGAAACTGTACACAAACGGGCTGCTCAACTGAAACATCAGAACAATTTGCAGGAAAAAAAACTGGCTAAAGAAACATCAGATGAACGAGCTGTTCAATTGAAGCGTCAATGTGCTTATAAAGAAAATGCTTTGGCCAATGAAACTCCAGAACAAAAATCTGCTAGACTTCAAAACATGAGTGTCTATAAACGACAATTAGCTCAAGATGCAGTATTAAAAGTTATCAATGCTGAACATTTACATAATAATGAAACTGCTCCTCTCATTCATCAAGCCATTCTTAAAGATAAAGTTGTGAAAGAGATGGACAAATTTCATCACGAAATGTCTTCAATCGAATCAGCAATATGTATTGTATGCTCAGAAAAATTTCCTGGCACTAAAATGGCATCACTGTCAACTACATGTATACGATGTTATCGAGACAAAGCAAACCCAAAGCTTTATTCCTCTGAAAACAATATGAACCCTGGAGCAGTGCCCAATGAATTACAGGTTTGTGACATAAATTAGAATTTTCTATTGTATTACAGAACCGTTGAAATCACTTTAATAATAAACATTGCATAATATAAATGAATCCTCACATTATAAACATTTTATAGTTATTCCATCCATGTAACTGTATCTGAGTAAATTTAAATTACATTAAAGCAATAAAAGCATTCTAATAAGCTGTGAAGCATAATTATTAAATATATATATTATATATTTATCTATTGATATATAACTGAGTACCATAAAATAATGTTTATATGTTTATATTTATATTCAAAATTAAGGGGTTGTCACAAGCAGAGGAAATGTTGATCTCGACTGTTATGCCACTAATGTCCATCTATCGACTACCCCATGGTCAGTATGGATACAAAGGCCATGTAATCAACCTGCCACAGCATGTCACTTCTTTTGCGTCCAGCCTTCCAAGAAACACAAAAAATCTTGATGTGTTGATCGTGAGGAAACATGGCTCAGATAATACTCACAAGGACTTTAGAGTGAGACGCTCAGTTGTCCTACATGCTCTCCTGTGGCTAAAACAGCACAACAAGTATTATCATGATGTGACAATTGATATGGAAGAAGTTAAGCAGCTCCCTATTGATGGAAATCTTTCCAATATTACCACTATTGAAGATGCATCCATCAAAATTGAAGACAAAAGCCAGCAACAAGAGGAAAATGATGAAAGCTATCAAGAATTGGGATCCTTTGTTCCAATTACTGTGCAAAAGGGCACAGAAGAAGAGACTGTCAAGAAGTCCATAAATGAGCGACAAAAACCGCATCCAGACAATATAATTCCATGGCCGTCTCGAGGGGACACTCCAATAAACGAGTTTGTCACCGAAGGATACATCTCCTGTGCCTTCCCTACATTGTTTCCCACTGGTAATGGTGATTTTTTGGCTCCAAGACAGCGTACTGTAACGGTGGGGAATTACTTCAAGCATTTGATGCGTTATGAAGATGGCAGTTTGCCAAACATCCTCGTTTTCGATATTTTGCTCTCAACACCGAAATGAGATGGCGTGCCCTTCTTTACATAAAGCAACACCCAAAAGATGCACGTCTGTCTTTGGAAGACTTGAAGGAAATGATCAGTAGTGGAGGGAAAGAGCTCAGCAAGCGAGTACTACATTATGCCACCAACTTATGTGGAACTAAACAATTTTGGTTCAAGCAGCGAAGTAGGCTCATTTCCATGATTGACTGTCTCGGTATGCCCACTGTATTTTTCACTCATAGTGCCGCTGACAATCAGTGGCCTGAGCTGGCTCGTTTGATTGCTGAATATCCAGATGAAAGTTCCAGCTGCAGCTCTGCAGTCAATAACAACCCGGCCATTGCTGATTGGTTCTTCTATGAACGAATTAGCAAGTTCATGAAAACATTTTATGTGGATGTTCTTGGAGCCACAGATTACTGGTTCAGATTCGAGTGGCAGCACAGGGGATCTCCTCATGTACATGGTGTAGCTTGGCTGCACAATGCACCAGACATTGAGAAACTATTGTCATCTGATGACAGTGCTGAATTGTTGGATGCTGCTGAGAGGATTACTGCATATGTTGATGGCCTGGTTAGTACAATGAACCCAGGAATTTCTGCTGATGGGAACAACATAATCAATTCTATTCCCTTACCTAAGATTAAACCGCATGTGTGCAACCAACAATACCAAGGCATAAATAACTTGGAAATGGACCTGGTTGATTTAGTTGCTACTTGCCAACGGCACACAAGATGCTCAACATCATATTGCTTGAAGCGTAAGAGAGGCAAGCAGGAGTGCAGGTTCGGCTACCCCAAACCATTACAGCAAGTGACTACTATCACCACACAAGAAGGTGAACCTGTAGTGCTGACTTCCAGAAATGACAATTTGTTGAATGCCTACAACCCAGTACAATTGTCAGCTTGGAGAGCCAATGTTGATATGCAGTACATTGTGTCCAGAAACAAAGTCATCAAGTATGTGGCAAAATATGCTACCAAATCTGAGCCTCGTTCAAAAGGTCCGCAAGAAGTATACAGTACAATCATGAAAAGCATCAAAGAAGATGCCACACCACTCAAAGTAGTGCAAAAGCTATTAACAAGCACTATTGGAGAGAGAAATGTTTCTGCACAGGAGACATGTCATCTTCTTTTGATGCTGCCCTTGTTTAGAGCTTCTCGAGATTTCGTTGTTCTTAGTCTTGATGGTTCTCGACAGGTGACCGAAACATTTGAAGAAGACAAATCTGTGACTGTGGACTCCCAACTGGACTACTATTGTGCTCGTCCTGATGTCCCAGAGTTTAGAGAAGTGTCCCTGCTGAAATTTGTTCAGAAGTACAGAATCCCCAAGAAAATTGGCAGTGCACTGGTGCCAAGGAACAAAGATGTAATAGTGATACCACGTCCTTATTGCTCACCAGATCCACAAGGACCACAATATGAGCAATATTCAAAGCAGAAACTCATGCTTCACAAGCCTTTTGTTCAACTGGATGAGCTACTTGGAGGATGTGACACATATGCAGCTGCTTATGCTACTTTTCTTCAGTCTGGTAATGTGCCAAAGTCTCTTGCTGATGATATTCATAGGCTAGAAATGGCACAGGCAGAAGATCAACAGACTGTTGATGAAGAGGTGACTATATTTATATTTTCAAACAATTCATTTTTTATTCATTTATATGTATTCTTTTTGCAGGCATGTGATAACGATGACAATGATGATCAAAACAAGAACACTGTATTGGATTGGATGCAGCTCTGTTATCATCACACAGAATTTGTCAAATCCTCCGAACAAAATAAGAAAAAAAAAAAGCAAGCTGGAGTCATATTTGAGGTTTAAATGAATTGAATTTCCAATTTCTATGTTCATTTTAAAAAAATGCAGGACATTTCTTACATACACGATCCAAATCTACAACAAATTAACAAAACTGTAGGACAATTTCCTTCTTAGTTCCCAGGATATACAAATTCCACTGTCAAAATGCAGGAAAGATTCTTCATATAATATTTACAATATGCAAGAATGAGAGTATTACAAGCAAAATGTAGGAAGGAACGCTCATAGAGTATTTTCAATATAAAAATAAGTGCATCAAAATGTAAGATATTTCTCACATTGATACTCCTAATATGAAAGTGATAGCAGCCATGTCTTGAAAAATACTTACCATAATTTTCATAAAGTAAAAAGGGTTCTGCAAATGCAGACCATTTACCTCAATAAGATACCAAACTTAATGATAAAGTGAAAGAAATTATGATGAAGACAAAATACATAAAGGAGAGTATTAAAATGTAGGAGTATTTCTGTCTATTTGTTTGAAAGAACCCACACATAATGGTTACCATAAAACTTTTCATTTTGGTTGTAGGAAGTTTTCAGCACCATGAAAGTTTGACGAAATATATCCCTTTAGTATAAAATTTCCTCTACATATTTTTCTAGAAAGATATGTGCACTTGGTGCACCAGAAAATTTCCCGCATTTTTTTTGCAGAAAATTTTCCTGCACTTATTATGCCAGAAAATTTCCCGCCTTTTTTTTTGCAGGAAATTTTCCTGCACTTATTATGCCAGAAAATTTCCTGCATTTTTTTTTGCAGGAAATTTTCCTGCACTTATTATGCCAGAAAATTTCCCGCATTTTTTTTTGCAGGAAATTTTCCTGCACTTATTATGCCAGAAAATTTCCCGCATTTTTTTTTGCAGGAAATTTTCCTGCACTTATTATGCCAGATAATTTCCTGCATTTTTTTTGCAGGAAATCTTCCTGCACTTTTGCCAGAAAATTTCTTGCTTCGGTCTGCTAGAAAATTTTAGTCTGGTGTAAAATTGGTTGCATAATTATCTCGTATCATTTGCCAAAAAATATTTGCTGCATTTAAGTAGTGGATCATAGCTAAATTGAATGTGGATCATTGAATGATTACATCGAGACAAAATAAAAGTACAGTACATAATGAGTTTGCATACTGTCAGATGTCACCTTTTAATTGTTTTTGTTTTTTTGTCGTAGAGACATTTTGATACTTTTGCTTCTGGTTTTTATGACTTTCAACCCATCTGTATGCTTAACCTGTTTTTCAGCACCATCTTTAGGTACACTGTTTAGCGTAGCTAGTTTTTCAGCTTCACTCAATTGTTCCAGCAGCTCTTCGGTATTAATGGAATGATCAGCAACTGAGTTCACAATTTCAGAAGGGACCACTTGCACAGGATTTGTTGATTCTTGTCTGGAACTATCAAGATTATTGTCCGATACTTCTTTCTCTGAAATTCCATTATCTAACCAGTCATCTAATTGAGCTATTATCAACTTAGCCTTTTCGTCCGAAGCATGAATAGAGCAGCACACAATTCCTTCATCAATACAGATCTGAATCAGCTCACCTAAGCGCATTATAAATAGCTAATGAACATACCTCTTTAATTTGATACAACTTACCGGATGAACTATAAGTATCAAAAACATAGTCAGGACGTGAATGTGTTACAAGATACTTGATCCAGCCAGTGCAAGTCATACTAGAGATGACAGTATCATTCTAGGTCAGGTTGGCATACCATTGAATTGACTCCAGGGCCTGCAACATTCAGAAGGATATGGCCACTAGGAATAGATCCAGGTCCAAGCCATGCTAACACAATAGGTTCAGATATGCCAATAGAAATATTATCTGTCAATCAATGCATACAGTAATAACTATGACAAGAATTACTGAAATGCAAATAAACTTACTCTCACACCTCATATTCGAGGTTACCATGAAGATGGAACTCGAAGTGGCATTACAGGCCAATAATAGGTTTTTTATTTTTTCGGCTGCAGTACAATTATTTATGTTGTATATGGTTACAACACAGTTATGTAGATGTGACATAACAACACTTGTAATAATATCTTCTATGCCCTGGTAGCACATCTACATATTTACATAATAGAAAAGAGCATTACATTGTAACGCATAATCTTGGCTTGCAAAATCAATGTATGAGGGATTACTGGTGAACCGGTATTGGTACACAATATAGGTTGATTTCATGAAAGAGTTATACTACCTGAGCTAAGTCCTTTATATTGTGATTATTATCACAGTTATTATCTGATACCGGACTTACCTCTTTCACATTAAGCATAAAAAAACTACATCTTTGATAAATCGACCATTCCAAGATGGTTATTGTCTGCAACCAACACAGAAACCATAGATTTTCTCATGACAGGAACAATAAAAGGACTACTTTTAGTGGAAGAAGCTACCATAGCACTTTTAGCCCGCTGGCAGTGAGCCTATATAAATATGTATGCACAATGACCACACATATGAACAGAAGGTCTACTCAACAACATATAATTATGGCACTGACCAGAAATGCTCTGGGCAGAGGCTTCCCTTTCTGTATATTAAATTTTACAATAACATCTTCCTTGGTAGAGTCAGGCAATTTCCTCTCAGCAATATCCCATTCCTTTATGTCAACTTCCTGTAAAAATGCTGATTTGGCTATTGAGAGTGTTTTAAGTTGATCAATCTTCCCATTAGCTTCATTAAAAGTAATTGAACCACTTAACAATTCATTAAGAAGTTGTTCTTTGTCAGCACACTATATAATTAAAATATGATTGTACCAAAATCTATTTTAACAGCCAACAGCTAAATTACCCCTAAGCCCTGGAAGCACTTGAAGTGAGACAGCTTAATAGAATACTTTCCTTGGAGGGCTTTTTGAAGGGTTCCTCCAATCATTAATCTTTCTTTTTGGCCTTTTAACTTTCCCAACTCATATCTCCTGAAAACATCCTGCATTTTATGATAGACTGCAGTAGGCTGTAGTGCCATCTGTATGGCCTGTTCTATAAGTGCTTGACTCTATTAAATGCAGCATAAAATTAAACATAGATAGAAAGAAAAAAAATGACCTTACAATTTGGGAAGTTGTCAATAAAGCCAAACATTCTTGCTTAAATGCAATATATTTTTTTGAGTTATATCTCTCCCTGGGTAAGTCAGTTTTACCGTCATCTGTCACTCCATCCATAGCAAAATGCACGAAATATAACTTTCGACAACATGCCGCCAGTTCTGCAAATCCAGTGGAACGTTGAATACTGTTAAATTCGTTGTGCTGCTTTGCCAACATCATGGCTGCCGTCCTTGGAATGTCATTTCCATATATTGCACATTTTCTATTGGCTATGTTGCGCGTTCCCATAGTATTAATATTTCTTATGGCATGCCAAAGCTGTACTCCTCCAATTACCTATTATGTTTATAATGTATATGTACCATTAATAGCTTACTGAACGACTTTACCTCATAAGTATAATTATGTCGATTTACAGCCTTGAACTCGTTGACACTGCATGATGCAATCACAAGTAGGGGATCAGTCAGGTCTTCATGATCAGTCTCCTCTTCTTTTAACATGTTCACTAAATATTGTACAAACCATTCCTTTACCTCCCTGACTTGGTAGTAATCAGAAGGCTCCTTCAGCAAATCAAAAGAAAGATCGTACACACCTGCGATAAACAACAATCTGGCTACGCGGTATTTCAGGGTAATAATAACGTCATGTAATTAGACATAAATGCTATGTTGTCATGACAACTACTTTACACAAAATGTTAAATGTTATTCAACAGTTCATAATATTATCCCACAATCTCCTATAACAAACACACCATAACTATAAACTGAAATAAGATCAATCTCTGAAGAAACTTTCTCCCAGAGAATGTAGTTGTGTAGGTAGGGTGGGGATTCAGGTGGGTTCCGTGAACCACCTTTTCAAAGATAATGATATTCACGAGTTTCAACATGTAGAAATTGAAGCCAGTCACATATTCTAAATAAGTTCAAGGGCATAATTAATTATATCCATGAGTGTTAGTACACAGTAATTAAAACTAGTCACATTTAATTTACAAGTCTTGGAAAATTAAAGAAGCATAAAGGTCATTGCCCTAATAAAAGCAACAACCTTGAATATTTGTATGAGTAATAGCATGGGTAACCGTGCTATTCGGGATTAATAGCACGAGTAACGTGATTGAAATAGCACGAGGCGAAGTCGAGTGCTATTTCAATTGCTTTACGAGTGCTATTGATCCCTAATAGCACAGGTTACCTGTGCTATCACTCGCTAATAGTAGGCAGGCTTTTAAAAAGTCATTTGCAATTGTAGCTATATTATATCGTTCACTCACTATCTCCTTATTTCAGGATTAGCTTCTGCTGGAACTTTCTTTTCAACGTGCGGCTCCTCCTAATATGTTGTAAAACATTCCGTCTAATACGGGTAGAGGTTCTGTGGTGAAGAAGGACATTGTCTCCAACTAAAAACTACTCAAACTGTACATTTCCAAGTTTAACACTGCATGCATGCGCACTTACCCGTACTATTTCACTTAGCTACTGAGGTATTTCACTTAGTTTCCACTTAATTACTGAGGTATTTCAATTAGTTACGCGCTATTTCAATTAGTTACGCGCTATTTCACTTTCCCCGTGCGATTTCAATTGAACAGCGATTTTTCCCATACATTTTTGAATGGGCAACTTACGTGCTGTACTATTAGTGTATGACTGACTGGCCTCATAATCTTCTTAGAGTAGCGAAAGTTATTTAGCAACCATCAGATTGATCGAAACATTGAAATAAAAATGAAAATTACTACAAACACATTCTCAACAATATTGAATAATTCTTAACTATTATTTTTGAAGAAAACTTAAATTTTTGAGGAAAATTTCCCAAAAATCTTAATATAATGATTTTGACTTGTTTGTGGACTATGCTTCAAATTGCATACTGTATAGAATGGGTTCGTGTTGCCATACTTTTATTACGTTGCTTGGTAAAGGGGTTAGTAAAATCAGGATTGCTGAAAAGCTTCACTTAAATTGGGTCCAGAAATAAGCATTAAAATAATACCGTCCTTCTGAAATCAATCGCTGATATACAAATAGTGAAAATGTTATTGTTATGTTGATCCAAAGCATAGGTCCCAATTTTAAAAAAAGGACCCAAGAATGGGTCCTTATTTTTGAAGAGGACCCAAGAATGGGTCCTTATTTTTGAAGAGGACCCAAGAATGGGTCCTTATTTTTGAAGAGGACCCAAGAATGGGTCCTTATTCTTTTATTAGGGACTCAATTATAGTTTCATATTCTTGAATATGGACCCAAGGATGGGTCCTTATCTTGAATAGGTTCCAAGAATTGGTCCCTATTTTTTTAATAGGACCCAATAATGGGTCCTAATTTTTATTTTATTTGGGACCCTATCATGGTTCCGTATTCTTGAATCGGACCCAAGAGTGGGTCCTTTTTTGGAATAAGTCCCAAGAAAGGGCCTTTAATCTTAAAAAGGACCCCACAATGGGTCCTTATTCTTGAATATGGACCCAAGAATGGATCTTTTGTTTATAGTTGGGACCCTATTACGGGTACACATTCTTCAATAGGGACCCAGGAATGGGTCCTTATTCTTGAATAGGACCCAAGATTGGGCCCTTATTCAAACCAGAATGGGTTATTCTTGAATAGGACCCAACAGTGAACAAGACTCAAGAATGAGTCTTTATTAAAACTCAATGACGAGTCTATACAATTGCGCATAGCTGAACAATGGATGAGTTGGACCCCATCATGCAACTCAGATAATGATGAGCTAAAGTGATTGCCACACAACCATTGTGCACAGGTGAGTCTTTCATATTAGTATCTGCAACTTATTTATACTACTATTAGAGCATGTAATAATATGTAAGAATACGTAGAAATGGTTAAGTAAAAGGGACATATGATAATAGTCGATACACCCAATTTAGTCAATAACTTGCTCATTTGAGTCACAGTCAACAACAGATAGCTTCTGAAGTGTATAAGATTTTTCTACCTTAGACTTCATGACGGCAACCACACTCCAGTCCATCTTTACACCAATACTTGCATCTATTCCAATGAAATTGGTAGAGAAGCCCTTAGTGCAGTCATGGTTTTGAATCACTAAGATGATTCTACTGCTAGCACAATGAAACTGCAATTATAAATGTAGCTATAATTAATTTTATAATGACATTATAAAATTAATTATAGCTATATTATAGTATTAGTAGCTCTGCATTTACAACTTACAAGAATGGATTCCTGTGATCGAGTACACATCTCAGGAGCTGGAACACTAACTTCAAGAACTATTCTCATAGCTTTAGCATTGCGTTTCTTAATACATTCACCACCATCAGACTCTGTGACTGGAAGAAACTACCATCAGTTTTCACTTTGTCAGTGTCTAGAGTGTATAAGTGTACCTGCTGTTTGACCAGCCCAGGGAGCAGTTTTTGAGTAGAAGACATGACAAAGCCTAAGAAGTGGTACTTAGAAGACTTCTTGTTTCCTTCTGATACAAAAAATGAAAACGCTGTTTGTGGACTGCAAGATGAAATGGTATCAAGTCAGCAAATTAGTGTTCCTGTGCCAGAAAACAAATGGGATTTACATTCATTGATCTCTACAGCGATCACTTCTGGAGCTACCATAATTGATATATCCCCTTTGAGTGAAGACCTTGCTAACATTTTAAGAAAAAAGAATGCAATTTCATCGAAGGTAATCCACTTAAATTATTAAATAGAGTATTTAACTTTTTTTTTTTTACAAAATAGATTACATGTAGAGGCCAAAAGAATCAACATTCTCAGGCATCCCATACTAATTCTTCCAATGTTTCAACCACATCTTCTCCAACCCAGCCATCCTCAAATGAGCTTTCTAATTCTATCTCAGATGGTGCTCCTCAGGTTGAAGTTGGTGATTATGTTGCAGTTATCTCGAGAAGTATGACCCTGAACAGCCTCAGATTGGAAAGACATCTCTTCCTTTTCTCCATTAGGCTTCTCTGACTGGTAGCTTAGGCCTGGCACCAATCAGCAAAGACTTCTGATTTCATCAATAATAATTATGTTTAGTTGTGATGCAGGACAATTAGGAAACATCACAGAGAAATAGTTGCATAAGTACCCAGTGACTAGCTCAAACCCATGAAACCTCAATTATCCAGCATTGCATGTGTCAATAGTAATTAAGGTAACCCACAATGTGTAGTATCAGCAGCTTTGTTAAATTGGTAGTACCGAGTCAAAAGAATCTTCCTTATGCTTAGTATCACAGTATAAGACACCAACTGTCTACAAATTACTCCTCCCACTACACTGATTATTTCCTCCTTTCACAAATCTCCTCCAGCATGATCAAATTTCAGTCGGCTCAACATGTACATAGTGTGGTATATATGTGTGTATGTGTATAAAAATGGATGTAACATGTGTGCATGCATGTATATGTCAGTCTCCCAGAAGCCAGCCCATGTATATAGAGGATATCCAGCCCAGCAAAAAGGCAAGCAGTAGAAGTTTGCTATGAGCACCAAAATAATAATTAAGTCCTAATTAATAAATGTGGTTTACTTGCATGGGGACACTACTTTAGCACAAATACACATCATGTAACTATTCATTGTATACTATCCCAAGCACATGCAACCCAAACAAACATACATACACAATAGACCCACAATGGCTATAAAAAATTTAGTATGATTAGGTTGTGAGCATAAAGCTTATATCAATTATAATGGTAAGATCAAAAAGAAAGCTTCCATCATTGGTTAAGTTTCCTTGATTTAGCGCTCAATTCAAGTCAGGTGTTTCTCGGATCAAACAGCAATTGAATCTTGGAAATTTTCTGTCAATGCATGGTACGGTCAAGATCCAAGATATCAAAATAGAAAAAAATTATTTCCCAATTGCTTTGCATATGCATTCCCATTCTACTAAAAATACACTTAATATACACATATTCCCTACTATCCTGACAACAATCTAAATAGCTATGATACCACCAAAATGAAGCAATAAAAAAAAAAGAACACATGATATCTCACCTATTGGATAATCTGGAATTTTTTCTTCTAGATCACGTTTGTGCTCTTTATACCCTTTCTTGGTCATCTTAGCATTAGGTGGATCAATAGCTTCAGCAGTACTTCTGCATCTCTTCCTTCCTTGTGAAGTGGCTGGATCGTTAGACAAAATTGATGCGTCTCCATCTGTGGCTTCATTGATGAAACTGACAATACCATTGGTCTTTGAAGATAGACTGGCACAAAAGGTCTTCACATCAGAAAGATAAGGAGCCATTTCCGCACAGAAATCATTAGCATCCTTTGTAAAGTTGGCAAGTCGGCAATTAAAACTATATTTATTGCTCCCATCATTGTCATGACCTTTAAACTGAGGAAACAAATTATTAAACAAAATGTTGATGGTAGTTTGCTAGAAACACACAGACATTATGCTAGCTAGTTTATTCTTTGTCGCACCAAAAAAACTCCAAATTATGGAAGCCTAACTAATCAATGTAGGCAGCTAAAATGGTAGTATTATAGCAATGACTGTTAAAATACTCACGTTTATGACATCTGCACTCCTAACAGATGCATGTACAACAGGTCCACTGGAAACACCATTGGTTAACTTCATTCGACTTCCTTTTTTCCAAAGAAAAACCTGCTTGTCTTGTGTGAAGAAAGTCAAATGCCAAGGTTTTGAAGAAACATTTACACATTCTAAGCTGCAATGTTCACTGCCTGAAGTTGAAGCCATTTTACTGAACACTGAATTCTATTGGCGGCTACAGGCTATAAAAAAAACCACATGGTGTTAATTACTTCCTGAGCTTCCAGCAAGCTCATTGGACAATAGGCAAATTCAAATTCTTGAATGGAGTTCAAGATGGAAGTTGATGGATGCTTATTGTTTAGTTCTGATTGCAGCAATGGTTCTTCAGCTTGTGGCCTGGAGATGCTTCCCTTATTGACTAACCCCACAAGGAACAGAACAAGAGGTAATGTTTTAGCTGTATTGGTTCAGATAGCTATTGAATATTTGTATCAGACAGAGTAAGTTAGAACCTGTCTTCACAGTGTGTAGCTAAAGGGCTTTACAATAATTTCAGGCATTTTAAGAAGTAAGACAATCTTACAGTAACACAATTAAGCTTTCACTATTATAGGTGTTTACATAGGACCAATTATCTCACTGTACATGAAACTGCCACAAATATTATTGTATGTTAAACTTCGTACCACATGCACAGCAACATTAATTCATGACATGAATGTCATTAAACCGGTATGAGCCCTCATAACCCACCTCCCTACATCCCTGGACTAGCTTGCTCCCCATTTGTGCTATATAATATTATAATTACTTATACAATGAAATCTTCCTGAAGCACGTCTCACACACCTGGTGACCACCTACTCATAACCCACCTCCCTACATCCCTGGACTAGCCCCATTTGTGCTATATAATATTATAATTACTTATACAATGAAATCGACTGAAGCACGTCTCACACACCTGGTGACCACCTACTGAATAAACAATGCCTTCATCTTATGGATTCCGATACAATAGATTTGCAGCAATAAAAGCCAAATTTCATAATGGCATATTAGTAGCTGAGCATGGTAGGACAGGAAGATGTGAGATTACCGACTCCAGCATTCGAGTTATTAGTTGGCTCCGTACATTTAGTGAAAAAGTTGGAGACCGAATGCCTACTTCATCAGCTATTCATTTGCCTTCTTGTCTCACTAAAGCCGATGTTTATACTTTAGCTAAAGACGACTTATCACAAGGAGACATGGAATGCTGTAGTATATCTACATTTTATGACATTTGGAGCAAACATTTCCGCCATGTCAAGATTCCTAAGGTAATTTATATTTTTTTTAATAAACGGCATTGATGGAATTTACCTTCTTGCATGGCAGGAGAACCGTTTTTCAAAATGTAATGTATGCACTGCAATCAAAGAAGGTCGAGAAAGAACACTTAATAAAGAAATTAGAAAATGGCTAACAGAAATTTTAGAACAACACATTCAGCTTGAAAAGTATGGCTACTTTATTTTGGCACAAACACAAAATTAAACATCATATATTTTATTCTTAGGAGTGAAAGAGAGAAGTATGCTAAACACAGACAAAAGGGAGAGAAAAAGCCAAGGCAATTCTTAAGCATTATAATAGATGGAATGGATCAGTCTAAAACAAACATACCCCACATTGTCAACAACCCCAAAGTGATGGCTGGTGCTTACAGGCTGGAAACACATATCACTGGAGTTAAAGTTCATGGCCGATTCACTATGATGTTCATAGACAGTGGACAATTTAACCATGACACCAATCTGACTGTGGAAGTTTTATTACGAGTATTTTATCAGTTGAAGGTAAGAATTCTATCAATATGATGTAAAGTGATTCATAGTGATGTAAAAATATAAGCTGCAGGATGGATTACCCGAAGTGCTGTATATTCAGATGGATAATACTTGTCGTGATAATAAGAAAAAGTTTACACTCACATTTGCTGCTATATTGGTTGAATTGGGAGTGTTCAGAAAGGTATTTAGGATTTGATTTGACTGATCCCAGGTTGATATAGATATTTATGTGTGTAGGTGAAGTTTGGATTCCTACCAGTTGGACATACTCATGAAGGTATAGACCAAACATTTTCATGCATATCTCGAAAACTGAAACATCGCAATGCACTGACTATTCCAGGTCACCTAACCTAGCAAAGTTATTAGCTACATGTAACTATACACTTTTCCTTGTTTTGTTTTTCCAGATCTTTGTCAAAGTATAGTAGTTTCTTTCTCACCACCTCCTACAAGTGGTGGTTTTGGATTCTGTAACTGATGTCAAGGATTGGATGTCAGATCAAACTCCTCTACTCCATGACCATCTTAAGGCACAGCAATTCAAGTTTCAATGTAATGAATCAGGAGAGTGTGTCATGTTTTATAAAGAATGGAGTACCGGCCCATTCTGATTGCCTCAACGTGGGCTTGCTTTTCTTCCCAATGGCAACACTATTCCCAGCAAGTTGCCATTGATGGTGACACCCTATTATGATCCAGACAATTTGAAACTATTGGAAAATACTTTGAAAAGGATTAGAGGATATTTAAATAAATCAACTCTCAGTGCCTCTGCCTGGTGGACTCTGGCTTAAACATGCTCATCAGCTCAGTCAGAAGACAAAATCTCAGCCAATAAAAGGTGAAAGTGTTTGAATCATTTAAGATTAAAATTACAAGATTATAATATTTATATAAAATTATATTTGTAGGTATCAACTATTTAGAACAGCTAATTGATGGAGCAGAAAGCTCAAAACAGATTCCAGTTTTCATTGACACAGCTTCAACTGCTTCTGGACTTGAAATTATATCCCCCCCAAAAATAGTGTCAACACAACAACAATTTCCTTGTAGAATTGAGGGAATAGGTGAACTCAGGACATCATGGATAGGATACCGAGGAGTAAGTTATTCTCTTAAATTACAATCAAATGATAATTGTTGACAACAATTGTTTTCTTTTAGGTAAATGTAATAGAAAAATAAATTTCCCAGCATGATGCACTTAGTAAAGTAGAGACATTAAAGCGAGAACTCAATGATTTGGCTGCTCAATGCAGAAGAGCATTTTTGGTTACTGGTTTAATGCAATGTTCTCAGCATGAAGTACAAGAAGCATTGAACATGTGTTCTTTATATCTACCACAAAAACAACCTCAAAACTGACTCCTTCTCTATCCATTGCTGAGCTTTGGAAAGAACAGCCAGGAGGCAGTCCTAGTGGCAATAGTATAAAAGAACTGGCAACATCTGTTTTGGGTGAAGATCTAGTTACTACATTTACTGAAGATTTGCATCATCCACCTGATGTAAGTCTTTAATGAAATAAACTGCAAACTGGATGTATACCGTTACCATGAGTACTTAAATTTTTCTTGACTTATGCATTATAATTACTTTCATTTGTACCAATACAAATTTAGACCTGTAACTGACTTTGGTCTTTTATTTAAACATTATCAATAGAAGCAAAAATACACTTGTGATTGTGCTTAAGTACCTCTCTAAATGCATGCATGTTTGCTCCATGTCTGATAAGAATGATCTTTTCACAAGTGTAGGAGATAATGGTTTATTTGCAATTATAGAAACCTTCCTGTTTTAAAACTTAGTGAAAGGATAGGTTCCTAATATGCTCAAATAGATACGTTTCAGAAATGTCCGGCATTGCAAAAGCAGATAATACTCCAGCTTTGCCATTATATAAGACAAAGGCAATATGCAGGAAACATTCCTGCAATTACAAAATGTTTCTGAATTTTCTACATGTCAGGAAATGTTCCTGCAGGCATTTACTACTTGTAAGAAATATTCCAGTATTTACTACATGTAGGAAATGCTATAGCTTTGCAAAATGTGGGAAACATTTCTGCATTTTTAAAATGCAGGAACAATTCAGCTTTTGACAACTGCAGAAACACATTTGAAAAATGCAGGAAATATTCCTGCATTTCCAAAATGTAGGAAACATTTCTGCATTTTTAAAATGCAGGAACAATTCAGCTTTTGACAACTGCAGAAACACATTTGAAAAATGCAGGAAATATTCCTGCATTTCCAAAATGTAGGAAACATGTCTACATTTTTAAAATGCAGGAACAATTCTAACTTTTGAAAACTGCAGAATTAAATGTAGGAACAGTTCTAACTTTTGAAAACTGCAGAAAGACATTTGAAAAATGCTGGAAATATTCCTGCATTTCCAAAATGTAGGAAACATTTCTGCATTTTTAAAATGCAGGAACAATTCAGCTTTTGACAAACTGCAGAAACACATTTGAAAATGCAGGAAATATTCCTGCATTTCCAAAATGTAGGAAACAAAATGCAGGAACAATTCAGCTTTTGACAAACTGCAGAAACACATTTGAAAAATGCAGGAAATATTCCTGCATTTTCAAAGTGTAGGAAACATGTCTACATTTTTAAAATGCAGGAACAATTCTAACTTTTGACAACTGCAGAAACACATTGGAAAAATGCAGGAAATATTCCTGCATTTCCAAAATGTAGGAAACATTTCTGCATTTTTAAAATGTAGGAATAATTCAGCTTTTGACAAACTGCAGAAACACATTTGAAAATGCAGGAAATATTTCTGCATTTCCAAAATGTAGGAAACATGTCTACATTTTTAAAATGCAGGAACAATTCTAACTTTTGAAAACTGCAGAAACACATTTGAAAAATGCTAGAAGTATTCCTGCATTTTCAAAATGTAGGAAACATTTCTGCATTTTTAAAATGTAGGAACAATTCAGCTTTTGACAACTGCAGAAACACATTTGAAAAATGCAGGAAATATTCCTGCATTTCCAAAATGTAGGAAACATGTCTACACTTTGTAAATGCAGGAACAATTCTAACTTTTGAAAACTGTAGAAACACATTTTAAAAAAGTAGGAAATATTCCTGCATTTCCAAAATGTAGGAAACATTTCTACATTTTTTAAATGTAGGAACAGTTCTAACTTTTGAAAACTGCAGAAAGACATTTGAAAATGCTGGAAATATTCCTGCATTTCCAAAATGTAGGAAACATTTCTGCATTTTTAAAATGCAGGAACAATTCAGCTTTTGACAACTGCAGAAACACATTTGAAAAATGCAGGAAATATTCCTGCATTTCCAAAATGTAGGAAACATGTCTGTTATGTTTCTAAAATGTAGGAAAACTCTAGTTTGAAAAATTATAAAACCACTTTGAAAAAAGAATGGTGCTATTCCTCTACTTGTTTAAATGTATGAAATGCTCCATATTTGAAAAATGTTAGAAACTATTTCATTTCTGTAAAATTGTTTAATGTAGTAATCATTTTGCATTTGTTTATAAGAAATTAGCTATAAGAAATTTATCTGTCCTTGTTATCAAGATTTATATTGGCACATCAAGAACAACTGTCATAAAAAATCAGGACCTGGTAAAGCAGCTGCAAGTAGGAATGTTAATTGCCACAACATCACCCTGTGGCAAACTGCCAAAAGTGGGAAAAGTTTTAGCCCTTCCTTCTCAATTGTAAATGGACTCTGAAGTCACTGTACATTGGATGGAGCAAGAAAATGCTGTACATAAGCCAAGGTGGCTTAGGTATTTTAAGTTTTCTAAGAAGAAAAATGCTGTTAGTTCAATTGTGTTAAAGGAAATTGTGTTATATGATTTTGAACTCACAAAGAATGGAGCATTAAAAAAGAAAAAAGTATGACAACTTGCAGGAAATGCCTTCCTTTATTGCACAGCACAAACAGCATTTTGTCTACTCTGCATATGAAACTGAGGCTGAAGCACAAAATTTGAAAGGAAAGCAGAGTGAAGCTTACCAAATAGTATTCAATCACTACCATAGCAAACTGTGTGGGTCACCTCCAAGGATGATCATCTCTGGCACAGCAGGAACTGGAAAGTCATATTTGATAAAGTGCTTGAAGAAATTGTTGTACTTAGGTACTTGATAATTGATGAAATGTCAATGGTTGGCCGAAAACTATTTGGTCAGGTAGACAGAAGACTTCGCCAGGCATTCCCTCAAAGGTATCTGTTTATTGTTACTCGTAACTCAACTGTGTTTCATGTTGTTTTTTTAATGAAAAAAATCTAGATCTCATGAGGTACTGGGTGGATGTTCTTGTCTACTGACTGGAGACTGGGGTCAACTACCACCAGTGATGGACTTGCCACTGTACACTACAGCAACAAAATCTGAACTGTCTGACCTTGGCAGTGCTAATTATCGTCTCTTTGATTGTGGTATTGTTTTGAAACAAGTACTCAGGCAAGAAAGCCTAGACTTTAAAGAGTTACTCATGCGTCTCAGAAATGGTGAAATTACTTTGGATGACTGGAAAGTTCTGATGAAACAGACTCCAGCTGCAGTAGGAAATGCCAGCACATTTCAGGAAGCTCTACATCTTTTTCCAACTGCTGCAGCAGTGGCCGAGTACAATGTTGAAAAATTGCGAGCAAATTCTCAGCCAGTAGCAAGAATTGAAGCCATCCATTCTGATCCTAGAGCTAGCAGAATTCCTGCAAGTGATGCTGGTGGATTGGAACCAGTTATTTTTTTAGCATGCAAGGCACGTGTAATGCTGACTGCTAATCTGTGGGTTCAAGTTGGACTGGTTAATGGAGCACTTGGTACAGTTGTGTCAATTTGCTACGATGGTGCAGATCAATCACCACCAAGTTTACCAGTAGCAGTGATGGTAAAGTTTGATTTCTACACTGGTCCTACTCTGGCAGATGGCACTGTTCCAACAGTTCCACTACGCCGCACATGGTTGTCCTCTACCTACCCATGCTTGAGACTCCAGCTTCCCCTAAAATTGGCCTGGGCAGTTACAATTCACAAGTCCCAAGGTATGACATTAGACAAAGTTGTCATTGATGTGGGGAAGAAAGAATTCTCGGCTGGACTGACTTTTGTGGCATGCTCACGTGTGCGGCATGTAAAAGATCTGCTTTTCAATCCTCCGTTTGCGTTTCAACGTGTAGTACATCTAGCCAGCAGCAGACGTCATAAGGAAAGACTCAATGAAGACCTCAGATTAGAGAAACTCAGCAATAGTTTAGGCTCACAAACAACACTGTCAGTCAAGTCTGAGTCGTGCACAGATCACAGAATTAGCGAGGAGGCAGAAGAAGCAGAAACAGCAACAAATGTGCCCCATATTCCAATTCCATCATCAGGGGAAGCACATGATGGCTGCTGTAATGGAGACTGCAAAAATGTTATCGCTAATGAATCACCTCTTCCAGTCGAAAGAAAAAAGAGTCTTACTGATGATGTTGTTGTCACTAGCGTTGACACCCATACTCACCAATTCCACTATAACTCTGTCAATGAAGAGTGGCAGCGTGCACAATGTGAAAGGCTTGGATTGCAGTACTGTGGACCAAATGGAGTTTGATATAATGATCGGCTATGCCAATTAATAAATTAATGAATCAAAAAATTGGATCTGAATCTGAACTGTCATTGTATATTACTCGCTATAAATAATGCAATGAAACTATTACTTGGATTGAAACGCCATCTGAGTGCCAGTGAGATGACCTTCAACCTTTGAGACAATGTGCTTGGCATACATGTTCTTTCGTGCGCACTCCAGGAGAGGTAGGATCTTGTAGATGATGACATTCTTCTGGCATGGCTGGGCCACATCCAGTGCCCTCTGGATGACGTAGCTGGCGTACTGATCTTTCATCATAGACCAAATGTTGCTGGAAATAATGACAGTAGAGAAATCAATATTGGAACTGAATCTGAACTGTCATTGTATATTACTCGCTATAAATAATGCAATGAAACTATTACTTGGATTGAAACGCCATCTGAGTGCCAGTGAGATGACCTTCAACCTTTGAGACAATGTGCTTGGCATACATGTTCTTTCGTGCGCACTCCAGGAGAGGTAGGATCTTGTAGATGATGACATTCTTCTGGCATGGCTGGGCCACATCCAGTGCCCTCTGGATGACGTAGCTGGCGTACTGATCTTTCATCATAGACCAAATGTTGCTGGAAATAATGACAGTAGAGAAATCAATATTGGAACTGAATCTGAACTGTCATTGTATATTACTCGCTATAAATAATGCAATGAAACTATTACTTGGATTGAAACGCCATCTGAGTGCCAGTGAGATGACCTTCAACCTTTGAGACAATGTGCTTGGCATACATGTTCTTTCGTGCGCACTCCAGGAGAGGTAGGATCTTGTAGATGATGAGATTCTTCTGGCATGGCTGGGCCACATCCAGTGCCCTCTGGATGACGTAGTTGGCGTACTGATCTTTCATCATAGACCAAATGTTGCTGGAAATAATGACAGTAGAGAAATCAATATTGGAAGTAAAGAAGAAAAAGTGTTTTAAAATCCCTTTCAAGCATGTCTATGTATCATTAATAGTGCACACCAATACTATTGCAAGACATTGATTCTATGTGTATATTTGTGAGTTGAGTGTTAGTACGCAGCTGCAATTCATGTACTTTTTAAGTTGCTAAAATGCTTCACATATTCAAGTTTAGATTGTGTTAAGTTTGTATATGGTTAGTGTACTGTTCTCTTTGTGATCTTATGAACATAACAGTTTATAAAAGGGCTTCCAGTGACGTTCATGATAGGCACCTATATTGCTTATGGTACTCAATTTTAAATTATTTAAACAGGAACTGTTTGAGAAGGAATAATTATATTACAAACAAGCCATCAAGAGAATAGTTGGAAAGAGAACATATTTAAGTTGATGATTCATGGTAGCTCTGAACTTGTTTGGACTTGTGATAATACATATTAAAAGGCTTGGACTAGACTAACGCAGCCCTTCTGTTAACCGATTACGCGCGAATAAAAAATTTAATTGCGCCTTACGTAATGCGGTCACGGGCGCACGCGAGACACAGAGGATTGAATGCTTGGTGGGAGGGTGACACTAAGCGAGAGAAAGAAGACGAACGTTTGAAGATTGCCTCGGGGACAGTATTATTGAACGATAGAGTACGCTCTAGGCTATTGGGAAAGCATAAATTCGACGCTAAGGAGCCGTTCCCGACTTAAAAATAACGAAGTACTCGCACCGTTTGGCAAAAACCTTTATGGCATCACACTGAGGCTCTTAGTAAGTGCACTAGTAAGGTTGGAAGTATGGTTTCATGGCTGAAGCAGTTTGCTACTTGATCACAGAGGTAAGAGAAAGTGTTTTTGCACGCATCTGTCTTACATTCAGGAAGAATTTGTTGATATTTATTTAGGGTGTGTTTTATTTTGAACTGAGCAATCTGTTATAAATTTTGTGAACAGAGAAGCTTTTTATGGCTTTTGTGCATGAAAACAGGTACATCACAAATAAATGATAGAATATTTGAGTGTATTCAGTTTGGTACTCCAAGGTACTCCAAGGTGTCTTTACTTTTGATGTGCTGGTAGGCTGCATTGTTGACAGAATATTTAGTGATCTTACTATCAAGTGCAACTGGTCATAGCATAATAGAAGTATATGTCAGAGGGCTTCCTGCAGTCTCACCTGTTGTATAACAATATTTATTTTTACTTATTGTTATAAAGAATGTTAAAATTCCTGTAGAAATCGCTACCTTTCAGAATCATCAATTCCGTTCTCTCGTCAGAGTCCTTGACCATCTAGTAACTGCTGCAGTCACTACACCCATCAGTACTGAAGTCATTCTTGCTGTCATCAAACTCCTCGTCACTACCATCAGAGTTACTGCCATTCTGGTCACTGCCATCCTTGTCACTGCCATGCTGTGCCAGGTCAAGAATAACGTCTTCTCACTAGGATGCTGAAGTGCCAGTGTTCCACTTGCCAAGATAGCTTTCTACTCGTTTTATCATGAGCAGTTATAGCTAAAGTAATATTGGTTTCTAAAAAATTATTCTGTGTACCTTTATTATATTATGAAATATTATTTTCAATTTATACTTTATCAGAAAGAAGTCTTATTGTTGTGACAAAATTTACTCAACATTTTCTTATGGCAGTCTATGTATTTTATAAGCCTAAAATATACTTACAACAATACAGAATCGTCTGCAATTGTGATTGGTGGCGTCCTTGACTCCACAAAGCTGTAGGGCGAAATGGACGCGAAGACGCTTTTTTGACGCATTTTCGCGTCCTTCGCGGTTATAGATTTTTCTTAATTGACGCGTTTTCGCGTCCTTCGGCATTAATCGGTTAATAAAGCTTAGTATTAGATGAACTAACTTCAGTCACTAATTACCTTCTTTCCTCAATTTTCTTAAGTGAAAGATAGAGCTACAAATATTCTTTCTTACTACAGTAGGACAGTAACGGAATCTTCAGGAAATGAGGATTCTGTAGCTCTAAATTTTTCATTAGTTTTCACAGCTTACCTCAGGCTAGTTCAGATTCTACAGTGCTTACAAGTCTTACTTTGGTGAAGACTTGTTATGATGTTGCCTACTTTATTAACTCACAATAGAGCTAGTGAGTAGAATACTACGATATTATTTCCACACACACACACACACACACAAAACAACAACAACACCCATTAGAAGAACTATGAATTGTTGTCAAGGCCTGCAAGTGTTTCAAGTACAATAAAACTTCAGAGTTATGGACTTTAGAATTACAGACTTCAGAGTTCCAGAGATACTGGTCAATCTACCAATCGTACGTGAATTGCCTTGGTACAGACTGCCGCAAACATGAGCTGTCGCGTTATATATCATTACAAACAGACAAGTGGCCGCCACATGCACTGCTTGCTGTATCGTCCAGTATTGCAGCTATGGCCCTTTGTACTTCAAATCAAATGTTTTGTTTATTGATAAAAAAGTGAGATAATCGATTAGAGAATTTCACTAGCATTTACAGCAGAAGAATTTGGAGTTGGAAAGAGTATCATTTGAAGGCTTCCAGGAAGAAGGTTGTTCGCAATGGCGAAACTTATGAGAGCTGGAATACACGAAGGACCAGAAGATTCACGATGCGCGCAGGAGGTAGTGGTCAAATATACTTTAATGAATCTCGACTTTACATTGAAATACATTACACTTATAAGGAATGAGCTTGAGCAAAGTACCAGTGGTTTTAATGTTACAGGAAATGGGTAAGGAATTGTCATAGGGAAACGATAATGATAAATGGATGATAATAATAAATTCTTCTCTTTGGTCTTCTCCTGTTCAGGATGAACGGGGCGTGACCATAGGTGTGGTCAGAGGTGTGGTCCTGAACATACTGGGGGGAACAGGCTGGTCCTCATCGAAGAGGAGGATCAGTTTGTTGGTAGGCCTCCTGTAGACATTGCCTCGACATTTGACATCAACGGCGCGAACTCTTCCATCATCTCCAGGAAATGTCTTGATTATGCGGGCAAGTGGCCAATCTCTGTGCTTCAGAACTTCATCCTTCACATAGACGATGTCATCTTCTTGGAAATCTCGAGTCCTTTTTGTCCACTTTGGTCTAGCTTGCAGTGATTGAAGGTATCGTCCTTGCCAAGCAGTCCAAGTCTTGCGTCAATCTGTGGACTAGAGCCCATCTTCGGAGATTAGAGATCTTTGACTTGTCGGTTGTAGCTGCAGGTGGTGCCTTCAGAGGTCTTCCAATGAGGAAGTGTCCTGGAGTCAAAACTAAGTCATCATCGACCTCCGTCGAATGTAAAGGAGTCATTGGCCTAGAGTTCATGATTGCTTCTGCTTCTGCTAATATAGTGCTCAGTTCATGGAATCAAAGCGGATGAGGAGCGACTTGCTTACGTAGTAGTGTCTTCATACTCCTTACACCTGCCTCCCACAGTCCACCAAAGTGAGGAGCACGAGGAGGAATGAAGTGCCATTGAATAGAAGTTTTAGAGCTGAAGTGAGAAATTGCTTGTTGAGTGTCAGTGGAGAGATGTAGTCTTTGCAGTTCCTTGATCTCGTTTCTTGCCCCCTGAAAATTAGTTCCATTATCTGTGTAGATATGTGAGGGTGTGCCACGTCGAGCGCAGAAACGTTTCAGTGATGCGAGGAACTCTTCTGTCGATAAGTCTGCACATAATTCTAGATGAACCGCACGAGTGGTGAGACATACGAACAGACAGGCATAAGTCTTGATAAGAACTGGCTTCCGTGTGTGCCCTTGTCGTACATAGGAGGGTCCGGCAAAGTCAATCCCTGTTCTATCAAAGGGCGGAGCTGGTGTCGTCCTTGCTTCTGGAAGAAGACCCATCTGTTGGTTTAGCGGCTTGGCATACGCACGCTGACAAGTGGCACATTGGCGACTGACTCTTTTCAAGAAGTTGCGCAGTCCTGGAATATAGTATGCATTTCCTATAATGGAAAGTAGCGCTGAAATGCCAGCATGTGAATATGTCTTGTGTAGAGTTGTCACAAAAAGCCGAGTTATGGTTGATTGTAAGGAGAGTGGAATAAGTGATCTTGGTTGTCTTGGAGACTGGATATCTCGAACTCGTCCACTGACAAGTAGAAGCTTGTTCGTGTCCATGGAGATATTGAGACGTGCCAGTGCATGTCCTTTTGGCAGATTCTTTCCTCGATGAAGTGCTTCAAAGACATCATCATAGCTTTGTCTCTGGGAAACTCGGAGTAAATGTAGTTTAGCAGCTGCTATCTCTTCGGATGTGAGAACTTGATTTTTGATGTGATCCATCTTGTTGGGCAATTTGGAATTGTGAAAGAAACGTCGAATCCATGCAACAATGCGATTCAGGTGATCGAAGGAAGAGTAGAGTCCCCATATCTCATTCACCACCGAGTTAGATGTGCTGATAGTTGCTATAGTGACCTTGACTTCAGGAATAGACCTTGGTATCGCAGCTTGTGGCACTGGCCAATGTGTTGGTGATTGCAACAGCCACTTTGGTCCTTGCCACCAGAGTGAAGTCTTGATGAGTTGATTGGCATCCATTCCACGACTTAGTAAGTCTGCTGGATTGTCCCGTGAGGGTACATGTCTCCAACTCTGTGTCGAAACCATGTCTTGGATTGCTGCTACTCGATGCGCCACAAAAGTTTTTAGGGTGGATGGCAACTTGTTCAGCCAGCACAAAACAATTGCTGAATCTGTCCATGCGAAAATCTGTTTTGCTTCAATCTTGAAAAGTTGTGACACATGAAGTAGGAGTTTTGCTAGAAGGTATGCTGCTACAAGCTCAGCTCTGGGAATGGTGATTGTTTTCAATGGTGATACTCTTGTTTTAGCCGTTACCAGTGACACTGATACTGTCATGTCTTCATGTACACTGCGAAGATAAACTGATGCACCATAAGCAACAGAAGAAGCGTCAGCAAACCCATGTAGAGATTGAAAGACAACTGGGCTGTCATTAATGGTTTGTCTTCGTGGGATAGGATGCTTGGTTATTGATGGTAAACTATTTATCCAGGTGTTCCACTTCTGTTGTACTTCATTAGGAACTTCATCATCCCACTTGAGTGGAAGTTTCCACAGAGATTGTAGAAGTACTTTTGATGGAATGATGGCTGGGGCAAATAGACCGAGTATATCGTATACTTTGGAAGAGATGGAGGCAATGATTCGCTTGGTGAGAATATGTTCCTGGTCTTCTTGCTTGCTTGGAGGAATGGCTATGTGAAGATTGTCCTTAGTGACATCCCAGTGCATGCCCAATGCTTTTGGAGCTGTGTGTGGTACTGGTAATGTCAAATCTTCAGATTCAATTAGATTCTCTGGTATGGTTTTCCGGAATTCCTCAGAACTTGTCCTCCACTTTCTCAATGTCATTCCTGCTTTCTGTAATAGTTCACATATTTGCTTTCGTAGAGTTTCGGCTTCTTCTACTGTGCTTGAGCCTGATAAGAGATCATCAACATAAAAATTTTTTAGGATAGCCTGGCTTGCTTCAGGATGAGTTGATGAGTGTGCTTCCGCAAGATGTTGTATCACTTTTGTGGCCAAAAACGGAGACGACTTGACTCCAAAAGTTAATCTTTTCATCCGATGGTCTTTGATGATTCCATTCTGGGCACGCAGCAAAAATCGATGAAGATCTTGATCATTCTTGGACTCAACTCAACATATTCTTGTAAGACTTTGTTGAAGGCATCGAGCTTCCCTTTTCTTTCAAGTGATTTTTCATTTTGTTGGAAACGTCGAAGAGCGATGTGTCTTGATTCACCAATGGCAGGAGCATTTGGTATTTTTGGCAATTGAACAATGTACCGACCCTCTGGGCTAACTTGATGCGTATCATTGAAATGAAATATAGCTGCTTCATCATTATCTGATAGCTTTGGTGATTCAGGTGTCTTGTCTAACTCCCAAATTCGTTCGAGTGCTTGATGCAGAGGATCTTCTTTAACTTGAATTTTGAGTATGGGTGTGGGAGGTTGATAATCTAATGGACCAGTGACTGTCCAACCAAAGATGGTTGGAGAAACGGCAATATCTTGTGCTGGATGATATTAGAAGATTCCGAGTATGCATCGGCAACAGTCTAGACTGCCAATTAGCACATCAAGAGGGCCTCCAAAGTCAGGATCAGCTAATGTTAGATCCTTGATATACTGTTCATTCAGAATGTCTTCTTGTCTTTTCGGAGGGTGTGCTGCTGGTAGCTTTGGTACGACAGAGAGCCGCAATGTTAATGTTTGATTGGCATCAGAGCTGGACTGAAGTGTTGCCTGTACGTAGTGTCTGCTTGTTCCCCCACCATATGCTCCCTCAATTATTGAGCGTTGTGGGTAGCGTTTCAATTTCAGGTGGGAGGTCAATCCTTCAGTAATAAGTGAGGAAGCAGCACCGGTGTCAAGTGCAGCTCGAGCTGGTCGATGTCTGGAACCATTCACTGCTTTCACAACAGCAGTATTAAGGAAAGCGATCGTCGGAGGAGCTACTGAGGTTGCAACCTTTTCCGTCGCATCCACAACACTAGCAGATGTTCCCAGTAGATTTATTGTTTTTGTTGTCTCAGATTCTGTGTTGGCATTAGCGTCTCTATGAAGCAAGGAATGATGTCTTCCATGGCAGTGACGACAGCTGAAGGTAGACGTACATTGACGGTGAGTATGAGAATGGTGTAGGCAATTTGTGCAACGACGATTGTCCTTAACATACTTCTGTCTATGTGGGACGTCATATGAAAGGAAGACTGAGCACTTGGCAAGAGAATGTTGCTGGTCATTGCAGAGCAGGCATTTGGAAGGAGTAGTTTTACTAAAAGTTGTAGTAGCTTTGGATGATGGATTCATCTTCTTTCCTGATGTGGTTGAAGTTTTCTGTGACAGGTGAGTGGTAGGTGTTGTTTCAACTTTAGCCATGTTGTACTCAAGTGGCTCGAAAAATTCGAACATTTGCTCCAGAGTCGGGAGATCTTTAATACTGGCAGTGTGCTTTGTCCATTCATCCTTGAGGCGTGTATCGAAATCTTCAAATGCGAGTGCTGCGAGAAACTGCGATAAGGTGGCTGCTTTTATGGTTTTCATGGCTTCATAGTTCAGAAGAAACCGTTGACGCATTCTCCTCAAGCTTTCTCTGTCGTATGTGTATTTTTCTCTTGCTATGAGACTTCGAATATGATGAGGATATATAATCTTTGGGCTTCCATAATTGTTTACTAGGGCCTTGATAGCATTATCATAGCCATCTTCTCCTTGCGAATGGACAAGAACGATGTCTTTGGCTTCGTCAGACTTCATCGCTTTGATGAGCAGACATCTCTTCTCTTTATCATTGAGATGTTTTCCTCTTGTATTTATTGTAGATGAGAACAGATCATAGAAAGCACGCCAATATATCGGTCTCCCAGAAAAGGATGGCAATTCAATATCGAATTTCATGTGTTCCCGTACTGGCACAGTAACGGGAATTGGAGTTGTTGAGGACTCCCCATCAACTTTCTTCTTTTCATTTGCTTGTGCTTCGCTGAGAACCTTGATGTATTTTGTGATGTCATTTTTGAAGTGTTGTCGGAGAGGTGAGATTTGGTCATCATCTTTGTATTCTAGTGTATCATGTTGGAAAGTGGAAACACGTGTTGACAGCTTAGCATAGGCTTCTTCAAATGCCTTTGTTGTGATATCTGTGATGTTTGATAGAAGTTCAAATTCAGCTTCGATTGTGAGGGCTTCCTGATAATGTTGATGTTGCTCAATGAACTCTTGCATTTGCTGTTGAAGATGGCGATGCTGATCTTTTACCTCTTCACCCTGACATGCTTCATCATACAACTCTTCTTCTGTGGCCTCTTTTAGCTCAAGTAGAGACTCAAATCGATTTTGAAGAGCAATGTGTAGATCACACTCTCTTTGAAGATCTTGCTTGAGATTGTAGAGTTCTTTCTGTTTGACATCTCGAAGAGGGTAAGTTTGAATCACTTCTAGCCTGGTCTTGATCTTGGTGATTCTGCCTCGCCTGAAGGATCTCTTTCCTTTTGCAGAGTCGAGGCTGTTAATTTCTTTGACGAGTTGGAGATCGTCCATCGCAGAAATAGTTCCCACTGAGTTCGACTGACTCTTTTCTACTGGCTTAGACAAAGACTAATCTTTGTAAGATGAAATCTGTCTTAGCCAGAGAATTGAATCTAACGTCGAACTCAGCGACGAATCGTAGACTAGGAGTAAGTATGTGGGTCGGGCATAAGAGAGGTGTGGCATCTGCCCCACCTCATCGCTCAAGTGAACTTAGAACTTTTATGTTATTGCTATATTTTATTGTTGTATTATCTTATGTTGTAAACAGGTTTTCCATAGTCCGTTGTTTGTGCAATCACTTGTTTTATATTTTATTGTTGTATTATCTTATGTTGTAAACAGGTTTTCCATTGTCCGTTGTTTGTGCAATCACTTGTTTTGTTGATTAGGTTTTGATCGTTTGTTCACAGTCATGTGTTGTTTGTGCCTGCGCTGCAGTGAGAACGAAACGCTGTAGTGCAGGAAGTCACGTCATCGTGTGTCATATTGTGGGCGTGTTCCCAATTCTCTATATAAGCATTGTGCATCATTTTAAGTTTAGTTCTACCTCGTGCCTTACACTTTTTTAGACATAGATTTAAAACTCTATTCAGTCAATTGTTGGGGCTGGGGAAGAACTCTGGTGGCAGCGTACCTTGCGCCCTCCTCGAGTCCATGAGTAAAGTGAATCTCCTCTGAGTCTAGTGCGAGCGGCGACCCACAAAAGCCCACAAAGTAGTTCGTAGATTCCACAAGGAGAAATCTTCTCAGCTGTTTCCGGTTCGACCTTCTCGATGAAATTGAAGATCCGGCTCGAAGGACCAATGTTCGCAATGGCGAAACTTATGAGAGCTGGAATACACGAAGGACCAGAAGATTCACGATGCGCGCAGGAGGTAGTGGTCAAATATACTTTAATGAATCTCGACTTTACATTGAAATACATTACACTTATAAGGAATGAGCTTGAGCAAAGTACCAGTGGTTTTAATGTTACAGGAAATGGGTAAGGACTGGTCATAGGGAAACGATAATGATAAATGGATGATAATAATAAATTCTTCTCTTTGGTCTTCTCCTGTTCAGGATGAACGGGGCGTGACCATAGGTGTGGTCAGAGGTGTGGTCCTGAACAAGGTAATGAACATGGTGGCTGAAATTCAGGATGAAAAGTGCTTGAAAATACTATACAGAGTATTTCAAACCGGCATTAACCTATTTATACATACTAACTCACTAATATTTACAAGATTTAATATACATACTGTGGTTATTAAGGTGCAAATCTAATAAAAACAGAAAATGTTTTAATAAAAAGTAGAGGCTTTAGAGAGAGCTTTGTGGGTAGGGATAGGGGTGAGTGGGAAGGGATGGCCTTGTGCACTAAAGCAAACTAGTGGTGTGCTTCAGTATAGCTAATTAAAAGCATTCACATTATCAATATAAACATTCTACAGCTATTTCGTACTATTCGCGGTTTGGGGAGAAGTGTTTGGCTAGGGATAAGCTTTTGCCACGAACAATAAACAAATAGCCTACTATTGAGTGCACACATATCCTATATAAGTACAGGACTATTATAGTATGTCCAAGTTGAGTTGGCACGACCGCAAGCGCGGTAATTGATTAATGCATTAAGTACTTTACCGGAAGCAATTTAGTCATGTGAATCCAAGTCAATTAAGCACGCAAACGTCAACGTTGCACGTGAAAAAGGGGCGGTGCCACAGGTGCGCAGTAATACTGTAACTATTGAAAGAAAGAAATTTAGTGAAGCTTATGGAGTTTTTCGGGCGCTGTACAGCTCATCTCGGCTGTTTTCAATTATATTTGTTTCTTACGCACAGATAATGTACAGCAGATCGAAAACGCAAACTGGTGGGGCGTTCTTCTAAAGAGACAGGATTAAAATCAGTCGATTCTACCTACTGTGTCCCAAGAAATATTCTGATATTCACAGGATTCAGCAGTAAAGCACTGTTAACGTGTAGCTAAAGTTACTAGAATTTCTTGTTAAATAAAATTATCAATTGTTTCATTTATTTATATGTATATGAAAATTGATGAAATGATAGAATTTAAGTAGTACACATACAAACTATAGTTGTGATCTGAGTTGAAGGTGGAGTGCTTCCTGAGTTGATCCTAATCCTTACAATAAATGGCATCTATAGTAGTGAAGAAAAGGAATTGGCATAAACACGGCTTTGACAAGCACACAATGTAACGGCAAACAGCTTAAGTGTGGCTGTATTACAAGTTGCTAGCTAAATGATAGCTATATCAATGAAATATATTGGCTATACGGCATTTGTTATTGAACAGGTAGACAAATAATCTTACCGACATCCTATCAGGTGGTCCTGTACCCTCTGTGACAACAGACACTCCATCTATCCTGTTTCCACACCAGCAACCTAAGCTAATCGCAATACAAAGCTAGAAACGCAGCAATCCGAGAAGCTGCTCATTGATTACAAATTCTTAATGAAGACAGTCCGCGTGATAAATTGAGCCGTACCACGTGACTAAAAAGCAGGCGCGTTTTGAGAGGGAAACCTGTGTTTTTTTTCTATTCCCATAGATTTTTGTATAGAGTTTTGGAATAGCACTTTCTCTCCGGTTTTGAAGTATACTGAGGGAATATTTTTAACCGCTTTGGCACGAGCTTTCCAATGGTGCAAACCCCGGATGCGTAGCTACTTCCGTTCTAAAGTTATTCAAGTTTTTCTTGCGGCCAACTCAACTTGGACATACTATAGTATTGACTATTTTCAAAATGTGCTTGTAAACTTGGTGTAGGTAGAGCTACAGTTCATTGCAACTCATTTCTTGCTACCATGGTAGTTTTATTTTATGCTGAGAAGTTACTGAGTGGTGGAATTGGAGTTTCACAATGAAACCACTGGTGACTGTCCTCTGAATGTTTGGCTACTCTTTACATTTACAGTTTTCATTGAATGAGCTATTATTGATATATCATTAGGTATGATACAACAAATAGATTATTCTTTTGTTCTGAGAAATGATCTTGTAATGTAGCTAGCTATACACAGTAGACCCTCGCCAGGGCTTCATACAGGATTTTTTTTCTAGGGGGAGGGGAACATTTTTTTCCCTACCTAGGATAGCGTGTGGCTAAATAGGCTGAATAGGCCACAGAGAGGGGAGGGTGCGGGTCTTCGAGTTTAGGGGGGGGGGGGGGGGGGAAGTAATGCTGGTATGAGCTGGCTCTGTTGACTATTACACTTCAGAGGTATACGGGGATTTTTCCAGAAACATTTAAACTTTTGAAGGTAATCCTTGCAGTTGGAACAACTTCAGTTGAAAGATCTTCCAGCTATGTGAAGCCCATTAAAACTCGTATACGCAACAGTATCATTGACCAAACCCTTGGTCGGCTCATGAGAATTGCCATTGAGGGTCCTGAGCTTTTGGCTGTAAACTTTGATAAAGTTCTAGAGATTTTCAAACAAAAAATATGGAAGAATTGTGCTTTGATTTACATTAAAAAAAAATTAAAAAAAAATTGCTCTGAGTTACCATTTATAATTATAATTAAAATTCAGATTTCTTGGGAGAGGGAGGGGAATTCCAGGGTCTACTCTCCTCTGTATGAAACCCTGCTCGCATATCCTGGCCTCACATAACTGACTCCCCACTTTATCCGGCCTGTGGACAGCAAGTCCAATTAAAGTGCACCACGAGTTTATGTAGTATTGTATTTGCATCGCCTTTTCAGACTGATATAGCTATTTTGAGCCAAATAGACTAGCTAGCTATGACAACATTCATCTATAGCTAATCTAAGGTTGTGTTCCTCTGGGCTAGCTCTGAAATATGTGTGGCAAGGAATAGATGGCTCCCTTAGCCTGTGTCAACCTGTGTTTGTGTGTGTGCGTGCGTGTATGTTGCTGCAGGCTTATAGCTACAAGAGAGTACTCCCATACAGTTCTAGTATTAAAACAAATTAGAGGTCCAGCTGTTATCAAGATATAAGCAAGCCCGTGAAGCAAATTATTCATTATTGCTGTTCATTCACTTTTACAATTAACTATCCATTAAAAATTCATTTTTAAATTTTCACTTATCGGAACCAGTCCCAGTCCCAGTCCCATATAGGTTCGGATATGGGAAGGTCCACTTTATTTGATCGTGTGGTATCGGTACTCAAGTGGAACGTTCGCTTCAATTCCAGTTTGAATGACAGACGTAAACATTTTGATTGCAGGCATTGTCACGTATTGATGCATCACATATTACAACATTGACTTGTATACTCTATAACTCAGTTTAGTTTATTTCAGTTAAAAACTTTGCATTTTGAATTGAGACTAGTAGCTATATTAACTTGAGATTGCTCTGGGCACTACATGATAGATTTAAAGTAGAATGACTTTCGCTCCCTGTTAAACCTCCAACTATAGTTAAAACTATACCAACAAATTTAATCACTTCACAAGCAAAACTTCCCGACTATTTTGGAGGGTATTCTTTTTTTCCTTTTTTTTATTAATTCCATCAATTCACAAAAGGAATTCTTTGTTGTACAAACTTATAATTTCACAACATAAAAACTATCTGGATAAATATTGGTATACTCTCAGAGTATCACTGGCTATGACCGTGGCTGCTGAGGTTATTGCTGGTTAGGTTTCTTTAATTACATTTTCTTTTCTATTTACTCTTAATTCCAAAAGATGAATGTTCACCACCTTACCAGTCATGTTCGCACAACTTGTCAATGATTTCCGCTACTTCCACCGGGGACCCATGGATGAGACACTTCTCCAACACATTGCTATAGAAACACAAACGATCCAAGTTGATATGAAATCATACATAATACTTCAACTGGAGTGGGGTAGGTGAGACTTTTGTTGGAGCGTACACAAAGTTGTGTCAATTATAGCGGGGAGGAGGAGAGAAGAGGAGAACCTAACTAAAGAGGGAAAGAGGATCTTACAAATTTTACAGTCCTTATAGAAGCTGTTGAGTGTTTTAAGGGTGCTGGGACAACTCCCACGCAAATATTCACAATAATTGGATTTTGGTTGCTAGGGATTACTAACTTTTTTCTTGGTGTTTGTAGAGCTCCAACTAAGGGTGGATCTTAAAGAGTACTGCTAATGGACTAACTAAATATAAAGAACGGGCCTTGGGAGCTTGTTTTGTTCAAGTTACGAGCTCCTCAGCCTCAAGTATATAATCCACAACTCCTCCGCGGGTGCGGTCGCTGACGAGCCCATTCTTCGTATACTGCTACATTTGTTGATTGTCTTCAAAACCTTCGTTGTACTTTTTCTCAATTCTACTTTGTTTTGTCTAGTTGACTGTGCTCATTTGATCTTGGCGGCAGCACGCCCAAATTTTTTCTTTCAAAAAAAATCGCAACGAACATTTTGTAGCTAAGGTCATAGTCAGCCTGTGTACGAAATTTGGAGTCTTTTCTACCCGTAGTTTCTGAGAAGAAACACAAAATAGACTCCAGGACTAAAAATTAGTCCACACGATCTTTTGGCAGAGACTTGATTGCATTCAAACCACACCCACAACAGATTCAATTGATTCCCGCGGGAAAGTGAGTTCCAGGTGCTCTCTAACTTTCGGGCGCCTACCTCTGTTAGCAAACCAGTTTTCTGGCCGCCTCTCCTTCTCGATGATAAGCCCTACTGAAACGAGTGTGAGGAGATTATTGTAGTCTTGTTAATAGTGTTTTTCTCGGCATGGCCAGGTAAGGGAAGCCTTTTATCAAGCTAGCTAGATGCATATTCAGTGTGTGTATGTACCTGTAATAGATTAGTGAACCATTTTTGCTGCTGGAAAACTCTACAGTTTCAGTTTGTGTACAGTTTTCTGTACTTAGCTATTCACTTCATTTGTTTATTCATCCTTACTTAGCTAGCTAGATCACAAAATATTCATCTAGCTATATTTAGCTGGCTATTTCAAAATATTTTTTATATAAAATAAGTATCATTATATTATATACATTCATAAAAATTATCACTGGTCATCACAATACTGTAAAATAAAAAAAAGAGTGATAGATATATCAGAAAGAAGTTTTGCACAAGAATAAAAAATTAAAATAATGGAGTCATTAGTGAGACAATCTGGGAGCCAGTGTCTGCTCTAGGGAGAAACAATACTGATAAAGTAAGCCAAGAAATACAATATCAAACAGCTGCGCTCTTTACAACTTATAGCGGGGGCGTGGCCTCGGTTAGTTTTATCAATTGGTGGGCGGGAAGCTTTGAATTACCCACGCTAGCTAAGTTAGCAGTCGTTTTTACTATTGCGAGCAAGGCGGATTTTTGTGGTTATTTGTAGTGCGTGCGGGTGCGCGCGCGTTGCTATGTCCCAGCACCCTTAAAATTGTCTATCACAATGAATGAACTAACATGTTCATCTTAAACGATTACCAGCTACACTTTGCTGAGTTGTCATAGATACCAGCTACACTTTGCTGAGTTGTCATAGATACCAGCTACTTTGCTGAGTTGTCATAGAAGTTTCAGTTTAAATTTTCTTTAGACGTGTAAAAAAAATAGCTATAAAAGAAAAAGGAACTGCAAATAACACCCCACATACAGTTTCCACCCCCATATCAGCCTCCACCCACATACAGCCCCACCCTCACACCAGCCTCCACCTAATACTTCCTGTTCTTCTATCCTCTAACCTGGCATATTTCTGTAGAGCAAACAGGAAGACATTTCCTTTGATAGTATTAATGACTTGAGACTTGTACAGCATACTGCCATAGTCTAGGACATGCTGAATTATGTAGTTGCCATACCGATGCTACACACACACACACACACACACACTTCTATGAAATGTAACAACTATAGTAGTAATAATACCAAAATAAATATCTTAAAAGTAATAATAATAATAATAATAATAATATATAGCAACATGCTTGTGTGTTAGTAACGACGATGGTATATATTCATGAATAATTCAGGAGCTGAGTAGAGTTGGTAAAGTATCATCATTACTTGAAAGGGAAAGGGGGGGAGGGTGAACCCTCAACTGTCTCCCTGTGGCGGCACACACTTACCAAACAAACTTATCATTGAACCGTCCAGACCTAGCACTTGAAGTGCAGCCTGGAGTGACTTATTAACACAGGTGGGAATACATGTTTACATGGTAGAATAAAGGCAGAGAAGCAGGAGGACGCAAGAGTCAAGAAAATTAGAAGCAGGTGAGAAAAGGCTGACTGATGTAACTACTTCAATGAAGAAGTGGAAAAAAATACACAGAAAGGATAGCGATGGAGAGGCTGGAGAGATAGACAAAGGAGGAGAAGGGAAACCATGAGTTGAGAGGAATGAGAAAACCTGAGATGACTCAGGAAAAAAGGGATCAGCAGATGGAAGCCATAGATGAATATATCTTATACTACTGCATTCTTAATTTTGCAAAGATTAATACATCAAGAGCCACGGAGTGGCGGGGTACTTGTTAGTAATAATAATAATAATAATAACAATAATAATAACAACAATAACAATAATAATAACAACAACAACAACAACAACAAAACAACAACAACAACAACAACAACAACAACAACAACAACAACAACAATAACAACAACAACAACAACAATAACAATAACAATAACAATAACAATAACAATAACAATAACAATAACAATAACAATAACAATAACAATAACAATAACAATAACAATAACAATAACAATAACAATAACAATAACAATAACAATAACAATAACAATAACAATAACAATAACAATAATAATAATAATAATAATAATAATAATAATAATAATAATAATAATAATAATAATAATAATAATAATAATAATAATAATAATAATAATAATAATAATAATAATAATAATAATAGACGGCACGTAAGTTGCCCATTCAAAAATGTATGGTAAAAATCGCTGTTCAATTGAAATCGCATGGGGAGAGTGAAATAGCACGTAACTAATTGAAATAGCATGGTAACTAAGTGGAAACTAAGTGAAATACCACTGTAACTAAGTGAAATAGTATGGGTAAGTGTGCACGCGTGCAGCGTTAACCTTGGAAACATATAGTTCGAGTACTTTCTAGTTGGAGACAATGTCATTCTTTACCACAGAAGCTCTACCCGTATTAGACGGAATGTTTTTCAACAGATTAGGAGCCGTACGCTGAAAACGAAGTTCCAGTGGAAGCTAATCCTGAAATAAGGACATAGTGAGTGAATGATACAGTGTAGCTAACAATGCAAATGACTTTTTAAAAGATGGCCTACTATTAGCAAGTGATGACACGAGTAACCTGTGCTATTTCAATCACGTTACTCGTGCTATAAATCCGAACAGCACGGTTACCCGTGCTATTACTCACACTAATAATAATAATAATAATAACAATAGTAAAATTGATGACTACGATTACAACAATAGCATATTACTTAGTATACCTTATCAGAAAGTGAAGTTTAGATATGCCTTATATTAGTCAAAACCAATTATCATCACAATCAATATCAATCAACAATATCAATCAATCAATATCAATCAACAATATCAATCAATCAATATCAATCAACAATATCAATCAATCAATATCAATCAATCAATATCAATCAACAATATCAATCAATCAATATCAATCAACAATATCAATCAATCAATATCAATTAAATTTGATACACCAAACATTATTTTGTTACTATTAAGAGGGGAGGAGAGTAAAACCAATTCAATTAAACACAGTTGGGCTAGAATTACAGTGTATTTAGAGGTCTCCACGTGGGCATGTAACTGTTATGACAGCTCATGTGTCCCCCTCCCCTGCCCCACCCCCCGCCAACCTATGCATGCATCAGGCAACCTTACCTGTACCAGCTGGCCGGCCGCCTTCAGCAACTCCTTCCACACTTGCTCTATCTGTTCTTCTGAGCAATTCTCCATTAGTCTCTGCATCACTCTGCTACCAAACGGATGGATGGCTATCTCCACGCTCTACACGAACAACGTTGCACTAAATATACTTTAAAAAAATACACAAAAAAAAAACAAGCAAATTTTTTTTTTTATTTATTTACTTTAAATAAGGCCAGTAAAACGTCACACATGTAACAATGTGGTATGAAGTCTCATTAACCCTCACTAGCTCACTCGCTTGCATAAAATGAAACAGAGAAAATTTGGAATGTGGTAAGGATTTCCAGTGCTTCTGACTTCAAGAGTGGAATTCTTATTGCTGTGAGCTGAATGTATTCCAACGCAAGCACAAAAGCATTTAGAAACAATGGTACACAGAGTGTGTGTGTGTGTGTGTGTGCCAGTATGAGTGGCCTGTCCAGGATGTAGGTGAGACTACGACACTCAAATAGGTGGGGCTAGGATACTCAAATGGGTGGGGCTAGGATACTCAAATCAACCACTCATCAAGCCGGAGTTGTGGATGGCAACAGTTGTGGCCGAGGCAGAAGAATGGAGTGAGAGATGCAGGCAGTCAATGACTGTCAGAGAATTCTATTGATATAGAAGGAAAGACTAGCTACATTTCGTACAATTAGAGAGTATTAATTTCCTTTTATAATCCTTCACTGTTATCCATACAATGTAGAGAACTCGCCATGAACACCCACTCATCTTGCAGTGCAGTGTATAGCAGCACAACAAAGTTGAATGAATTGGCCATTTAAAAGTACTTCAGAGATGTTGCGCTGTCTCTCAGTAGCTCTCACAGTCAGCCACTTATCGCTGGGTAGTTCTCACAGTCAGCCACTTGTTGCTGGGTTGCTCTCACAGTCAACCACTTGTTGCTGGGTACCTCACACAGTCAGCCACTTGTTGCTGGGTAGCTCTCACAGTCAGCCACTTGTTGCTGGGTAGTTCTCACAGTCAGCCACTTATCGCTGGGTAGTTCTCACAGTCAGCCACTTGTTGCTGGGTTGCTCTCACAGTCAACCACTTGTTGCTGGGTAGTTCACACAGTCAGCCACTTGTTGCTGGGTAGCTCTCACAGTCAGCCACTTGTTGCTGGGTAGTTCTCACAGTCAGCCACTTGTTGCTGGGTACCTCACACAGTCAGCCACTTGTTGCTGGGTAGTTCACACAGTCAGCCACTTGTTGCTGGGTAGCTCTCACAGTCAGCCACTTGTTGCTGGGTAGCTCTCACAGTCAGCCACTTGTTGCTGGGTAGCCCTCACAGTCAGCCACTTGTTGCTGGGTAGCTCTCACAGTCAGCCACTTGTTGCTGGGTAGTTCTCACAGTCAGCCACTTGTTGCTGGGTAGCTCTCACAGTCAGCCACTTGTTGCTGGGTAGTTCTCACAGTCAGCCACTTGTTGCTGGGTAGTTCTCACAGTCAGCCACTTGTTGCTGGGTAGCTCTCACAGTCAGCCACTTGTTGCTGGGTAGTTCACAGAGTCAGCCACTTGTTGCTGGGTAGTTCACACAGTCAGCCACTTGTTGCTGGGTTGCTCTCACAGTCAACCACTTGTTGCTGGGTAGTTCACACAGTCAGCCACTTGTTGCTGGGTAGCTCTCACAGTCAGCCACTTGTTGCTGGGTAGTTCTCAGTCAGCCACTTGTTGCTGGGTAGTTCACACAGTCAGCCACTTGTTGCTGGGTAGCTCTCACAGTCAGCCACTTGTTGCTGGGTAGTTCTCACAGTCAGCCACTTGTTGTTGGGTTGCTCTCACAGTCAACCACTTGTTGCTGGGTAGTTCACACAGTCAGCCATTGTTGCTGGGTAGTCTCAAAGTCAGCCAATGTTGATGGGTAGGGTGGGTAGTTATCAGTCAGCCATGGTTGGCTGGGTAGTTCACACAGTCAGGCCACTTGTTGCTGGGGTAGTAGTTCCACAGAGTCAGCAATTGTTGCGGGGTAGTCACACAGTCAGCCACTTGGTGCTGGGTTGCTCGCACAGTCACCACTTGTTGATGGTAGTTCACACAGTCAGCCACTTATGTTGCTGGGTCGCTCTCACAGTAAGCCACTTGTTGCTGGGGTAGTTTCAGCGCCACTTGTTGCTGGGTAGTTTAACACAGTCAGCCACTTGTTGCTGGGTAGTCGCACAGTCAGCCACTTGTTGATGGGTAGTTCTCACAGGTCAGCCACTGTGGTTGGGTGATCTCAACAGTCAACACTTGTTGCTGGGTTGGTGTTCACACAGTCAGCCACTTGTTGCTGGGTAGTTCACAAAGTCAGCCACTTGTTGCTGGGTAGTTCACAAAGTCAGCCACTTGTTGCTGGGTACCTCACACAGTCAGCCACTTGTTGCTGGGTAGTTCACACAGTCAGCCACTTGTTGCTGGGTACCTCACACAGTCAGCCACTTGTTGCTGGGTAGTTCACACAGTCAGCCACTTGTTGCTGGGTAGTTCACACATTCAGCCACTTGTTGCTGGGTACCTCACACAGTCAGCCACTTGTTGCTGGGTAGTTCTCACAGTCAGCCACTTGTTGCTGGGTAGTTCACACAGTCAGCCACTTGTTGCTGGGTAGCTCTCACAGTCAGCTAGTTCTCACAGTCAGCCACTTGTTGCTGGGTAGTTCACACAGTCAGCCACTTGTTGCTGGGTAGTTCACACAGTCAGCCACTTGTTGCTGGGTACCTCACACAGTCAGCCACTTGTTGCTGGGTAGCTCTCACAGTCAGCCACTTGTTGCTGGGTAGTTCTCACAGTCAGCCACTTGTTGCTGGGTAGTTCACACAGTCAGCCACTTGTTGCTGGGTAGCTCTCACAGTCAGCCACTTGTTGCTGGGTAGCTCTCACAGTCAGCCACTTGTTGCTGGGTAGCTCTCACAGTCAGCCACTTGTTGCTGGGTAGTTCACAGTCAGCTACTTGTTGCTGGGTAGTTCACACAGTCAGCCACTTGTTGCTGGGTAGTTCACACAGTCAGCCACTTGTTGCTGGGTAGTTCACACAGTCAGCCACTTGTTGCTGGGTAGTTCTCACAGTCAGCCACTTGTTGCTGGGTAGTTCACACAGTCAGCCACTTGTTGCTGGGTAGTTCACACAGTCAGCCACTTGTTGCTGGGTAGCTCACACAGTCAGCCACTTGTTGCTGGGTAGTTCACACAGTCAGCCACTTGTTGCTGGGTAGTTCACACAGTCAGCCACTTGTTGCTGAGTAGTTCACACAGTCAGCCACTTGTTGCCGGGTAGTTCACAGTCAGCCACTTGTTGCTGGGTAGTTCACACAGTCAGCCACTTGTTGCTGGGTAGCTCACACAGTCAGCCACTTGTTGCTGGGTAGTTCACACAGTCAGCCACTTGTTGCTGGGTAGTTCACACAGTCAGCCACTTGTTGCTGGGTACCTCACACAGTCAGCCACTTGTGGCTGGGTAGTTCACACAGTCAGCCACTTGTTGCTGGGTACCTCACACAGTCAGCCACTTGTTGCTGGGTAGTTCACACAGTCAGCCACTTGTTGCTGGGTAGTTCACACAGTCAGCCACTTGTTGCTGGGTAGCTCTCACAGTCAGCCACTTGTTGCTGGGTAGTTCACACAGTCAGCCACTTGTTGCTGGGTACCTCACACAGTCAGCCACTTGTTACTGGGTAGTTCTCACAGTCAGCTACTTGTTGCTGGGTAGTTCTCACAGTCAGCTACTTGTTGCTGGGTAGTTCACACAGTCAGCCACTTGTTGCTGGGTAGTTCTCACAGTCAGCCACTTGTTGCTGGGTAGTTCACACAGTCAGCCACTTGTTGCTGGGTAGTTCTCACAGTCAGCCACTTGCTGCTGGGTAGATCTTACAGTCAGCCACTTGTTGCTGGGTAGTTCTCACAGTCAGCCACTTGTTGCTGGGTAGTTCACACAGTCAGCCACTTGTTGCTGGGTAGCTCTCACAGTCAGCCACTTGTTGCTGGGTAGCCCTCACAGTCAGCCACTTGTTGCTGGGTAGCTCTCACAGTCAGCCACTTGTTGCTGGATAGTTCACACAGTCAGCCACTTGTTTCTGGGTAGTTCTCACAGTCAGCCACTTGTTGCTGGGTAGTTCACACAGTCAGCCACTTGCTGCTGGGTAGTTCTCACAGTCAGCCACTTGTTGCTGGGTAGCTCTCACAGTCAGCCACTTGTTGCTGGGTAGCCCTCACAGTCAGCCACTTGTTGCTGGGTAGTTCACACAGTCAGCCACTTGTTGCTGGGTACCTCACACAGTCAGCCACTTTTTGCTGGGTAGTTTACACAGTCAGCCACTTGTTGCTGGGTAGTTCTCACAGTCAGCCACTTGTTGCTGGGTAGCTCTCACAGTCAGCTACTTGTTGCTGGGTAGTTCACACAGTCAGCCACTTGTTGCTGGGTAGTTCTCACAGTCAGCTACTTGTTGCTGGGTAGTTCACACAGTCAGCCACTTGTTGCTGGGTAGTTCACACAGTCAGCCACTTGTTGCTGGGTAGTTCACACAGTCAGCCACTTGTTGCTGGGTAGTTCACACAGTCAGCCACTTGTTGC
>WLWD01001205.1_pt1 | contig 44171 bp, 36 predicted proteins | sample 6712731 | NCBI WGS metagenome assembly WLWD01 (sample SAMN12718690, study PRJNA576275) | sponge metagenome | isolation source: marine sponge | host: Mycale hentscheli | place: New Zealand: South Island, Marlborough, Capsize Point | collected 2014-11-01 | reverse complement strand
ATAATTACATGGTCCCCGGCAGTTTCTCTCGTTTTATTTTAGTCCACTGGACACGTCCGAATCTAAAATGTGCTAATTACATGGTTCCCGGCAGTTTCTCTCGTTTCATTTTAGTCCACTGAACACGTCCGACTCTAAAATATGCTAATTACATGGTCCACGGCAGTTTCTCTCGTTTCATTTTAGTCCACTGGACACGTCTGACTCTAAATTATGCTAATTACTTGGTTTCCGTCAGTATTTCTCGTTTCATTTTAGTCCACTGGACACGTCAAACTGTAAATTATGCTAATTCCATGGTCCCCGGCAGTTTCTCTCGCTTCATTTTAGTCCACTGGACATGTCTAACTTTAAAATATGCTAATTACATGGTGCACGGCAGTTTCTCTTGTTTCATTTTAGTCCACTGGACATGTCTGACTCTAAAATATGCTAATTACATGGTCCGCGGCAGTTTCTCTCGTTTCATTTTAGTCCACTGGACATGTCCGACTCTAAATTATGCTAATTACATGGTCCCCGGCAGTTTCTCTCATTTCATTTTTGTCACTAGAACAGTCCCAACTCTAAAAATATGAATTACATGGTCAACGCAGTTATCTCATTTCATTTTTGTCAACTGGGGACACGTCCAAATCTAAATTATGCTAATTTACCCCCCCATGGTCCACCGCAGTTTCTTTCCGTTTCATTGTTAGCAACGGACACGTTTGACTCTAAAAAAATATGATAATTACATGGTCCCCGGCCGTTTCTATAGTTTCATTTTTGTCCACGGGACACGTCCAACTCTAAATTATGCTAATTTACTGGTCCCCCGGCAGTTTCTTCGTTTCATTTTAGTCCCACTGGACACGTTGACTCTAAATTATGCTAATTACCTGGTCCCCGGCAGTTTCTCTCGTTTCATTTTAGTCCACTGGACACGTTTGACTCTAAAATATGCTAATTACTTGGTCCCCGGCAGTTTCTCTCGTTTCATTTTACTCCACTGGACACGTCCGACTCTAATATGTGCTAATTACATGGTTCCCGGCAGTTTCTCTCGTTTCATTTGAGTCCACTGGACACGTTTGACTCTGAAATATGCTAATTACATGGTTCCCGGCAGTTCCTCTCGTTTCATTTTAGTCCACTGGACACGTCCGACTCTAAAATATGCTAATTACATGGTTCCCGGCAGTTTATCTCGTTTCAATTTAGTTCACTGGACACGTTTGACTCTAAAATATGCTAATTACATGGTTCCCGGCAGTTTCTCTCGTTTCATTTTAGTTCACTGGACACGTTTGACTCTATAATATGATAATTACATGGTTCCCGGCAGTTTCTCTCGTTTCATTTTAGTCCACTGGACACGCCTGACAATGAAATATGCTAATTACATGGTCCCCGGCAGTTTCTCTCCTTTCATTTTAGTCCACTGGACACGTTTGACTCTAAAATATGATAATTACATGGTCCCCGGCAGTTTCTCTCGTTTCATTTTAGTCCACTTGACACAACTGACTCTAAAATATTATAATTACATGTTCCCCGGCAGTTTCTCTCGTTTTATTTTTGTCAACTGGACACGTTCGACTCTGTAATATTATAATTACATGGTCCTGGACCGTTTCTCTCGTTTCATTATAGTCCACTGGACACGTCCGACTCTAAAATATGATAATTACATGGTTCCCGGCAGTTTCTCTCGTTTTATTTTAGTCCAGTGGACACGTCCGACTCTAAAATATGCTCATTACATGGTCCACGGCAGTTTCTCTCGTTTCATTTTTGTCAATTGGACACGTCCGACTCTAAAATATCATAATTACATGGTTCCCGGCAGTTTTTCTCGTTTCATTTTAGTCCACTGGACACGCCTGACTATGAAATATGCTAATTACCTGGTCCCCGGCAGTTTCTCTCGTTGTATTTACGTCAACTTGACAAGTTCGACTCTAAAATATTATAATTACATGATCCCCGGCAGTTTCTCTCGTTTCATTTTAGTCCACTGGACACGTTTGACTCTAAAATATGATAATTACATGGTTCTCGGCAGTTTCTCTCGTTTTATTTATGTCAACTGGACAAGTCCGACTCTAAAATATTATAATTTCAAGATCCCCGGCAGTTTATCTGGTTTTATTTTTGTCAACTGGACACGTCCGGCTCTCAAATATTATAATTGCATGGTCCCGGACAGTTTGTCTCGTTTCATTTTAGTCCACTGGACACGTTTGACTCTAAAATATGCTAATTACATGGTCCACGGCAGTTTCTTTCGATTTTGTTTAGTCCAGTGGACACGTCCGACTCTAAAATATGCTAATTACATGGTCCACGGCAGTTTCTTTCGTTTCATTTTAGTCCACTGGACACGTCCAACTCTATAATATGCTAATTACATGGTCCCCGGTAGTTTCTCTCGTTTCATTTTAGTTCACTGGACATGTCCGACTCTAAATTATGCTAATTACATGGTCCCAGGCAGTTTCTCTCGTTTCATTTTAGTCCACTGGACACGTCCAACTCTAAAATATGCTAATTACATGGTCCCAGGCAGTTTCTCTCATTTCATTTTAGTCCACTGGACACGTCCGACTCTAAATTATGCTAATTACTTGGTTCCCGGCAGTTTTTCTCGTTTCATTTTAGTCCTCTGTACACGTCCGACTCTAACATATGATAATTACATGGTCCACGGCAGTTTCTCTCGCTTCATTTTAGTCCACTGAACTCGTCCGACTCTAAAATATGCTAATTACATGGTCCCCGGCAGTTTCTCTCGTTTCATTTTAGTCCACTGGACACGTCCGACTCTAAATTATGCTAATTACCTGGTCCCCGGCCGTTTCTCTCGTTTCATTTTACTCCACTGGACACGTCCGACTCTAAAATATGATAATTACATGGTTCCCGGCAGTTTCTCTCGTTTTAGTTTAGTTCAGTGGACACGTCCGACTCTAAAATATGCTAATTACATGGTCCCCGGCAGTTTCTCTCGTTTCATTTTTGTCCACTGGACACGTCCGACAATGAAATGTGCTAATTACATGATCCACGGCAGTTTCTCTCAATTCATTTTAGTCCACTGGACACCACCGACTCTAAAATATGATAATTACATGGTCCCCGGCAGTTTCTCACGTTTCAAATTAGTCCACTGGACACGTCCGAATCAAAAGTATGATAATTACATGGTCCCCAACAGTTTCTCTCGTTTCATTTAAGTCCACTGAACACATCCGACTCTAAAACATGCTAATTCCATGGTCCCCGGCAGTTTCTCTCGTTTCATTACAGTCCACTGGACACGTCCGACTCTAATATGTGCTAATTACATGGTTCCCGGCAGTTTCTCTCGTTTCATTTGAGTCCACTGGACACGTTTGACTCTATAATATGATAATTACATGGTTCCCGGCAGTTTCTCTCGTTTCATTTTAGTCCACTGGACACGTCCGACCATGAAATGTGCTAATTACATGATCCCTGGCAGTTTCTCTCAATTCATTTTAGTCCACTGGACACCTCCGACTCTAAAATATGATAATTACATGGTCCCCGACAGTTTCTCTCGTTTCATTTAAGTCCACTGAACACATCCGACTCTAAAACATGCTAATTCCATGGTCCCCGGCAGTTTCTCTCATTTCATTACAGTCCACTGGACACGTCTGACTCTAATATGTGCTAATTACATGGTTCCCAGCAGTTTCTCTCGTTTCATTTGAGTCCACTGGACACGTCCGACTCTAAAATATGATAATTACATGGTTCCCGGCAGTTTCTCTCGTTTCAATTTAGTTCACTGGACACGTTTGACTCTAAAATATGATAACTACATGGTTCCCGGCAGTTTCTCTCGTTTCATTTTAGTCCACTGGACACGTCCGACTCTAAAATATGCTAATTACATGGTCCCCGGCAGTTTCTCTCGTTTCAATTTAGTTCACTGGACACGTTTGACTCTATAATATGATAATTACATGGTTCCCGGCAGTTTCTCTCGTTTCATTTTAGTCCACTGGACACGCCTGACAATGAAATATGCTAATTACATGGTCCCCGGCAGTTTCTCTCCTTTCATTTTAGTCCACTGGACACGTTTGTCTCTAAAATATGATAATTACATGGTCCCCGGCAGTTTCTCTCGTTTCATTTTAGTCCACTTGACACAACTGACTCTAAAATATTATAATTACATGTTCCCCGGCAGTTTCTCTCGTTTTATTTTTGTCAACTGGACACGTTCGACTCTGTAATATTATAATTACATGGTCCTGGACCGTTTCTCTCGTTTCATTATAGTCCACTGGACACGTCCGACTCTAAAATATGATAATTACATGGTTCCCGGCAGTATCTCTCGTTTTATTTTAGTCCAGTGGACACGTCCGACTATAAAATATGCTCATTACATGGTCCTTGGCAGTTTCTCTCGTTTCATTTTTGTCAATTGGACACGTCCGACTCTAAAATATCATAATTACATTGTTCCCGGCAGTTTCTCTCGTTTCATTTTAGTCCACTGGACACGCCTGACTATGAAATATGATAATTACATGGTTCTCGGCAGTTTCTCTCGTTTTATATATGTCAACTGGACAAGTCCGACTCTAAAATATTATAATTTCAAGATCCCCGGCAGTTTTTGTCGTTTTATTTTTGTCAACTGGACACGTTCGACTCTCAAATATTATAATTGCATGGTCCCGGACAGTTTGTCTCGTTTCATTTTAGTCCACTGGACACGTTTGACTCTAAAATATGCTAATTACATGGTTCCCGGTAGTTTCTTTCGATTTTGTTTAGTCCAGTGGACACGTCCGACTCTAAAATGTGCTAATTACATGGTTCCCGGCAGTTTCTCTCGTTTCATTTTAGTCCACTGAACACGTCTGACTCTAAAATATGCTAATTACATGGTCCACGGCAGTTTCTTTCGTTTCATTTTAGTCCACTGGACACGTCCGACTCTAAAATATGCTAATTACATGGTTCCCGGCAGTTTCTCTCGTTTTAGTTTAGTCCACTGAACACGTCCGACTCTAAAATATGCTAATTACATGGTCCACGGCAGTTTCTTTCGTTTCATTTTAGTCCACTGGACACGTCCGACTCTAAAATATGCTAATTACATGGTCCCCGGTAGTTTCTCTCGTTTCATTTTAGTTCACTGGACATGTCCGACTCTAAATTATGCTAATTACATGGTCCCCGGCAGTTTCTCTCGTTTCATTTTAGTCCACTGGACACGTCCGACTCTAAAATATGCTAATTACATGGTCCCAGGCAGTTTCTCTCATTTCATTTTAGTCCACTGGACACGTCCGACTCTAAATTATGCTAATTACTTGGTTCCCGGCAGTTTTTCTCGTTTCATTTTAGTCCACTGTACACGTCCGACTCTAAAATATGCTAATTACATGGTCCCCGACAGTTTCTCTCGTTTCATTTTAGTCCACTGGACACGTTTGACTCTAAAATATGCTAATTACATGGTACCCGGCAGTTTCTCTCGTTTCATTTTAGTCCACTGGACACATTTGACTCTAAAATATGCTAATTACATGGTCCGCGGCAGTTTCTCTCGTTTTAGTTTAGTCCAGGGGACACGTCCGACTCTAAAATATGCTAATTACATGGTCCCCGGCAGTTTCTCTCGTTTCATTTTAGTCCACTGGACACATTTGACTCTAAAATATGATAATTACATGGTCCGCGGCAGTTTCTCTCGTTTTAGTTTAGTCCAGGGGACACGTCCGACTCTAAAATATGTTAATTACATGGTCCACGGCAGTTTCTCTCGCTTCATTTTAGTCCACTGAACTCGTCCGACTCTAAAATATGCTAATTACATGGTCCCCGGCAGTTTCTCTCGTTTCATTTTAGTCCACAGGACACATTTGACTCTAAAATATGATAATTACATGGTCCGCGGCAGTTTCTCTCGTTTTAGTTTAGTCCAGGGGACACGTCCGACTCTAAAATATGCTAATTACATGGTCCCCGGCAGTTTCTCTCGTTTCATTATAGTCCACTGTACACGTCCGACTCTAACATATGATAATTACATGGTCCACGGCAGTTTCTCTCGTTTCATTTTAGTCCACTGAACTCGTCCGACTCTATAATATGCTAAGTACTTGGTCCCCGGCAGTTTCTCTCGTTTCATTTTAGTCCACTGAACACGTCCGACTCAAAATAATGCTAATTACTTGGTCCCCGGCAGCTTCTCTCGTTTCATTTTAGTCCACAGGACACGTTTGACTCTAAAATATGATAATTACATGGTCCCCGGCAGTTTCTCTTGTTTCATTTTAGTCCACTGGTCACGTCAGACTCTAAAATATGATAATTACATGATCCCCGGCAGTTTCTCTCGTTTCATATTAGTCCACTAGACATGTTGGACTCTAAAATATAATAATTAGATGGTTCCCGGCAGTTTCTTTCGTTTCATTTTAGTCCAGTGGACACGTCCGACTCTAAAATGTGCTAATTACTTGGTCCCCGGCAGTTTCTCTCGTTTCATTTTAGTCAACTGGACACGTCCGACTCTAAAATGTGCTAATTACATGGTTCCCGGCAGTTTATCTCGTTTTAGTTTAGTCCAGTGGACACGTCCGACTCTAAAATATGCTAATAACATGGTTCCCGGCAGTTTCTCTCGTTTCATTTTAGTCCACTGGACACGTCCGACTATGAAATGTGTTTATTACATGATCCCCGGCAGTTACTCTCGTTTCATTTTATTCCACTGGACACGTCCGACTCTGAAATATGATAATTACATAGTCCCCAGCAGTTTCTCTCATTTCATTTTAGTGCACTGAACACGTTCGACTCTACAATATGCTAATTACATGGTCCCAGGCAGTTTCTCTCGTTTCATTTTAGTCCACTGGACACGTCCAACTCTAAAATATGCTAATTACATGGTCCCAGGCAGTTTCTCTCGTTTCATTTTAGTCTACTGGACACGGCCAACTCTAAATTATGCTAATTACTTGGTCCCCGGCAGTTTCTCTCGTTTCATTTTAGTCCACTGGACACGTCCGACTCTAAAATATACTAATTACATGGATCCCGGCAGTTTCTCTCGTTTCATTTTAGTCCACTGGACACGTCCGACTCTAAAATATGCTAATTACATGGATCCCGGCAGTTTCTCTCGTTTTAGTTTAGTCCACTGGACACGTCCGACTCTAAATTATGCTAATTACTTGGTCCCCGACAGTTTCTCTCGTTTCATTTTATTCCAGTGGACACGTCGGACTCTAAAATATGCTAATTACATGGTCCCCGGCAGTTTCTCTCATTTCATTTTAGTCCACTGGACACTTTCGACTCTAAAATATGATAATTACAAAGTCCCCGGCTGTTTCTCTCGTTTCATTTTAGTCCACTGAACACGTCCGACTCTAAAATGTGCCAATTACGTGGTTCCCGGCAGTATCTCTCGTTTCATTTTAGTCCACTGAACAAGTCCGACTCTAAAATATGCTAACTACATGGTCCCAGGCAGTTTCTCTAGTTTCATTTTAGTCCACTGGACACGTCCGACTCTAAATTATGCTAATTACTTGGTTCCCGGCAGTTTTTCTCGTTTCATTTTAGTCCACTTTACAAGTCCGACTCTAACATATGATAATTACATGGTCCACAGCAGTTTCTCTCGCTTCATTTTAGTCCACTGAACTCGTCCGACTCTAAAATATGCTAATTACATGGTCCCCGGCAGTTTCTCTCGTTTCATTTTAGTCCACTGGACACGTTTGACTCTAAAATATGCTAATTACATGGTCCCCGGCAGTTTCTCTCGTTTCATTTTAGTCCACTGGACACATTTGACTCTAAAATATGATAATTACATAGTCCGCGGCAGTTTCTCTCGTTTTAGTTTAGTCCAGGGGACACGTCCGACTCTAAAATATGCTAATTACATGGTCCCCGGCAGTTTCTCTCGTTTCATTTTAGTCCACTGGACACATTTGACTCTAAAATATGATAATTACATGGTCCGCGGCAGTTTCTCTCGTTTTAGTTTAGTCCAGCGGACACGTCCGACTCTAAAATATGTTAATTACATGGTCCACGGCAGTTTCTCTCGCTTCATTTTAGTCCACTGAACTCGTCCGACTCTAAAATATGCTAATTACATGGTCCCCGGCAGTTTCTCTCGTTTCATTTTAGTCCACAGGACACATTTGACTCTAAAATATGATAATTACATGGTCCGCGGCAGTTTCTCTCGTTTTAGTTTAGTCCAGGGGACACGTCCGACTCTAAAATATGCTAATTACATGGTCCCCGGCAGTTTCTCTCGTTTCATTATAGTCCACTGTACACGTCCGACTCTAACATATGATAATTACATGGTCCACGGCAGTTTCTCTCGTTTCATTTTAGTCCACTGAACTCGTCCGACTCTATAATATGCTAAGTACTTGGTCCCCGGCAGTTTCTCTCGTTTCATTTTAGTCCACTGAACACGTCCGACTCAAAATAATGCTAATTACTTGGTCCCCGGCAGCTTCTCTCGTTTCATTTTAGTCCACAGGACACGTTTGACTCTAAAATATGATAATTACATGGTCCCCGGCAGTTTCTCTTGTTTCATTTTAGTCCACTGGTCACGTCAGACTCTAAAATATGATAATTACATGATCCCCGGCAGTTTCTCTCGTTTCATATTAGTCCACTAGACATGTTGGACTCTAAAATATAATAATTAGATGGTTCCCGGCAGTTTCTTTCGTTTCATTTTAGTCCAGTGGACACGTCCGACTCTAAAATGTGCTAATTACTTGGTCCCCGGCAGTTTCTCTCGTTTCATTTTAGTCAACTGGACACGTCCGACTCTAAAATGTGCTAATTACATGGTTCCCGGCAGTTTATCTCGTTTTAGTTTAGTCCAGTGGACACGTCCGACTCTAAAATATGCTAATAACATGGTTCCCGGCAGTTTCTCTCGTTTCATTTTAGTCCACTGGACACGTCCGACTATGAAATGTGTTTATTACATGATCCCCGGCAGTTACTCTCGTTTCATTTTAGTCCACTGGACACGTCCGACTCTGAAATATGATAATTACATAGTCCCCAGCAGTTTCTCTCATTTCATTTTAGTGCACTGAACACGTTCGACTCTACAATATGCTAATTACATGGTCCCAGGCAGTTTCTCTCGTTTCATTTTAGTCCACTGGACACGTCCAACTCTAAAATATGCTAATTACATGGTCCCAGGCAGTTTCTCTCGTTTCATTTTAGTCTACTGGACACGGCCAACTCTAAATTATGCTAATTACTTGGTCCCCGGCAGTTTCTCTCGTTTCATTTTAGTCCACTGGACACGTCCGACTCTAAAATATACTAATTACATGGATCCCGGCAGTTTCCTCCCCCTCTTCTCGTCGTTTTTGTTTAGTCCAGTAGACACGTCTAACTCTAAATATGCTATATAATGGTCCCAGTCAGTTTCTCTCTCCCCGCTCGTTTCATTTTAGGCCACTGGACACGGCCTTCCGACGCTCAAATTGCTGCTAATGAGCTTGGTCCCCCGGCATTTTCTTTCTCTCGTTTCATTTTATTCCAGTGGACACGTCGGACCTAAAATATCTAATTACAATGGGTCCCGCATTTCTCTCTCCTCATTTCATGTTAGTCCACTGGACCCTTCCGATCAAAATATGATATTAAAGTCCCCGGCTGTTTCTCCTCTCCTCGTTTTCATTTAGTCCACTGAACCACTCCGACTCTAACATTGTGCCAATTCGTTGTTCCCGGCAGTATCTCTCTTTCATTTTTTTCCACTGAACAAGTCCACTCTAAAATATGATAACACCGGGTTCCATGCAGTTTTCTAGTTTCATTAGTCCACTGGACACGTCCGACTCTAACTTATGCTAAATTTCTTGGTCCCCCGGCAGTTTCGGCCTCTCTCGTTTCATTTTTATTCCAATGGACACGTCCGCTCTAAAAACATGCGAATTCCAGTCCCGGGGTTTTTCTCATCGTTTGATTACAGTCCACTGACACGCCTGAACTAGAAAATATGCTAATTACAACTTGTCCCCGCATTTTTACTCCACTCGTTTCATTTTTAGTCACTTGACACGCCTGACTATGAATATGCTAATTACATGTCTCCGGCATTTCTCCTCATTTCATTATAGTCCACTGGCCACGACCTGACTAGGAATAAATATGATAACTACCTGTCCCCCGGCAGTTTTCTTCTCCTCTCTCGTTTCCATTTTTAGTTCCCACTGACACGTTTGAACTCTAAAAATGATATTACATGGTTCCCGGCAGTTGCCTTTTCGTTTTAATTTATGTCAACTGGACACGTCCGACTCTAAAATATTATAATTACATAATCCCCGGCAGTTTCTCTCGTTTTATTTTAGTCCAGTGGACACGTTCGACTCTAAAATGTGCTAATTACATGGTTCCCGGCAGTTTCTCTCGTTTAATTTTAGTCCACTGGACACGTCAGACTCTAAAATATGCATATTACATGATCCCTGGCAGTTTTTCTCCTTTCATTTTAGTCAACTGGACACGTCCAACTCTGAAATATGATAATTACATGGTCCCCGGCAGTTTCTCTCATTTCATTTTAGTCCACTGAACACGTCCGACTCTAAAATGTGCTAATTACATGATCCCTGGCAGTTTTTCTCCTTTCATTTTAGTCCACTGAACACGTCCGACTCTAAAATGTGCTAATTACATGATCCCTGGCAGTTTCTCTCGTTTCATTTTAGTCCACTGGACACGTCCGACTCTAAATTATGCTAATTACTTGGTCCACGGCAGTTTCTCTCGTTTCATTTTAGTCCACTGGACACGTTTGACTCTAAAATATGATAATTACATGGTTCCCGGCAGTTTGTTTCGTTTTATTTATGTCAACTGGACACGTCCGACTCTAAAATATTATAATTACATAATCCCCGACAGTTTCTCTCGTTTTATTTTAGTCCAGTAGACACGTTCGACTCTAAAATGTGCTAATTACATGGTTCCCGGCAGTTTCTCTCATTTTATTTTTGTCAACTGGACACGTCCGACTCTAAAATATTATAATTACATGGTCTCGGACAGTTTCTCTCATTTTATTTTAGTCCAGTGGACATGTTTGACTCTAAAATGTGCCAATTACGTGGTTCCCGGCAGTATCTCTCGTTTCATTTTAGTCCACTGAACACGTCCGACTCTAAAATATGCTAACTACATGGTCCCAGGCAGTTTCTCTCGTTTCATTTTAGTCCACTGGACACGTCCGACTCTAAATTATGCTAATTACTTGGTCCCCGGCAGTTTCTCTCGTTTCATTTTAGTCCACTGGACACGTCCGACTCTAAAACATGCTAATTCCATGGTCCCCGGCAGAGTCTCTCGTTTGATTACAGTCCACTGGACACGCCTGACTATGAAATATGCTAATTACATGGTCCCCGGCAGTTTCTCTCATTTCATTTTAGTCCACTGGACACGCCTGACTATGAAATATGATAATTACATGGTCCCCGGCAGTTTCTCTCGTTTCAATTTAGTCCACTGGACACGTTTGACTCTAAAATATGATAATTACATGGTCCCCGGCAGTTTCTCTTGTTTCATTTTAGTCCACTGGTCACGTCAGACTCTAAAATATGATAATTACATGATCCCCGGCAGTTTCTCTCGTTTCATATTAGTCCACTAGACACGTTGGACTCTAAAATATAATAATTAGATGGTTCCCGGCAGTTTCTTTCGTTTCATTTTAGTCCAGTGGACACGTCCGACTCTAAAATGTGCTAATTACTTGGTCCCCGGCAGTTTCTCTCGTTTCATTTTAGTCAACTGGACACGTCCGACTCTAAAATATGCTAATTACATGGTTCCTGGCAGTTTATCTCGTTTTAGTTTAGTCCAGTGGACACGTCCGACTATGAAATGTGTTTATTACATGATCCCCGGCAGTTACTCTCGTTTCATTTTAGTCCACTGGACACGTCCGACTCTGAAATATGATAATTACATAGTCCCCAGCAGTTTCTCTCATTTCACTTTAGTGCACTGAACACGTCCGACTCTACAATGTGGTTCCCGGCAGTTTCTCTCGTTTCATTTTAGTCCACTGGACACGTCCAACTCTAAAATATGCTAATTACTTGGTCCCCGGCAGTTTCTCTCGTTTCATTTTAGTCCACTGGACACGTCCGACTCTAAAATATGCTAATTACATGGTTCCCGGCAGTTTCTCTCGTTTTAGTTTAGTCCAGTAGACACGTCTAACTCTAAAATATGCTAATTACATGGTCCCAGGCAGTTTCTCTCGTTTCATTTTAGTCCACTGGACACGTCCGACTCTAAATTATGCTAATTACTTGGTCCCCGACAGTTTCTCTCGTTTCATTTTATTCCAGTGGACACGTCCGACTCTAAAATATGCTAATTACATGGTCCCCGGCAGTTTCTCTCGTTTCATTTTAGTCCACTGGACACTTCCGACTCTAAAATATGATAATTACAAAGTCCCCGGCTGTTTCTCTCGTTTCATTTTAGTCCACTGAACACGTCCGACTCTAAAATGTGCCAATTACGTGGTTCCCGGCAGTATCTCTCGTTTCATTTTAGTCCACTGAACACGTCCGACTCTAAAATATGCTAACTACATGGTCCCCGGCAGTTTCTCTCGTTTCATTTTGGTCCACTGGACACGTCCGACTCTAAAACATGCTAATTCCATGGTCCCCGGCAGTTTCTCTCGTTTGATTACAGTCCACTGGACACGCCTGACTATGAAATATGCTAATTACATGGTCCGCGGCAGTTTCTCTCGTTTCATTTTAGTCCACTGGACACGCCTGACTATGAAATATGATAATTACATGGTCCCCGGCAGTTTCTCTCCTTTCATTTTAGTCCACTGGACACGTTTGACTCTAAAATATGATAATTACATGGTTCCCGGCAGTTTCTTTCGTTTTATTTATGTCAACTGGACACGTCCGACTCTAAAATATTATAATTACATAATCCCCGGCAGTTTCTCTCGTTTTATTTTAGTCCAGTGGACACGTTCGACTCTAAAATGTGCTAATTCCATGGTCCCCGGCAGTTTCTCTAGTATTTATAGAGATAAAATATGCTAATTATATGGTCTCCGGCAGTTTCTCTCGTTTCATTTTAGTCCAGTGGACACGTCCAACTCTAAAATATGCAAATTACATGGTCCCCGGCAGTTTCTCTCGTTTTATTTTAGTCCAGTGGACACGTCCAACTCTAAAATATGCAAATTACATGGTCCCCGGCAGTTTTTCTCGTTTCATTTTAGTCCACTGGACACGTCCGACTCTAAAATATGCTAATTCCATGGTCCCCGGCAGTTTCTCTAGTATTTATAGAGATTAACAGATTAATTGGAGTATTGTTATAAAACTTTGTGTGTGCATGAATGTGTGTGTGTGTGTGCATGCACGTGTGTGTGTGTGTGTGTGCGTGTGCATGCACGTGTGTGTGTGTGTTTGTGTGCATGCACGTGTGTGTGTGTGCGTGTGCATGCACATGTGTGTGTGTGCATGCACGCGTGTGTGTGTGCATGCACGTGTGTGTATGTGTGTGTGTGTGTGCATGCACGTGTGTGTGTGCATGCACGTGTGTGTGTGTGTTTATGTGTGTGCATGCACGTGTGTGTGTGTGCGTGTGCATGCACGTGTGTGTGTGTGCGTGTGCATGCACGTGTGTGTGTGTATGGGTATGTGCATGCACGCGTGTGTGTGTGCATGCACGCGTGTGTGTGTGCATGCACGTGTGTGTATGTGTGTGTGTGTGTGTGCATGCACGTGTGTGTGTGTGTTTATGTTTTCATGCACGTTTGTGTATGGGTGGTGTGGGGTGTGTCATGCACGTGTTGTGTGTGTTTGTGTGGCATGCACGTGTGTGTGTGTGCGTGTGCATGCACGTGTGTGTGTGTGCGTGTGCATGCACGTGTGTGTGTGTATGGGTATGTGTGTGTGTGCGTGTGCATGCACGTGTGTGTGTGTGCGTGTGCATGCACGTGTGTGTGTGTATAGGTATGTGTGTGTGTGTGTGTGCATGCACGTGTGTGTGTGTGTTTATGTGTGTGCATGCACGTGTGTGTGTGTTTGTGTGTGTGTGTTTGTGTGGGCGTGACACCAGATAATGTATGTGATGTACTAGCAACACTGTTGTAATATCAAACGCAAATTAAATACACTTGAAACTAGTATTTTTTAAGAGATTAACTACTATTGGAGTATTGCTATAAAACTTTGTGGCACTTTTTTGGAGCGGTGCGGTAAGTTGGATCTCTGTAATTTGGTGCACTACTAGCCGAGCCGATACTCTACTGCAAGACAACAAGTTCTTTTCATTTCAATATTACTTAATGATTTATTTTAAATTGGGAACTTTTATTCCACTTCCACTAGCAATTCTTATTAAATAACCACGCCCCCACCCACCCCCATTTCTGGTACTCTAGTATGCGAGCAATTTTTTTCAATGGATTTGCATTGGTTCTAGAAAGAGCCCACCTATACCAAGAGTAAACAAACATCAATACAACAATATCAAGAGACTCAGAAGAGAGAGCAGTGTCTGGGAGATAGCCCAAGGTGAAGGTCTTAGAGCTGGGCAGCTTGGGAAGTCTTTGTTCTTCATAAATCCAGCCTGCTGGATCCATCCGCTCGAGCTCAGATGTGAAGAGCCTGGAGAACGGTTACAGGAGGAGAGGCAGCCTGGTGCACCTTGCCACGTGAGCTCAGACAAGGACTACTATACGTAGTGTTGCTGTAAACGGCTATGAGAAAACCTGAAGCTAAAGACACTACACTTCACTGCTGCTACTACTGTGCGATTGTTTCTGTTAGCGTATTATCGAATTGTGGTGTATTGGCGGGAAATAAATTAATGTGTGGATCTGTGCGAAGTGCGCGTTGCTGTGTGTGGCCATCCTTAATGATATTTAACATACACTAGACAAGCTGATCACACACAAACACACTCTTTGTAATACTCACACTGATACAACTCACACACATATGTGCACACACGAGCTCAATATAATAGATACAACACAAACAAAAAACTAAAAAAAGAACAGCTGAATGCACTATAATTAGAAACAGCTGAATGCACTATAATTAGAAAAAGCTGAATGCACTATAATTAGAAACAGCTGAATGCACTATCATTAGAAACAGCTGAATGCACTATCATTAGAAACAGCTGAATGCACTATCATTAGAAACAGCTGAATGCACTATCATTAGAAACAGCTGAATGCACTATAATTAGACATGCTGACTCTTCTATTGTGACATGTTGTCTTGACACATTGTAAGCATGAGTGGGACCTCTGGACCACACTGTACCACCAGATTTTGCTGACTAAGCATTATTCTGAAAAAGCCACTCATCACTAGGACAAAAGCCTCCGTTGGGCGTGCACCTGCAGACGGATGTGAGAATATCACAAGTGTCTCGGCCTAATCAGGACAGCTGGGAACTATGGCACCACATTCAGTCATACTTGATTTTACTAATTATTCAGTTGCTTGGGCACTGAAATTAAGGTCCTTTCAGCACACAGAAGCTGGGTTTCACAGGATTCCTTTTAGGGGGGGAGGGGAGGCAATTAATAGTGTAAAAACTGAGTTACTTTTTTGTTTGTTGGAAAATAAACTAACAAAAACTGAGCATAAGAGAAGAGTTATTGCCAAGTTGGCTATTTGTAAAAAAAAAAAAAAAGCTTCTTCATGAAATGGGAAAAGGTTATGGAGTCAAATTTACTAGAGAAAGTACCAGGTATCCAAGAGGTCCTAGAAGAACTGAAAAGTTCTTCAGTGATATCGTGCTTTCGATTTGGTATAGCTACAAATTTAGAAGATGAAATCAGCTAACAGAACAGAACTTGGCATGAACAAAGAATTGATAAATATATGAGAAATAATTTACTGAAATACAAGACAATTGCCTGAGGAAGTAATAGGAATTTCTAAAGTTAAATGAAGCAATTTATGCACTGAAAGCCAATAATGGTGACATCTGATTATTTACGATAGGCTATTCATTCACTTCCGATATTTTCATGTACAGTGGAACATCTATTACCTGAACTAATTGGGAAGCGACTAAGGAGAGTAAGTTAGCATAGGTAAACATCGTCACTCGCGGTAGTTGATGGAGAGGCGTGGTCACGGTAAGTGGTCGATTTGCTGTGGCAAAGGCTCACGTTGTGGGATTGAATAGCTGCAGTATGTTACGATTTCCTCCTGGTATTATAAATGGTACAAACTTACGCTTCATATAAAGCACTCTACAGGTTCTGCTAAAAAATAGGCTCTGTTTAAAAGGCATTTGCGAGCTCAAATTGCCAGATTTGTGAGGAAGGTAGCTAGACCAGCTATAAGCTATAGCTAATATAACAAGTTTAAAGTACATTTAAATAATTAGTTTTAGTGATACTGTTAGCAGATTATGAGGTGATTGCAGCCATCATGAATTGGGAAAAATATATTACAGTGCTAGAATAAGAGTTATACATGGTGGCTGCAGTGACATTGGATTTGAACTATTTTTGTAAACTAAATTAAGACAATTGTGGATTTAATAAATTGGGGGAATTTTTTTGGCGATGAGTTCACATTATAGGAAGAAGTTAATGGACAAAGAGTGTAGTGGAATCCAACGTTGGAATAGAAAGATAAACAACAGACTTACAATGCTAATTGGCATTTTATATTCTTTACTAAACAACTCTAGGATATACTAGTCATGATTACATTACTGGACACTTTTAGTAAGTAGATACCTTCTGTTCGTATTGTCATAGGGTTGATTCTGCTATATGGTATAGTTTATAGATGTGAACATGCAATGAGTGGAATGCTATGACTCCTACCATGAGGATGATAACACTCATTGGCATTTATTACAGTATTCATAGCTTTATGTGAGCGATGTCATTAAAAAGGGACTTTTTCATTGAGATTTAATAAAGAAGAATAGCTTCAGAATTTCACAAATGGTCCTATGAAGCATGAAAGGTTAGCTTTATTTGTGACATTATTGTCAGTCCTGGACTAAGAATGTTGTTGTAGAATATTCCTCACCAGACAAATGGAATTGACTGTGGAATATTTGCTGCTCAGGTTGATATAATAAAGGTATGAAATTTAATAACCTCAGTTCTTGTTGTTGGTTTGCAGTGTACAGAGTTCAAAATGAACGTATGGATATTCACAAGGTAAGATGTAAAATTTAATTTACTTTAATGTGTAGCTAAGATCCACCCACTTTTTTTTTTTTTTGCAGGATCAAATTAGTCCGCATCTTCCTCTCAGTTTCAATCACAATTTAAGTATATTGTATTTGTTTTGTTTTTCCTATTAATGTGATAGCTATAGTGCTATCTGAATTTATTATGCTGCCTAATATGTTTCAGTGAAAGTGTGTTATGTAAAGTAGTTGCAAAACTTTAATTCTACAACTATAACTGATGGGCTGCTATGAAGGAAGACAACTTGAAATACAAGCTATAATAGAGTTGTATCTGATGGTCATCAAAAGCTATAAAATGTATATTTCATTTTTTGGAGCATTGATATATGTTACACTCTATTTTAAATTATACATTCCAGAATGTCTAAAATACAGATATCATTTTTTTCATCACACCAGCCTTACAAAAGCAGGTCCTCCTGTCCTCTAGTAAGCCAAGAGCACACAGAGAGGTGACTGTCATTACCACTGAAACAAAAAACTATATCCTCTGATTCACTACATACTCAACAAATGGTTTCTTTTCTTCTGTATGTACCAGATTACACGTTGTTCACTTGGTAGCATGTAATTGCTTATCATCCTAAAGACATGTGCTTGCAAAGTCTGATATGCTATCAAATGCATTGTAGTCTTAAACCTAGCTCATTATCTACTTCTGTGATTTTTATCATTATTTCAGATTCACCCAAATCATCATTGTTTCCATCTCTCAAGTCTAGTCATACATTTTATAGGGCAGCATAAAAATAAGAAGAAAACGATCTTTTCACTCCCTGCTCAATCCACAAATATTTACAATTCTTCATCTTGTTTGTCCTGTGACAGTGTTACAAAACAGTGCTGTTCACCTGAATACAATTGTTGAAAGAGAATGCAAAGTCACTGACAAAGTCGTCTGGAGTTGTAATGTTCTCTTTTCAGCAATATGCATACACAAGCAGTTTGTCCTGACATGTCAGTACTTCTCACAAAAAATAAAAGGGGCAAATGAAATGCAGTATCTGTTTTAAGAGGAAATAAATAAGTTTAACAATTAACATAAATCATTTACTCAATATATTTTTCCTTCATACTTAGGCGATGGAATTAGTAGGACATCTCAAAGATGAGCATAGTTATGCAATTGACATTGTTGAAAGAACCTTTAAAAATTTGGATGAACTTTGTGCTTGATGGAAGACAGAAGAAGAAAAGTCCCACATTCATGGTTTATGACTGCCTCACAGTTTACTCAAAACTATCAACATTATTATTAATACAGCAATCAGTAAAACATAACCCACGTAGGAGTGGAAAAGAGGGCTAAAAAGTCAAGGGACAAGTAAAATTAATATAAACTGCTCAGTATGTATAAAAGCAATAAGATGCTTAAAAACAGATACAGTATCCATAACTTATACTCCTACCCACTATTATCACAACAAACAGTTGGGACGTTTACGACTTAGTAAGAGTAATAATTAATCTGTCACTTAAAATATTGAGAGGTGTTGGTTCAAGGCACATAGCTAATTCAGTTTTAGACAATCTGAAATGAGTAATGGAATTTTTCGTGATCACCTAATAATATAAGGAAAGCTTTCAATGACGGTGGCATTCAAAAACATTCAAATGATTTCGTCAGTGTGGCCAGTATTATGAAGGAAATGCAGACTTTTGACTATAATTTTATTCTCTTGTATAAGCAACAAAGGTGAACAACCAAATGAAGATTGTAAACTGCTGAATGATCAAGATTTGTTATTAGTTATTGAGACAGAATTTCAAAAAGATACGCTACTCTAACATATGGTGCAATTGTTGTATGTATATGGATACAACCCACGATGTTAGTGATTATAATGTTCATTTAATTCTATTACTAGTGTTAGATGACTATCAAGAAGGCATCCCAGTAGCATATGCTATTTTTAATATGGAAGACAAAGTTGCAATTAGCTATACTGGTGTCCATATAAAGTTGAAATGCAATTAATGTTTATCTCAATCACAAGTTAATAGACGCCTGATAAACTTAATGTTTATCTCAATCACAAGTTAATAGACGCCTGATAAACTTAATGTTTATCTCAATCACAAGTTAATAGACGCCTGATAAACTTAATGTTTATCTCAATCACAAGTTAATAGACGCCTTGATAGACTTAATGTTTATCTCAATCACAAGTTAATAGACGCCTGATAAACTTAATGTTTATCTCAATCACAAGTTAATAGACGCCTGATAAACTTAATGTCTATCTCAATCACAAGTTAATAGACGCCTGATAAACCTAATGTTTATCTCAATCACAAGTTAATAGACGCCTGATAAACTTAATGTTTATCTCAATCACAAGTTAATAGACGCCTGATAAACTTAACGTTTATCTCAATCACAAGTTAATAGACACTTTGATAAACTACTTATATATTCCATTATAGCTCGTGACAAAGCATTTCTGCAATTGTGCAAAAGTGAAGAATAAAGCACAAATCAAATATGACATTCACAAATCACATGAAATGCTAATGCTACATTCAGCAATAATTGAATAATGTTAGGTACATTTATTGTACTTACTGTTGATAAATGCTTTACTAATTCTTCTCTAAGTCATGCTACAGAGTAGCTAATTATGCTTTTGAAGAATGTAGACAAATTTTAGATTTAAAAAATGTATCCATTTTTAAGAATTTCCTGGTGACGACATGATTTTCAAAGCACACAAACTAGCTAGCAATAAATTGGTAATTAAAGAAATCCAACAAGATTGAATTCCAATAAGTGGATTGGACAAATGTTATCATTCTTATTGAACTACTTTTGATTACTTAAGTTAAATTACTTTCCATCTAGAAAAATCAACGTCAGCATGCACACACATACAGTTGTACTCACACACATACATAGTTATACACATAGGCATATATAGTTACACACAAACCTACAATAAAAGTCACTGTGACAATAGCGAACATAGGCTCTTCTATACATCTAAACTGCTATATAATTTCACATGCTTCACAATAAGTTACAGTAAATTTAGCTTATTCCAATCTACAATATGAATAGCTCATAAAATGGGCATATGTCAGTGGTAGAATGTATCAATTATAAAACTTAATAGCTAGTGTATCAATAATCTAGTGATATAAGGTGGCTTGTAGCTATCAGATACACTACACAGTGAGCATTTGAACAAAATAATGAAATAAATCACCTTCCTAATAAATACAAGGTAATAAAGGGGGCTGGAAGAGCTAGCTAGGTATATATAGAAATCATATAACCATTGGTGCATAACCGTTCCTTGCTTTGATTTGCTAGTGTGTTTGGTGCAATTGCGTAACATTTGACGATCTTTACCAATGCTAACTTATTCTCCCTAGCCGCATGTAACTAATTGGGGAATTGAAATGTTCATAACAATAAAAGGGAAAAATGTTGCTGCTATTTTCATAAAGGACCCATTTTGGGAAGCAAAAGCTATTAACTTACCCTTGCCTTTCTTGATGATAGTGATGGTGGACTTCTGGAATTCAAATTCTTTGAAGTACAGTAGCTCCTCCCTTTTTTCAGGCTCTTGCAATTGTCAATGTGCATGCAGTATTTGTTCTGTTCCAGTTAACGGATGATTGATGTCCAGACGTCCAGACAATTGCTGTTCCACTGTAAAAGTATATTTAACAAAGTGTTGTCAGGTGACCACAACAAGCTAGCCTAGTGTCAGAATAGCACTCCAGTATTGGTGATGCATGCATTATCAGACCTATTGGAACCAATACTTCTCTACTACCAACACACACTGGAGAACACTTACCACGCCAGCAGTGAGAGCAGGCGGCAAGAGCTCTTGCAATGCAGTCGCAGAGACACCAATTGAGGTCAAAGGTGAATAGCAGCCATTCTGCGTGATTCTTCCAGTAACGCAATATTTTATGAATCTACTTTATAGTCCGCATTTTGGGTGTGGTGGGTCAGAAATTAAAAATGTGGGAACGCCCTATTTTGGAAAACAATAGACTCTGTCAGTAAGCAAGATATGGCGGAAAGCCGGCCGCAAGTTCGTACAGAGGTGAGCGCATAGCTACGGCTAGCTCATTACTTAATCAAGTGTTTGTTAGCCTAGAACCAGCCTTCCCTATATAGCCCGCTGTTTGTATAGCTTTTACAAAAGGGTTGAAAGAAGGGAAAACACTGCTACCTACACACATACCAAGTGCTTAGCTTAATTTTTTTTTACAACTAGAAAAAGGGAAATTAATGTCTGATCATTATATATAAGGCATCAACAACTGGATAGAGAGGGAAACTTATGTCTGAGCATGCTCATAAAGAGATACCAGCTAAACTGAAAAAAGAGGGAAAATAATGTCTGAGCATGCTCACAGGCAATGCACTGGCAACTGGAAAAAAGAGAGGGTAAAAGTCATGTTCCTGAGCATGCTCTTAAAAAGACACCAGGTTCTTTTCATGAGCATGCTCAGACATGACTTTCCCTCTCTTTTTTTCAGTTGCTAGTGTGTTTTTGTGCTGGAGGATGGTTAGACTATCCCTCTCTTTTTGCTACAGTTTGTATCTATTTACTCTAGCTATTTGAAGTCTAGTTTGTTCCAGAAATATAGTAAGTTGTGTGTTTATAACACATAAACACAGCATATAATATTTGTAGTAATTTTTTTGTTGTTGTGTTTGTTAGTGGTTTATTTACAGTTTTTACCATGTGTAAATAATTTGTATTTAGGATTTATATTTGTATGTTTGTGCACTTTTATAGGAAGATTATGTTTTTGGGTTGTTTTTTTTTAATGTATATGTTCACGTGTTAGCTTTCTATACAGCATAGCAGGTGTCTTTCGAAAAGAAAAAAGCTTTTTTTTTACAATTTTTTCATTGCGTTTTGACTAAACAGTTGGTACAGTCACAATAAAAATTTTACTAGTCAAGTTCTCGTTTCAGTTGATTTACAGCTAAAAGCTAGAAACTCTTCCACAGCTATATCAGCAAGCTAAGCCTTGTACTACCCTCTAAATGCTATAGGGGTCATGCTAAACAGCTTGCACAATAAAAAAAATGACTTGCTTCGATTAAGCAGACTGGCTGGATTTTCGCTGAACTTGCTGCTCTGACAAGTCCCTACTTCTTAGTCTTTCTACCAGCTACAGGTGGGTCTCTAGTAGTGAGAATATCTAAGCCAATGATGACCCCAACATTTAAAATAGCATCATTTTTACATTCCTGAAAGTGGCATATGGTAAACATTGAGCATTTAAACTTTAACATAGTCGAACTGAAAAACTATATTTTATCAACTGCCGTAACATTTTCTCTCTTTTTTCTTTTTCTACAATAGCTCCTTCAGTGCAAAAAAAAATTGTTCTACTGAACAGAATTGAAAACCTATCTTTTCTGGTGCCTACTGTACATTATTTGTGACCATCTATTGGAAAACCAGGCACAACGCGGCACCCTTCGAAATTTTTTTTTTGCACTTACGGAGTTGTCGGCGTCCAGATATTGAGCTCTCCAAGTTTTATCGTCGTAGCTTAAGTCGTTCCCGCTATAATAGACCTAACCGTTCCCTTCCGTCGGCTTGAAACAATACATTTTTAAGAAATCGATCGATCTTTTCTCGATATTACGCACGCCGCGTTGTGCCCGGTTTTCCCATAGACGGTCACATATTAGCACAGGAAGAAACAGCTCATTCTCTTATTATGTGTTTGTGTGTTTGGAATATCATGTCATTATTTTGTGTTTGTGTTGTGTGCACATATTTACGCATTGTGCCAGTAGTATGTTAGTGTGTTTGTTTATTTTTTTATTTCTCAGTATTGTTTTTTTTTTACTATTTTTATATACTAAATATTGTATTGTATATAAGCATTGTGTGAGAGATGATATGTTTGTGTGTTAGTATGTCACACAGTTGCTATTGTTATGCGTGTACATTTCTGTAAAGTAATTTGTGTGTTTTTGTTTACATGGTTTAATTACAATATTGTTGTTTGTTAGTATTTTATGTACTTATTTAAAGTTGTATAGAATGTTTATAAACTGCTGATATAGGAATAAATTTGTTTGTGTCGTTTAAATAGCACTTAAATGCTGTTGTTGTTTTTTGTTTGTTTATCACTTTAATTATATATTTGTTTATTTATTTGTATTTAGAGAGATCTCCATCCTCCAGTCTCTCTTCACTGGGAGCACTGCCATACATGGAGTAAGAATGTCTATCCTAAACAATGTGCAGTACTTCATAATACAGTCATAGTTATGCAATGGGATCGCGCACTTCACATCTCTACTGACCTTCACTCATGGACTACTACTCGTGCACCATATGAATGGTCGTCCCTAACTACCTACCAGTCTAAGTTTGTATTGGTTGGTGGAAGTCATCCCTCCACTAGGGGACCCACTAACTCTCTGTTGACTAGTACTACTGGTCTAGACTGGAAGCCATCGCTACGTGCCATGCCTACTCGTCGCTACTGGCCATCATCAGTTAGTGGAGGATCACCAGAGGTCCTGGTCGTGGCTGGTGGGCGTGGCTCACATGGCGAGAGGTTGGATGTTGTGGAAGTTCTACTCAACGACCATTGGACGACTGCAGACTCACTTCCTTCTTCATGCAGGAACATGCGATCAACATTCCATGAAGGCAACTTCTACTTCACAGGAGGAGGTAGCAAGGAGAAGATTCTGTTTATATGCAGTCTAGAGTCTCTTATAGCATCTGCTAGTAATGGCAGGACAAGAAGACAAACAATATGGAGGACAGTAACCACACTTACTGACATCTTTGCTATCGTCTCCTATGTATCGAATCTAATCGGCATCGATAACTATTCTACCATTAGAAGTTACTCCAACAAGACAGAGGAGTGGATTGAGACTACTAGTGAGGGAGCTAGACCAGTTGGTGGATGGATAGCTACTGCAGTCTTGTCTACTGGACAGTTGCTGGTTGCTAATGGAGATGGAGTACACAAAGGAACTCTGTCAGGTTAGTGTAAGCAAATAGCAGCATCTCTAGAAAGCCATCTTGCCTTCAGTGATATTGGCTTCTCTTTAGAATGTCCCATTTATAGATTATATGGGAAACTAAAGTTAGGTATTAAAAACTTTTACTATAATAAAACTAGAATATTATTATTTATTATTGTGTTAATTATGTTAAAACTAAATATTTATTATATTAATTATGATATAATAATAAGTAAGGTAATTGATTGTCTTTGCCAAAATTGCAAGTGCTGGAATGCAGCTGCTTCTACTGGCAGCTGCTTCTACTGGCTTAGCTCCAGGCTATATAACCAGCTGCTCACACTCTGTATTGCTGGAGCCAGCCAATGGTACTGGTGCAGTGTGTGGGTTACTTGTATAGTATAACCAATGAGACTGTAATAACTGTAATTAGTGTTTTATTTGCAATATTTTATAACTCATATTTTATTTTTATGTTTAATAGTTCTACAATATGAAGATGCATACAAACACTTCATTGTTTCCAAGGAAGTGTTGGAGCTTCTGTCTTTAAAGTTTATGTCCCTTGGTCCTCCAAGACAAGGCAAGAGTACAACTCTCAGGAGAATAAAGAAAGAGATCATAGATCTTCTGTCAGCAAAAGAAGAGGAGCAGATTCATGGCAGCACAGGCACAGTGGAGTGTTGCTCCAATGTGGTAGTCCAAGGCAAGTCTGATCCAACTACAGCAGAAAGAAGTATAGACTGGATTATTGTAGAGAATCTCATTGAGGAAGCTTCTCTACTCTTTCACACTCTCAAATATAGTCTGGCGACTGAATCCACTTCTGAAACTGAATCCAATTCAGAAGCTACAGCTGATTCCCATAGAATTAGTGACACCAGGGCAGAGGTCAGTCAGGCTAGCAGTACAGGGCAGTCTCACTCCGTGGAAGAGCCACCCCAGCCTTCATTATTACAGAAGATGATGGCAAGATTGAAATATTTTACCCAAAATAGGCAACCCAGGCAAAAGGAAATCACTCCACTCTCAACAGCACATGACCGACCAGCTGATCAGGCAGTATCATCGCCAGATTATTCTGAAATAGCTGCCATATTCGAAACAGTGTCCAAACAACCACACTTTGCAGAAAATGTGAAGCAATCTTTTAAAGCTTTTTTGAGAATGGAGGACACCGGAGGTCAGCCTGAGCTGATGGACATGCTACCAGCACTTACCATAGGACCTGGCCTCTACTTGCTGTTCTTTAGCTACAAGTTCCAACTAGATGAGGAGTATCGGGTCTTTTATCAGAGAGCTTCAGGAGAGACAACTGCACCAGAGAAATCAGAGTTTACTCTGCAAGAGATGCTTTTGCGTACTCTGGCCAGTATATCTTGTTTCAGTTCCTCCACCCCTCTTCAACCTCAGCCAGGAGCGGACAACTCAGCCATTGGTGAGATACTGGAGTCCTCCAAGTCAGTAGTGTTTATAGTGGGTACTCACAAAGACAAGGTTTCTGAGGAAGTCATCACTACAGTCGATTCGCAGCTTCAAAAAGTGATTCGAGACACGGACTCCTACAAAAAAGGCATAGTTCAGTTCTGCTCAAAAGACAAGCTTGTTGTTTCTTTAGACAACATGGGAGGTGGAGTAGAAGATATCGATCACTTGCATCAGCTACTGGAGAATGCCATGGAGAAACACTTTAAAAAGCTGAAAATTCCAGCCGTATGGCTTCTGTTCAGCTTGTGTCTTCGCATGAGAGAAGTGAGGACAGCCAGCCTGGAAACCTGCTTGGCCTTGTCCCATGCCTTCAATATGACACCCTACGAGACCAGAGCAGCTCTGTGGTTTCTTCACCACCATGCCGGTGTTCTGATGTACTTCCCCAGTGTGCCTGGTTTGGAGGACCTGGTCATCATAGACATCCAGGTAGTGTACGACAGTATTACTGGTGTCATTCTGAATGCCATGAGCTTTGATAGCGTAGGTCAGGCCACATCGGAGAGATTCAGGAAGACAGGTCAATTCTCTATGACAGATTTGAAGACAGCTACAGCTGACATTTCAGGAGATCTGATTCCACCAGAGCAACTGGTAGCTTTGCTAGCATATCTTCACTTGATAGCTGAGATTGCGTCAGTCGAATCTTCTGATACTAACTCAGTTTTAGAAGAGGAGAAAGAATACATCATGCCTTGCGTGTTAGAAAACACTAGTGCAAAGGAACTTGACCTATTCCACAAAGAATCTTGCAGATCTTGTTTTGTGGAACCTCTCTTGATGTACTTCAGTAGTGGGTTTACTCCTATGGGACTCTTTCCTGCTGCAATGGCATGTCTCGTATCCAACAAGTCCTTCACTTTCATTGCAGAAGGCGTCAAGAAAAACATGGTGCACTTTTTGTATGGAACAAAAAAAGTTCACGTGTTTTTTGTATCGAAATCTAAATATTTCGAAGTCGTAGTTTCTTGTGATCCTACTTTCCAAGACTTTATTCACCATGAATGTGCTGCTCTAAGACTCGAGATAGAGGACACTCTTAAGAAGGCTAGTTCCAGAATGAACTACAACAGCTCCATGGACTACCAGTTTGCCTTTGACTGTCGTTCACATGAAGGAGAAAATCATCTTGGAGTGGTCGATAGTGCAGACACGATTCCAGAGGTTATGACCTGTCTCTTCAATCCAGACTATCCACAACCAGTTGTACTCACCAATAGACACCTCATTTGGTATGAACAGGTATGAAGAAATACACTATGTATTCTTGCAATAACTAACAATGATATTATTTGGTTTTAGAAATACGAGAAGAAAGATCTTGTGGAAGAGGTCTCTGAAAGTAAGTCAAGTTATTGTTTTTATTTGGTATCATTATAAATGTTTTATTATTAGGTGGCAATAACTTGAGTATATTTCTGAGTGTGTATCCTGACTTGGTCCTCTCAGTGAAGCCTTGTGTTATGACAGTAGCTGATCACTGCTACAGTATTGGACTCCTAACTCCGGACATGTATGACCAGCTCCTTCAACGTCAGAACTGGATTGATGTAGAGAAGACAAGGAACCTTCTGAGTAGCATTCGTACAGTCTTATCAACTAGACCTACTGCCCTCGAGGAGTTTGTTACTGTATTGTCTCAAGTGGACTATTGTAGACAAGTGGCAGATAAATTAAAGCAACAGCTCCAGTAAGAATATTGTTATTATAGTAGCATTTGAATTATTGTATTGTTTTTGTTATAGAATTGCTGTGGATTGAATTCAATCAACACTACAGAGACATACATTTGAAAACACTCATTGAATTTTATGCTTCATGTATTATATCCCATATTTCAAATTTAAACGTTGTGGATTTATGTCTTCTGTTATTTTTGAATAAAAATTATAAACTTTATTTTTAAAAAATGTTATATAATTCCATACAAGAATAGTAATGATCACCAACTCCAGCAAAATGAGGACAATATGGCCACCATCCATAGGCACTACCGCATACACGACACCAACAGCACGAGAGTGTTCCACAAACTCAGACTTGAGTGTGACTGCAGTCCCATTCACTAACACTGTAGTCTTCTGGAAGTCGTACGTGGCTAAATATTTATATACGTATGTATAAAATAAACACACGACCTTATATGCACACATACATACATGTGCACACACATACATACATGTGCACACACATACATACATGTGCACACACATACATACATGTGCACACACATACATACAGATTTGCTCACGCATACAGTTAGTCACTTACAGATAAACTGTGGCCACAGGATTCCATTAACCTCTAAGGTCACTCCATGTCTGTTGCTCATGTAAGGACACTCCAGTATGTTGTAGTCTCTGACATTACAGTCTATTAAGATATTGTTTATCAACACTTCAGTACCAGGTTGGCAAAGGGTCTCCTTCTACACAATAAATATTTATTTTGACATTAAATATTGAAGAAAAAACAACAACACACACACACACATACGGATTTAATCCATACAGTCTTCCACTCTGGATTGTCACGTGCTAACACATGAACTTCATCTATTGTCAGATCTGTGAAACACACAAACACACATACACACCAGAAAGTGTGCTAGTTATTGTAATAGTGTGTATGCAATAATTGAATTCATAGAGGGGGACATTTTCTCACCAAGGAATTCCTACCCCCTCAACCACACTATGAATAATGAGAAGAGATCCATTGCTCAACAATGGCAGGCACAAAGCCAGCAAACATGGAGCTGTTGGTTCATCAAGAAAATGCTGTGAATAAAGCTAATCAGTAGGGACCTCATCTACAATATCTCTGTCTTAGTAATCTCAATTCTATAGCTCTCACAGGGAAATGCTGTGAATAAAGCTAATCAGTAGGGACCTCATCTACAATATCTCTGTCTTAGTAATCTCAATTCTATAGCTCTCACAGGGAAATGCTGTGAATAAAGCTAATCAGTAGAACCCCTCATCTACAATATCTCTGTCTTAGTAATCTCAATTCTATAGCTCTCACTAGGAAATGCTGTGAATAAAGCTAATCAGTAGGGACATCTACAATATCTCTGTCTTAGTAATCTCAATTCTATAGCTCTCTGCTGTGAATAAAGCTAATCAGTAGTACAATATCTCTGTCTTAGTAATCTTCTATAGCTCTCACAGGGAAATGCTGTGAATAAAGCTAATCAGTAGAGACCCTCATCTACAATATCTCTGTCTTAGTAATCTCAATCCTATAGCTTCTCATCACTAGTATTTCTTGCAGCTTCTTCTCTTTTTCCATCTTCTATCTCGTCTTCCTCGAACTGGCGGCTCAACCAGTCAGCCACTGTGTTCTCTTGTCCCTTTCTGTACTTGACACTGAACTGGAAGTTGGTCAGTTCCAGCGCCCATCTCAAAATTCTTTTGTTCTTCTGTTGGCCATCCGGAATGGTCGTCAGTGATTTGTGGTCTGTGACCACCTCAAACTTCTTCCCATACAAGTAGAACTCAAAATGCCTCAATGTCTTCACTAGGGCCAGGCCCTCTAGATCCTGGGACGAATAGTTCTTTTCTGCTCCCTGAAGCTGAGCCGAGTAGAATGCCACAGGAAGTAGCTGTTGATCTCTTCTCACCAGTAGGACTCCTCCCACACCAGTGCCACTAGCATCAGTCTCCACTACAAATGAATCTGAACAGGTAGGGATGCACAATGACACATGATTAACTAAACACTTACGGAGATGATTAAATGCCTCCTCCATGGGTCCAGTCCATTTCACCATTGCAGGCTCATCATCAGAGGTGGCAGGCGTCAGCGTGGACGTCCACTTGTGAATCTTGGAGACAAACTTCCTGTAGAAGCCTACAGTCCCAAGGAAAGCACGCAGCTGCTTCTTGCTAGCTGGTTTTTTGTACTCCAGTAGTGCTTTCACCCTGTGCTCCGGTACACTCATGACACCTTCTCCAATCTGGTGCCCCAAAAACTCTAATTTCCTCCTACCAAAGTCGCACTTGCTAACCTGGCAGGTAAGGCCTGCTTCTTCTAACCTCTTAAACACAACTCTCAAATGAGTTAGATGTTCGTCCCAACTACTTGAACCAACCAAGATATCATCGATTACACATTGCTAAACTCCTCACATCCTGCAAGCACCCTGGTCATCAATTTCTGAAATGTAGCAGGGGCGTTACACAACCCAAAGGGCATTCTCAAATACTCCCACTTGCCCCATGGACAGATGAAGGCTGTCTTTTCTCTGTCCTCTGGGTGGACTCCCACCTGGTGGAATCCCTTTACCAGATCCAACTTGGATAACACTTTACTTCCCCCAATCTTATTCATCATTTCTTCAAAGCCAGGCATATAGTATGGCTCTGGGGTTGTGACTCCATTAACTTTGCGGTAGTCCACACATAACCTCACTTTACCACTCTTCTTCCTTACTGGCACCAATGGAGATGCCCAGGTGCTATCTGATCTCCTAATTATTCCTGCTTCTTCCAGAGCACTGAGCTCATCCCTCACACTTTCCCTCATGCTGAGAGGTACAGAATATGGGGGTTGGGCTATGGGTGGCGACTCTTTTGTATCAATCCTAAGCTGTACTACATCAGTGCTGCCAGTATTGCCACTGAACACAATTACAAATTCCTCAATTAGCTCCTCTAACTCCTCTCCATTATACCCTTCACACTCCCCACTCAACTTGCATCCTGATCCGCCCGTTTCCTTTTCCGCATCCTCTTCTAACACCACATTCACTCTACATACATCTTTTCTCTCATTATATTTCATCAAGTTATTGATGTGGATTGTCTTCTCACCTCTAACTTTCCCTTGTCTCCTAATTTTGTAAGTGACCTCACCTTTCCTCTCAACTATCTCAAATGGTCCATCCCAACTCTCACTAAGCTTATCATGAAGCCCTGGGATGCGATACCACACCAAATCTCCTTTCTCAAATTTTCTGGCCTTTGCATGCTTGTCATGCTGCCTCTTTCTCTTCTCTGTGCATTTTGCTGCACTTAAAGCTGCTATTTCCCTAACCTCTTCTAATGTGCTAGCCATCCTGTCCACCCACTCACTCACCATTAGTTGTTGCTGCTCATGATGCTGCTCAACCAGGTTGTGATATATAGCCTCCAGTGGTGTCCTTTGCCTGAAGCCATGCACCAAATCGAATGGAGTAAATCCATGTCCTTCAAGAGGTAGGCTTCTCAGGGAGAACAAGGCATATGGCATTTGAATCACCCAATCTTTTTTTCTGTCAATTATCTTCTTAAGAATGGACTTAAGCGTCCTGTGCATCCTTTCTATGCACCCGTTGGTCTCAGGATGGTAAGGGGTCGTCGTGACCTTCTCAATTCCAACTAGAGCACAGAGCTCCTTCATGGCCTTTGCCATAAACTGTGACCCACAGTCTGTCAATATTCTCTGAGGTATTCCAATCCTGGAGAACACCTCCCACATAGCTTGTGCAACCGATTTTGTTGTGATGTTTCTCAATGGCACTGCATCTGGCCATTTGCTGGCCAAACAAACACACGTCAAAATATACTGGCATCAACCTTTCCCCTTTTCCAGTGGCCCCACTATATCCAATGCAACACTTTCAAAGGGTTCAGTGAGCACCGGATGTGGTACCATTGGAGCCTTCCTGGGCCCATAGGAGGTGTGACTCTGGCAGGTGATACAACTAGAACAATAATCCTGCACATCTTTCACCATACCAGGCCAACTAAATCTTCTTCTAATTATACCCAGCACTTTCTCTGCTCCAAAGTGACCACACCTGTCATGCCCAACCTCTAACAGCTTCCTCCTAAACTTTCGGGGTACCACCACCACATCTGCATACACTTCCCAATCAACAAGTCTTGTCTGTACCAGCATGCCTTCTCTCCATTTATATCCTCTCTCCTTTCTACTTGCCAGTTCTCTAGCTGTTGCTAAGCTTTCATCACTCTCTACTTCTTTTATGAACTCATTCCTCTCCTCTCCTGCCTCTACCGGTTTCCATGCTTCTACCAACTTAACCTCCCAACCATTACCAATTTCCTCATTATTAACTTCCTCTGTACTACTGCTATTGCTAGCCTGTGTTACTGCCACACCCTCTCCCTTGCAACTTGCTTGCGAATTCGGGGCTGGCTCTCTCCTCTTGGCAGCTACAGTCTGGTCTGCTGCTTGTGCTGCTCGTCTGGCCTTTTCTCCTGCCTTAGACACCGCCTCCTGTGCTGCTGGGGTGCTGCTGCGGATTGGTGCTGCCCCGGCAGGAAACTCGCCTGACTCCTCTTGGAACGGCATTGATCCACCTTCTTTCTTCTTCCTTCCCTGACTCCTTGCTGGAACCTTGACTGTTACCCCTTCTAGTGGCGTTATTACTGCTTCCTCATCATTTACTTCTTTGGCTGCCTGCTTGTGCTGCAACCTAGTAGTGACCTGGTTAACTTCTACTACTTCATCTTCTTCTACATTCTGGCTCCCTTCTAACTCTTGGAACATTTTTGCTACATGGCTCACTTCTGGCAAATCTCTCATATTGAGAGGGAACCAACACTCGGGGGGATGACATCTTTCCTTATCTATCATAGCCTTTCTTCTAAATGTTCTATCACCAAGTTTAAACGTCCCCCATGCTACATCCTTCAATCCCCTTCTGGCTCCATCTGCCCAAACTCTCTCACCAGTGTAGTCTCCATCTCTGACCCACCTGATTGGGGCCACTCCCACATCTGCACCACTATCAATTAGTAGATCACATTCTTGCTCATTCAGCTTTCCTCTTAACACATTCCTCTTTCTGCTTTCAGGACTCACTACTACAACCCTTCTGGCATTTGCGCCACTAAATTCCTTCTTTACACCACCTTTAGTTGTTGGGGCCTTGTTGCTCCTGTTGTTGGGGCAATCCATGCTTTTATGACCTTCCCTTTTGCATATGAAACAAGTTAGTGGGCGGGGTGCCGGACTGGAATTGTCTATGCTTCTCTCCTGCCTGTACCAACATTGCTCCTGCCTGTGGCCCACCCTACCACATATAGAGCAACTCACTTTCTCCTTGTGATCAGCACTTCGGTCTGATCTGCTGCTGGCTTCCCTGCTAGGCCTGTCTGCCTTGCTGCTACTGCTGGACCCTGGTCATGTCTCCAACTGCTCTGGTAGACATCCAGGCATCCAACACATTCCTTAGCTCTTCCATGGTATTGTTAGTGGAAGATTCTAAGAACACCCTGCCATTCTGTGGCAGGTGTTCTCTGAGGAGTGCTTTCACCATGACATACACAGCATCATCTTTGGTATTCACATCTTGAAATAGTCCCTGGACTATCTTTGTCAAGTGGTCTATAACCTGGCTGGAGTTTAACTTTCTCAGGGACTCTGTGTTCACGGCAAACAACTGGTGACCATAAACAGCCACAGTACCTCCTACCATTCCCATCAGAGATCCTCTAATCTCATCATAGGAGGCACCGGCCTCCATTCTGGGTCTAACACTTTCTGCAAGTTTGGGAGTTAGTCTGGGTAGTAATTTCACACACCACTCCTTCTTATCAACCTTGCTATCTTTCAGGGCAAACTCAATTTGTCCTAAGTAAGCCGCCAAATCTTCACCCTCTTTGTAACTTCCAATACCCCTCAGCCTCTCTTTTAATCCTTCAGCCCTCAATCTCTCCGACATTTCTTCCTCCCTTTTAGTTTTCTCCTCTTCTCTCCTGGCTTTGTCAGCCTCTATTCTAGCTCTATCCACCTCCATTCGTTGTCTCTCTAATTCCAATACATCTGCATTCCTTTTTTCCTCGGTTCTGAGCCTATTTTCTTCCGCCTCCTTCATATACCTCAACCTCTCTGCCTCCAATTCTCTCATTCTCCTATTGTCTTCTTCCCTCTGCTGGTTTTGCTGCTGAAGCATGGCCATCAACAACTGGGACATGTCTCCCGTCCCACTACCTGTACCACTTGCTTCTGTCATCTCGCTCTCACTGGGTAAGGGGTTGTTAAAATCACTGGGATCACTCGCACCTACTCCCTGTTCCCACTCAACACCTCTACTATTACTACCTACAACTGTTACCTCAGCAACACCTTCAGCTTCTTCCCAACACTCACTCTCCTCAGACTCCTCCCCCTTGCTACTCCCACTCACTTCTGCTTCCGCTGCCTCAGTAGCTGTGCGTGATCTGGTACGGTGGGGCGAGTTTTTAGGGTAAGTTCTAGCTTGTCTGGAAGGGTGATAAGCTCGGTCCTTCCGCTTTGGTGCTTTCCTCGCTCTAGTGTGTCCGCCGCTTCTTCCTGCCACCTCCTTTGCCTCTGACTGCATACGGTGGTTGGAACTGGTCCACGGAATCAGCTGAAATACACACACACAAACAAAAAATATGATGACGGGCACAAAAATGAAAAATAAATTACGCAAGGGATATATGGTTACAAAAATAAATTTTGCGGTGACTTCTGCTTTGTGACGCTTGGTGTGAGTGGAGCTGGTTCTGCCGTTGCTCTCTCGTTCTCTGGAGGTCTCTGTCGCACTGGTTTGTGTGTGTGGAGCTCGAACTGGTCTGGTTGACTGCTGCCGTCGCTCCAGGGTTCGGGGATCCTGTCTTGTCTCGAACGCAACGAGAATCCCACCGCTGCCACCACTTGTGACTGGAGTGGTTCTCCGCCAACTTAATACCAAGTAGAGGCAACAAAGTAGATTGTTGCTGCCACCAGAATCAGCAAAGCACTGGGTCCGTATGCCTAGCTATGGCCTCATGAGGCTCAGTTAGCTAGAGAGTAACAGATTGCCAGAGGTTAAACTAATCTAACAAACTATAATACTGACTGACTTCTAGACATGTGCTCAGCCCTCATATATTCAACCTTGCACAATGCCCAATAATCAAGTGTGCATGACATAGAACCAAAATAGGTGTGTTTATGTTTATACATGCCCTATACAAGTGTTACAAGTGTGAATGACATAGAACTAAGAAAATACATAAATAAGGAGTTCTGTCTCCAATGTTCATGTGAGAGGAGTGGCTTCTCTCACACAAGAGACCAGTTTGATGTTCACGAATGTTTACTCCTCTAGCTTGCTATTATCTTGTGACATAGTTACCATCAGAGTTAGATAAACCAATTAATTTAGTTACTTATTATAGTGTGCTTTCCTGTGAGATATTGTGAAGGCAATGCTTGAGTGTGAAGTAATGGTGAAGCAGACGTATGTATGATGTTAAGTATGCCAGTCTACATAATTATTAGGTTTTAATAATAATAGTAGCATGCATGGTTTGCTGAAACAACCTTTAAAAAGGAAGTATTGAACTTTATATTGAATTTCAGGCTACTTCACATGATAAGGTTTGCATTCATTTATAAATAATATGACTGTATTTTGGGTTGAATTCATTTTGTTTTGATCTAACTGATAAAAAGATTTCATATAAACACTTGGTGATCATTTTCATGTTAATGTGTGACATTTCCTTTTAATATGAATTATCCATTCCAGGTTGAAACTGAGTGTGTCATTTTTCACAAAGCCTTAGAGGAAGAGCTCATGTCAGATGCAGTATGTTCTACATATGTCAGTTAAACAAGGAACTAAAAATAATTTCCCTTACACTATGGCATTGTTGAGCTCTAATAGAGAACATTATGCATAATTACTAACTCATACAACATTTGAGTAACAAATAATATTATGGTCCTAAACTGGGGAAGTAGTGGACTTATATCCATGATGAGACTGTCTTCTCAGCATTCTCTGCTCTTTGTACGTGTCACTAAGGGTACTAAACTGTTAGTTAAGATATATGTATTTATTTCTGAATATCAATTACAAACTTCTTCTTTGTAAACAAGAATTGAAGTACAGGTATATGCAATAGCTTTTTATAATTTGATCCAATTATACATGTTACCATTATTTAGAGTGTCTTTCCTCTTGTGGAATAAAAATATGGTGTATAAACTGATTGGAACTATTTTATTATTTTGTTATTAATCATCAGTGTCTTCTCAGACTGCTCATTATACTAGCAGAAGTGTTATCTAGTGACCCATTTCTATTAGTATATGAACACTATGGTAAGGTATTTCACATTGTTATACTTGAATTTGTTACAGTAATAAAATATATCTCTAATTAGACAGCTGTTCTTATTCCCGTTCCTTGAGTTGGTGCCAGCACTTGATTAACAATCAGTGGTTGTCTGATGAGGTTGCCAATATTTATTATTTTCCTATGTATTCCAGATCATAGACTGTCATTAAAAACTTGTAAGCAGTCAATCAAAGTAAAATCAGTGTTTTAACCAGTAACATAGCTACGTGCATTAAGTTAATGTTGTTATGCACTATTTTCTTGTGGATTTAATAAATTGGGGGAAATTTTTTTGTGATGAGTTCACATTATAGGAAGAAGTTAATGGACAAAGAGTGTAGTGGAATCCAACGTTGAAATAGAAAATAATAGTATTTATAATATTTCTTTGACAAGATCTTAATAAGATCGTGTAATATTCTTATTTATATTTCTTAGTTCAAATTAGTCAATAGTGACAAGATCTTAATAAGATCTTGTAATAATCTTATCTATATTTCTTAGTTCAAAATAGCCAAGATATAGTGACAAGATCTTAATAAGATCTTGTAATAGTCTTATCTATATTTCTTAGTTCAAAATAGTCAAGATATAGTGACAAGATCTTAATAGGATCTTGTAATAATCTTATCTATATTTCTTAGTTCAAAATAGCCAAGATATAGTGACAAGATCTCAATAAGATCTTGTAATAGTCTTATCTATATTTCTTAGTTCAAAATAGTCAAGATATGTGACAGTGCCTAGGAAAAGGGACCTTTTACGTAACATCAAAAATGTACAGTAGAGCCCAAACACCGACAAAAAATTTTTTTTTGGTTTTCTTTTTATTGGCCCACAGGTATCCCCTACCCTTTAGCTACACTGACACCAAATTTGCGTGGCTGAAACTGTTGTTAAAGGTCCGAGCGCCCTGTTTAAACACAGTCACCTTTTACTCTCTATTTTGACCTTCCGTGCGTGCACGGAAATCCAACCCGCGAGTAATTGAAAATCGTGGGCGAATTCAATTTGTTGCCTAGCAACAAATTACCCCTACCTCGGATAATCGCGGGTAAATATTCTTATAAGTTTTTGTTTGCAGCAACAGAATAGAAATAGTAAATGTGAATAATCAAGCTATATAGGTTGATGTTGCTATTTATGGAGTCCTGTAGTTGGAGCCTGCAGACCTGGAGACTCCTGGGACTATTTTTGTGAAGACAATAGAAGAATCAGCAAGTCTCTGACTGGACAAAGGTTTCAGTGATGATGAGGACTTCTGTCACACTACAACAAGAGAAGGCAACACATTTTGAAAGTCCATCATTTTTGTTCATTGATTTAAAGAGATTCCTATTGTTCATTTGTTCCAAAACAGGCAACAAGCTGGCTGCAAGACAAATATAATCCTAAACTTAGCTAGCCAGTGAACTAACAAACCAAGCTAGTTGAACATTTCTAAAAGAGTGACTGTATCAATGACTTACTGTAACTATCAAACTGTTGGAAACAGGAAAAAAAAGAAAAAAAGAAGCACAAAACGGTCTGCAAAATTGCATCCAGTGCTATTTAAAGACATACCTGTCTAGTACTCTTACACAATGTAGGGTCTAAACTGAGTAAGGCCTCCCCCATCAAAAAAGAAAGCGGCCCCAACTATAACTTACTGCCGTTCAGCTGATCGCCACCATTTTCTAAGCATAAGTAACAGTCTTACGTAACCCCGTAACGCGGACTTCCGGTTAGATTACGGAATTCAACGTTAACTCCGCGAGAAATTGAATGAGAAGTTTTAATTGCAGTTTTCTCGAAATAACTGTGCTCAAGATGGTCAGATTGCCGCTCTATATTTAGTGAACCGAGGAGCGCCTGCCTATAAACTTGATATCAAAATACTCCATAAGAAGTGCTCTACACAGTGGTATGAATAACTCATTTTTCATTTTTTTACGGAAAAGGTCCCTTTTCCTAGGCACTGTCACATATAGTGACAAGATCTTAATAGGATCTTGTAATAATCTTATCTATATTTCTTAGTTTAAAATAGTCAAGATATAGTGACAAGATCTTAATAGGATCTTGTGACAATCTTATCTATATTTCTTAGTTTATAATAGTCAAGATATAGTGATAAGATCTTAATAGGATCTTGTAATGATCTTGTCTGCTAAAATAACAGTAAATTTACTTAAGATAATGTTATAAGATCTTAGTAAGATCTTTACACTTTCCAAAAATAATCTTATAATCTTACATTCTTATTAGAATCTTATTAGAATCTGACAAACACACTCTTTGTAATACTCACACTTATACAACTCACACATATGTGCACACACGAGCTCAATATAATAGATACAACACAAACAAAAACTAAAAAAAGAACAGCTGAATGCACTATAATTAGAAACAGCTGATTGCACTATATAGAAACAGCTGAATGCACTATAATTAGAAACAGCTGAATGCACTATCATTAGAAACAGCCGAATGCACTATATAATTAGAAACAGCTGAATGCACTATCATTAGAAACAGCTGAATGCACTATAATTAGATAAAGCTGAATGCACTATAATTAGAAACAGCTGAATGCACTATCATTAGAAACAGCTGAATGCACTATAATTAGAAAAAGCTGAATGCACTATAATTAGAAACAGCTGAATGCACTATAATTAGAAACAGCTGAATGCACTATATAATTAGAAACAGCTGAATGCACAATATAATTAGAAACAGCTGAATGCACTATAATTAGAAAAAGCTGAATGCACTATCATTAGAAACAGCTGAATGCACTATAATTAGAAAAAGCTGAATGCACTATAATTAGAAACAGCTGAATGCACTATATAATTAGAAACAGCTGAATGCACTATAATTGAATGCACTATCATTAGAAAAAGCTGAATGCACTATAATTAGAAAAAGCTGAATGCACTATAATTAGAAACAGCTGAATGCACTATAATTAGAAATGCTGACTCTTCTATTGTGACATGATGTCTTTTTACATTGTAAGCATGAGTGGGACCTCTGGACCACACTGTACCACCAGATTTTGCTGACTAAGCATTATTCTGAAAAAGCCACTCATCACTAGGACAAAAGCCTCCGTTGGGCGTGCACCAGACGAATGTGAGAATGTCACAAGTGTCTCGGCCTAATCAGGACAGCTGGGAACTATGGAACCACATTCAGTCATACTTGATTCTACTAATTATTCAGTTGCTTGGGCACTGAAAAGGTCCTTTCAGCACACAGAAGCTGGGTTTCATACAGGATTCTTTTTAGGGTGGGAGGGGGGAGGCAATTTATAGTGTAAAAACTGAGTTACTTTTTTGTTTGTTGGAAAAGAAACTAACCAAAACTGAGCATAAGAGAAGAGTTATTGCCAAGTTGGCTAAAAAAAAGCTTCTTCATGAAATGGGAAAAGGTTATGGAGTCAAATTCACTAGAGAAAGTACCAGGGATCCAAGAGGTCCTAGAAGAACTGAAAAGTTCTTTAGTGATATCGTGCTTTCGATTTGGTATAGCTACAAATTTAGAAGATGAAATCAGCTAACAGAACAGAACTTGGCATGAACAAAGAATTGATAAATATATGAGAAATAATTTAGTGAAATACAAGACAATTGCCTGAGGAAGAAATAGGAATTTCTAAAGTTAAATGAAGCAATTTATGCACTGAAAGCCAATAATGGTGACATCTGATTATTTACGATATGCTATTCATTCACTTCTGATATTTTCATGTATATACAGTGGAACATCTATTACCTGAACTAATAGGGAAGCAACTAAGGAGAGTAAGTTAGCATGGGTAAACATTGTCACTCGCGGTAGTTGATGGATAGGCGTGGTCACGGTAAGTGGTCGATTGTGGGATTGAATAGCTGCAGTATGTTACGTTTTCCTCCTGCTATTATAAATGGTACAAACTTATGCTTCATATAAAGCACTCTACAGGTTCTGCTAAAAAATAGGCTCTGTTTAAAAGGCATTTGCGAGCTTGGGAAGTCTTCGCTCAAATTGCCAGATTTGTGAGGAAGGTAGCTAGACCAGCTATAAGCTATAGCTAATATAACAAGTTTAAAGTACATGTAATAATTAGTTTTAGTGATACTGTTAACAGATTCTGAGGTGATTGCAGCCATCATGAATTGGGAAAAATATATTACAGTGCTAGAATAAGAGTTATACATGGTGGCTGCAGTGACATTGGATTTGAACTATTCGTGTAAACTAAATTAAGACAATTGTAGTCAGCATATTCATATCTTTCATTTATATGCAGCAACTCATATGTCACTCCTACCCAGAGACTAGTTTGATGCTCACGAATGTTTTACTCCTCTAGCTTGTTATTATCTTGTGACATAGTTACCATCAGAGTTAGATAAACCAATTAATTTAGTTACTTATTATAGTGTGCTTTCCTGTGAGATATTGTGAAGGCAATGCTTGAGTGTGAAGTAATGGTGAAGCAGACGTATGTATGATGTTAAGTATGCCAGTCTACATAATTATTAGGTTTTAATAATAATAGTAGCATGTATGGTTTGCTGAAACAACCTTAAAACAGGAAGTATTGAACTTTATATTGAATTGCAGGCTACTTCACATGATAAGGTTTGCATTCATTTATAAATAATACTAGTGATGTGCTTGAGCACAAAGGGCGAGCGAGCCGAAAGACTATACTATTTTATATGAATGATTTTGACTTCTAACACTGAAGCTACTGAAAATAAGGTCCAGTTTTTAAATTTCGCATACACGGTAAAGGGATTTCAGTGCCATAGTAACAACTCACTGCAACTGCTTGAATGGAAGGAAAAAAACAACAACAAAACAATACACTTTATTTGAACGTTTTCTTTGTGATATTTGTTGTAACACACAATGTTTTGACACAACTGGACATGCACCTACACAGACTTACCTTCGCGGTAGTCTAGTGGACAATGTATTTTCAAGTAAATACTGTTGCGCACGGCTTATAACCATGACAAAGAGCGCATTGACTTACCATCGCCACTAACTCGAATAGAAATGTAAGTCCCTTAAGTTATCAAGTTGTAACTGCACCCGCAAAAGAATTCAAAACGGTAAACAATTCAATTTCTAGGGTGATACGGGTACTGATCGATAAATCAGAGGATTCTGTTTAGTGCAATTTGGGACGGGGTCGACCACATAACTAACACAAAAATGCGAGGGTCAAAGTACAAAATGACATCCGTACGTCCAAACAAAATATATACAAATAAATAAATAAACAAACATCCCCAATTTTTTTATTTTTACCCATGTAAGTGTCTCGCTCGCTACGCTCGCTCGCCAATGACTGTATTTTTGGTTGAATTCATTTTGTTTTGATCTGACTGATAAAAAGATTTCATATAAACACTTGGTGATCATTTTCATGTTAATGTGAGACATTTCCTTTTAATATGAATTATCCATTCCAGGTTGAAACTGAGTGTGTCCTTTTTCACAAAGCCTTAGAGGAAGAGCACATGTCAGATGCAATATGTTCTACATATGTCAGTTAAACAAGTAACTAAAACTAGTTTTCCTTACACTATGACAATGTTGAGCTCTAATAGAGTACATTATGCATAATTACTAACTCATACAACATTTGAGTAACAAATAATATTATGGTCCTAAGCTGGGGAAGTAGTGGACTTATATCCATGATGAGACTGTCTTCTCAGCATTCTCTGCTCTCTGTACGTGTCACTAAGGGTACTAAACTGTTAGTTAAGATATATGTACTTATTCAGTTTTAGACAATCTGAAATGAGTAATGGAATTTTTCGTGATCACCTAATAATATAAGGAAAGCTTTCAATGACGGTGGCATTCAAAAACATTCAAATGATTTCGTCAGTGTGGCCAGTATTATGAAGGAAATGCAGACTTTTGACTATAACTTTATTCTCTTGTATAAGCAAAAAAGGTGAACAACCAAATGAAGATTGTAAACTGCTGAATGATCAAGATTTGTTATTAGTTATTGAGACAGAATTTACAACCCACAATGTTAATAATCATAATATTCATTTAATTCCATTACTAGTGTCAGATGACTATCAAGAAGGCCTCCCAGTAGCATATGCTATTTTTAATCAGGAAGACAAAGTTGCAATTAGCTATACTGGAGTCCATATAAAGTTGAAATGCAAGGGATTTAAATCCTGTTTGTGGTTTATGTCAGATATGGCTCCACAATGTTTTAACTCATGGAAGAAGTATTTGATGTAATTAATACTCGTGGCTGGAGGAAAGAAATAAAAAAGTATTGATACACTTTTGACAGAAACTAGCCAAACAAAGTTCAAACTGTTACTGGTTAAATTAATGACACTAAATCAACAAAAATTTTATTGAAATATTTTATAAGTCACTGCAACAACTGTGAGCAATGGGCATTTATGTTTTAGATCTGGCAGTTACAATGCATGCCGAGTCAATCTACTGTGAGTTTTAAAACAATGTTTATCTCAATCACAAGTTAATAGACGCCTGATAAACTTAATGTTTATCTCAATCACAAGTTAATAGACGCCTGATAAACTTAATGTTTATCTCAATCACAAGTTAATAGACGCCTGATAAACTACTTATATATTATATTATAGCTCATGACAAAGCATTTCTGCAATTGTGCAAAAGTGAAGAATAAAGCACAAATCAAATATGACATTCACAAATCACATGAAATGCTAATGCTACATTCAGCAATAATTGAATAATGTTAGGTACATTTATTGTACTTACTGTTGATAAATGCTTTACTAATTCTTCTCTAAGTCATGCTACAGAGTAGCTAATTATGCTTTTGAAGAATGTAGACAAATTTTAGATTTAAAAAATGTATCCATTTTTAAGAATTTCCTGGTGACGACATGATTTTTAAAGCATACAAATTAGCTCACAATAAATTGGTAATTAAAGAAATCCAACAAGATTGAATTCCAATAAGTGGATTGGACAAATGTTATCATTCTTATTGAGCTACTTTTGATTACTTAAGTTAAATTACTTTCCATCTAGAAAAACCAACGCCAGCATGCACACACATACAGTTGTACTCACACACATACATAGTTATACACATAGGCATATATAGTTACACACAAACCTACAATAAAAGTCACTGTGACAATAGCAAACATAGGCTCTTCTATACATCTAAACTGCCATATAATTTCACATGGTTCACAATAAGTTACAGTAAATTTAGCTTATTCCAATCTACAATATGAATAGCTCATAAAATGGGCATACGTCAGTGGTAGAATGTATCAATTATAAAACATAATAGCTAGTGTATCAATAATCTAGTGATATAAGGTGGCTTGTAGCTATTGGATACTCTACACAGTGAGCATTTGAACAAAATAATGAAATTAATGACCTTCCTAAAAAATACAAGGTAATAAAGGGGGCTGGAAGAGCTAGGTAGGTATATATAGAAATTATATAACCATTGGTGCATAACCTTTCCTTTCTTTGATTTGCTAGTGTGTTTGGCGCAATTGCGTAACGTTTGAGGATCTTTACCAATGCTAACTTATTCTCCCTAGCAGCATGTAACTAATTGGGGAATTGAAATGTTCATAACAATAAAAGGGAAAAATGTTGCTGCTATTTTCATAAAGGACCCATTTTGGGAAGCAAAAGCTATTAACTTACCCTTGCCTTTCTTGATGATAGTGATGGTGGACTTCTGGAATTCAAATTCTTTGAAGTACAGTAGCTCCTCCCTTTTTTTCAGGCCATTGCAATTGTTATGTGCATGCAGCATTTGTTCTGTTCCAGTTAACGGATGATTGATGTCCAGACGTCCAGACAATTGCTGTTCCACTGTAAAAGTATATTTAACAAAGTGTTGTCAGGTGACCACAACAAGCTAGCCTAGTGTCAGAATAGCACTCCAGTATTGGTGATGCATGCATTATCAGACCTATTGGAACCAATACTTCTCTACTACCAACACACACTGGAGAACACTTACCACGCCAGCAGTGAGAGCAGGCGGCAAGAGCTCTTGCAATGCAGTTGCAGAGATACCAATTGAGGTCAAAGGTGAATAGCAGCCATTCTGCGTGATTCTTCCAGTAACGCAATATTTTATGAATCTACTTTATATAGTCCGCATTTTGGGTGTGGTGGGTCAGAAATTAAAAATGTGGGAACGCCCTGTTTTGGAAAACAATCGACTCTGTCAGTAAGCAATGGCGGAAAGCCAGCCGCAAGTTCGTACAGAGGTGAGCGCATAGCTACGGCTAGCTCATTACTTAATCAAATGTTTGTTAGCCTAGA
>WLWD01003686.1_pt1 | contig 44198 bp, 21 predicted proteins | sample 6712731 | NCBI WGS metagenome assembly WLWD01 (sample SAMN12718690, study PRJNA576275) | sponge metagenome | isolation source: marine sponge | host: Mycale hentscheli | place: New Zealand: South Island, Marlborough, Capsize Point | collected 2014-11-01 | reverse complement strand
AAATGAGTAAATAAATGAGTAAATAAGTGAGTAAATGAGTAAATAAATGAGTAAATGAGTAAATAAATGAGTAAATAAATGAATAAATAAATGAGTAAATAAATGATTAAATGAGTAAATAAATGAGTAAATAAATGAGTAAATGAGTAAAGAAATGAGTAAATAAATGAGTAAATACATGAGTAAATAAATGATTAAATAAATGAGTAAATAAATGAGTAAATAAATTAGTAAATAAATGAGTAAACAACTGAGTAAATAAATGAGTATATAAATGAGTAAATAAATGAGTAAATAAATGAGTAAATAAATGAGTATATAAATGAGTAAATAAATGAGTAAATGAGTAAATGAGTAAATAAATGAGTAAATTAATGAGTAAATAAATGAGTAAATAACTGAGTGAGTAAATGAGTAAATAAATGAGTAAATAAATGAGTAAATAAATGAGTTAATGAGTAAATGAGTAAATAAATGAGAAAATTAATGAGTAAATGAGTAAATGAGTAATTAAATGAGTAAATAAATGAGTAAATACATGAGTAAATAAATGATTAAATAAATGAGTAAATAAATGAGTAAATAAATTAGTAAATAAATGAGTAAACAACTGAGTAAATAAATGAGTATATAAATGAGTAAATAAATGAGTAAATAAATGAGTAAATAAATGAGTATATAAATGAGTAAATAAATGAGTAAATGAGTAAATGAGTAAATAAATGAGTAAATTAATGAGTAAATGAGTAAACTGAGTAAATAAATGAGTATATAAATGAGTAAATAAATGAGGAAATGAGAAAATGAGTAAATAAATGAGTAAATTAATGAGTAAATGAGTAAATGAGTAAATAAATGAGTAAATAAATGAGTAAATGAGTATAATGGAAAGCAGTGGCTAAAAGAAGGAGGGGGAGATGTGGGCCAGCCCACATAAACTCTCTGTCATTCATATAACTTAATCATTAGCATAATTAGTCTTTGTTATTTGTGTATCATGTATAATATATTATTTAAACCATAGTTGCTACACTAACAGCCATGCATTAAAATTCCCCTTAAGTTTCCCCTTCAGCATGAGCAATCACATCATCGTGAGTATTCTGTATTTTCCTGTATTGTATCTTTGACATTGAATGCTCGAATTAGAGTGCATAAGCGAGTAAGATTACTTAAAAATTAATGGTAATTGTCTGAGAAAAATATCAAAGCAGATTCGTCGTACAAGATGACAATGATATCTCACTCTCACACCACATATTCACTCACTTTTAGCCCATAACAATATTTTGAATGCTTGTGAATATTTCCCCCTAGTATACTATTACTACTTGCCTACCAGTATTATAAAACACGCCAGAAAAATTGACGGAATATTTAATTAGACAATCTGGTAATTTAGGCTAAAATTGCACTTTGAATCTGTGGGTACAGTTCAGATAATGATCATGTAACTAGCATACTTTTTTCCCAATTGACAACCACCAAGCCTATGTAACAATGGGCAAGTTTGTCAAGTATTAATCCAATCAACATTTCCTGCTACATGACAAACTGTGTGAGTAGTACTATTCCATGGTTTCGGATTATAAAAAATGTATTAATAAAATCATAGGTAGCAATGGATGGTCTATTCAAGGGCATGTACTGTTTATCTCACATAGACAAATCGTATGTGATTCCAGACAACTGTCATAATGTTACTTGATAATTTTTTACTTTCAGTGTGATAACTTGATCATTTCATGATTTTTTTAATTTTTTTCCAGTAGACAAACAGCAAGAGAATAATTTTTAAAGCATGTTAGCACAAAACTAATTTCTAGTATCCAAAAAAAGTACAACATAGTCCTTAAAAAGAAAAGCTAAAAATTCAGACTTACTGTTACGATTGAACAAGATGACAGACGGTCATGATGCTGCTACGAAGTTCACACACAGTGCACAGCTTGTTCACCATCTAGTTACTAAATTTGGAGCTTCTGAGGCTCGTACTATAAAAAATTTTGGGCAGACCGATGCTCAAAGGTAAGCATTTTGGAAGCCATATATTTTTTAATATTCTAAAATATAGAATACCAATGCTTTCATTTCAATTTTTTATTACAGGAAGTGCTACATCACAGCAACATGAAAACAATAAATTAGAATGTTACATTGGGCAATCGATTTTTCCTTCAAAGAATCGAAATTCACGATTTTTTTCCCCATCCGAGAAGATGCTCAGCATGTAGTGGGACTTATGACTTTTTTTTTTGTGCGTGTTAGATTATTTCTGCCATCTGGAGCACCCCCGCTCACTACGAAGGGATAGGGCATCTGGAATCTCTATACCATTTGTGGTAGCGGAAGATGCCCGAAGAGGTTGCTGTAATTACCGTGACCCTTTACCCTGCAAAAGTAGTTAGAATGTAAGTACATATTTTTTACTTGATTTTCCCGAAGAAACAATTTATAACTATTATGGTTTCACCTGTGTAAGCACTTCATAATAATTGTATACATAATTATTTTTTTTCTAGCAATTTTCACACATTTTTTATCGTTTCGTCACAATACAATATTTCTGGCTATTTGTGCTCCATTATTGCTCTGTTGTTGTGATGTATGTAGCTATACACACTTTACTTGAAAAAATCAATTTTCATGCTTGCAAGTAATATACATAGATGAGACCCGATTACATCTAGGTGCAGTTGTAAATCACTAAGCTGCTCTCCTAGCGCAAGTAAGTACCAATAAACAGTTGTGTAGTCTCTTACAGTGATTCAGCTATCAGGTATTGCGCGCTTAATTATAGCTGGCGTACATTACGAATGGGACTCTAGTTGCTTAGCAACTTGCGGCCCATATAAAGGGAGGCGGCGTTCATATCCTGACGCTAGAAACGGAGAGCAAGTCTCACAAAATGTTAGAGCTTTCATGATTTCATTTACAGCCAATTTGATTGTTTTATATAGCAATAATATATCGAACTTGATAGGATCACCAGGTAAGATATTATACAAGATAAAAATAACTGATCAGTAATAATTAAAACATATAATAATTAAGAAAAATAATGATTAAATAAAGAGTAAATTGTAAATAAATAATACGATTTAAGTATAAGTAAAAGAATAAGTTAATAAAAGAGTGAATGTATAAGAGAATTTAAGTATATTATGTAAGTGAATAAATAAGTAAATAATGAGTAAATAAATAAGAGTTTTAATATAAATATGTAAATAAGCTGCACATAAATAACTGTATGTATCGCTTGTCAACACGACTTCTCACTTCAATAACTTACTTGAAACTTGCCGCATGACACTACCTGTTTCACGTGACATGATACATAAATATAATTAAAATGATATTTGACTTTGTGTGTGCATGATGCAATAGTTGTTATTCACGATTAATTATGTTGGTTACATAAGCCCCTCCTTTGGAAAAACACGCCCTATATATTCTAGTAAGAGACGAAAGTGCCATATATCAGTCTGGTTTGTGATGAGAACGAGTAGGCGATAGGATTGGTTGGTGAGAAGGTGAGATACTCGTAGTAAGTAATGGAGAACTGGGTGGGGTATTTGTTGTTAAAAGTAGTGTGCTGGTTGTGGAGTCTCCTAAGAATTTGATTTAGCATCGATAACAAAGCCATAATTGTCAACCAAACGTTCATTTGCATGTCCGAAAGAAGGCAATAGTGTTGAACAATTAACTCTAGTGGGACTAAGTGGTTTAGGGAGACGAATGCTTTCTAGGCAAGCTTTCAAATAATCAAAGTGAACTACGCTATAGCTATTATGGTTTCGTTTCGTCACAATACAATATTTCTAGCTAGTTGTGCTCCATTATAGCTCTGTTTGTTGTTGTGATGTATGTAGCTATACACACTTTACTTGAAAATATCAATTTTCATGCTTGCAACAATATACATAGATGAGACCCGATTACATCTAGGTGCAGTTGTAAATCACAAAACTCTCCTAGCGCAAGTAAGTACAAACAAACAGTTGTGTAGTCTCTTACAGTGATTCAGCTACCGCGTACGGCGCGCTTCATTATAGCTGGTTAGTCTCACGGGCCAGACCCTTTACCCAATATGAAGAGAAAGAAAAGGTCTGGTCAAGTTCACGTATGCGTTTGGTCTTGCACTGTCAGCACAAGTGTAACCACTGCGGTAATATAGCTTTGATTGCGCTGTAATCATGGTTCAGGTGATTTTAGCGCGCCGAAATTACTGTCGACATGGATGGACTGCAACGGTGGCTGAGAATGCTCGAGTATTCGGACTTACACTGAAGGAGAAACAGTTGGAAACAATCGGGATACATTACCAACAGGCTATGGAAAGTCCGTTGCAAGACGTTTCTGGCATAAGCAGCAATTCATTCCTCCTACAGTTCCATAGAAACCAAGCTAAATTTGCGCGCAAACGTCTCTGTTTATATAGTGAGGTCACTGTCACTTAAAACCAATTACCGCTCCGAGAAATTCCAGGACCAGCGAGACCAAACGCATACGTGAACTACTTGACCAGACCCTTTCTTTCTCTTCATATTGGGTAAAGGGTCTGGCCCGCGAGACTAATAGCTGGTGTCCATCACCGAATGGGACTCTAGTTGCTTAGCAACTTGCGGCCGATATAAAGGAGGAGGCGTTCATATCCAGGCGGCGTTCATATCCAGACGCTAGAAACGGAGAGCAAGTCTCACAAAATGTTAGAGCTTTCATGATTTCATTTACAGCTAATTTGATTGTTTTATATAGCAATAATATATCGAACTTTATAGGATCACCAGGTAAGATTATTATGCAAGATAAAAATAACTGATCAGTAATAATTAAACCATATATAATAAAGGAAAATAATGAGTAAATAAAGAGTAAATTGTAAATAAATAATACTATTTAAGTATAAGTAAATGAATAAGTTAATAAAAGAGTGAATGTATAAGAGAATTTAAATATATTATGTAAGTGAATAAATAAGTAAATAATGAGTAAATAAATAAGAGATTTTAAATATAAATATGTAAATAAGCTGCACATAAATAACTGTATGTATCACTTGTCAACATGACTTCTCACTTCAATCACTTACTTGAAACTTGCCGCATGACACTACCTTTTTCATGTGACATGATACATAAATATAATTAAATGAAATTTGACTTTGTGTGTGCATGATACAATAGTTGTTATTCACGATTAATTGTGTTCGTTACATAACCTCCTCTGGAAAACACGTCCTATATCTTCTAGTAAGAGACGAAAGTGCCATATCAGTCTTGTTTGTGATGAGAACGAGTAGGCGGATAGGATTGGTTGGTGAGAAGGTGAGATACTCGTAGTAAGTAATGGAGAACTGGGTGGGGTATTTGTTGTTAAAAGCAGTGTGCTGGTTATGGAGTCTCCTAAGAATTTGATGGAGCAGTATCGATAACAAAGCCATAATTGTCAACCAAAAGTTCATTTGCATGTCCAAAAGAAGGCAATAGTGTTGAACAATTAACTCTAGGGGAAATAATTATGTATACAATTATTATGAAGTGCTTACACAGGTGAAACCATAATAGTTATAAATTGTTTCTTCGGGAAAATCAAGTAAAAAATATGTACGTACATTCTAACTACTTTTGCAGGGTAAAGGGTCACGGTAATTACAGCAACCTCTTCGGGCATCTTCCGCTACCACAAATGGTATAGAGCCCTATCCCTTCGTAGTGAGCAGAGGTGCTCCAGATGGCAGCAATAATCTAACACGCGCGAAAGAAAGTCATAAGTCCGCACTACATGCCGGGCATCTTCTCGGGTTGGAAAGAAATCGTGAATTTCGATTCTTTGAAGGAAAAATCGATTGCCCAATGTAACATTCTAATTTATGTTGCTGTGATGTGGCACTTCCTGTAATAAAAAATTGAAATGAAAGCATTGGTATTTTATATTTTAGAATATTAAAAAAAATATGGCTTCCAAAATGCTTACCTTTGAGCATCGGTCTGCCCAAAATTTTGTTATAGTACGAGGCTCTGAAGCTCCAAATTTAGTAACTAGATGGTGAACAAGCTGTGCACTGTGTGTGAACTTCGTAGCAGCATCATGACCGTCTGTATCTTGTTCAATGGTAACAGTAAGTCTGAATTTTTAGCTTTTCTCTTTTAGGACTATTGTGGGGGTTAAGTTGACAGTATCGGGTTGTTGATACTGGTAGCTGCCACCAGAATCTTCTTTGGATGAATCTTAGCGTAGAGGGGATTGTGGTTGAGAGCCGTCCCTGTTCCTCTAAGCTAAGTTACCCAGGTTACAGTAATGCAACTAGCTTTACAGTTAAATATGTTTATTAAACTAGCTTATAGTTACAAACTTAGAAGACTGACCCAGGCAGTGCTGGCTAGCCACTATATACTAAACCTGCCAGCAAGCCTGGTGTGAAGGTGTGATACAGCATTAACATGAGAATAGACAGAAAGAGCAAGTTAATTTGGTATTTGTCATATGAGACCAAACAGATATGAATGTATAATGTTAGTATTCATATTACTAATGTAAGTTAGTTGTGTGTGGAGGATGTTGAGGGCAGGTCTCCACCACACTTCCCCCCATTTCGAAGGATAGAGTCCGGTACTGGCAAAATAGAGTCCGGAAAAGTTATGGAAGAAGTGCCTTCCGCTGCATCTCGGCATGGCAATCCTGGTGTTTCGGTCCACCCTTGTCTGGATAACGCATCAGGGATAACGTGGTCCTTCCCCGGTCTATACTGGACATCGAAGGAGAAGTCAAGGATAGTAAGGAGCCATCGCCACAGACGAGAGTTCAGACTGGTCGAAGTCATGAGTGCTTTCAGGGCTTTGTGGTCTGTGACAACTTTGAAGTGTTTTCCGATCAAGTAGCCTTTAAAGTGGTGAAGGGATTCCACGAGAGCCAGACATTCTAATTCGCTTGCACTGTATTTCTCCTCACGGGCTCGGGTCTGTCGACTGTAGTACGCGACCGGTAAGTCTCTCCCATCTCTACAGACACATAACACCCTACCCACTCCCTTGGAAGAAGCATCACACAAAAGTACATAGTTATCAGTGATATTGGGAATGGTGAGATATGAGTGGTTAGAAATGGCAGAGATAAATGAGAAAAGTCTGCTGACATCCGCTCTGACCATATGACATTCTTGGGACTTGTCTTTGTGATAGAGGAAGAAAGAGATTTAGTGTAACAGGCGAGGGAAGGTATGAAATCACGATAAAAATTAACAAGGCCCAGAAAAGACCGCATTTGCTTGATGGTTTTGGGTTTTACATAAGAAACAAAAGATGATACCCTCGCCTGGGGAATAGAGATGCCGTCAGCACTAATGATCTTCCCAAGAAACTCCAAAGACTTAGCCCCCCAAACACATTTAGAGGGTTTGGCTGTGAGATGATGAGTTTTGAGAGTATTTGAAACAGAACTAATATGACTCAAGTGATCACACCAAGTGCAAGAATAAATAATGAGGTCATTAATGTAAGGATTAACACAATGAGAGATATGTTGTAAACATTTGTACATAGTTGTTTGAAACACAGCAGGAGCATTAGTCAAGCCAAATGGTAGTCGTTTGTATCGAAACTTGCCGAATGGTGTCACGAAAGAAGTCTTGTCCATAGAGTCAGGATGTATTGGTATCTGATGAAACCCTTTTGTCAAGTCTAACTTTGAAAAGAATTTTGCATTACCCAATTTATTCACAATCTCCTCAATAGTGGGCATATAAAATGGATCTTTCACAGTGATGTCATTCAATCTCCTAAAATCTACAACTATCCTCAGTCCACCATCTTTCTTTTTGACTGGGATGGCAGGAAATGCCCATGCGGAATCACTAGGTTCTATGATATTACTATCTAAGAGGTTGTCTAGCTCTTCCTTGAATTGCACCTCGAGACCTAAAGGAACTGTGTAAGGTTTCAAGCTAATGGGCTGTTCTGTGGTAGTTTTAATGTGGAATTCTGTTAGGTCAGTAAGACCAGGTTTATCAGAGAACAAAGATTCATACTGAGAGAGAACCACCTCCAACTCTTGTTTCTGAGTGGGTGTTAGATCTGGCTCTGAGACTGAAGTAGAAGAATCTAATTCAGACTGCTCATCTGCGACAACAACTACTCTATTCACTGACAGCAATTCCTGATTAAATGGCTTGAGATGATTTACGTGGACAACTCGCTTGTGTTTCTTGCCATCGGTCCACTGAATCTCATAATTTATGTCCCCAATCTTTTTGGTTACAGAATAAGGGCCTTGCCAGGCAGACTCCAGCTTATTCACTAAGCCAGGAGTACGGAAAAGCACATTGTCCCCAACTGAAAAACTCCTAAGATCTCTAGAATCTTCCATACGTCTTTGTCTAACTTTAGCATCATGTAATTTCTCACCCATGCAAGAACGGATCACTTCTAGTTTCTCTGCAAACTCATGCATATATTTAGTCACATTAAGACCTTCAGTTGCATCATGCTCCCACAACTCTTTAATATAGGAAACAATATGAGGTATCTTTCTCCCATTAACAAGTTCAAAGGGAGTTAACTCGTAATCTCTGTGAGGCATATTGCGTAAACTGAATACAGATAGGTCAATATGGCTAGCCCAGTCTAGCTTGTGTTTGCACGACTTCTTAATGGTAGCAACTAAAGTGCCATGTAACCGTTCTAAAACACCGTTACTCTGAGGCCTATATGGGGCTGTCTTCAATTGGTGTATGTGGAGGAAAGAGCATAACTGTTTGACAATATGGGAAAGGAACTGAGTACCTCTGTCTGAAAGAATCTCTCTAGGTATTCCAGAATCTTTAAAAATTGCAATCATACCATTTGCCACATCTTCTGAAGTGATAGATTTCAAAGGGACTGCCCAGCAATAGTGTGAAGATAAACAAACACACGTCAACAAATACTGAAAACTGCCTTTCTTAGATTTAGTAAAAGGACCAACCAGGTCAAATGCAAGCTTCTCAAATGGTACCGTTAGAGTATCTGTAACAGTCAATGGTGCTTTACTGGGGTTCTGCTTGCTGTGTAACTGACATGGTTTACATGATTTAACGTACTCTGACACATCTCTTGCTATACCTGGCCAAGTAAAGTTTCTGGCTATGATAGACTGTGTTTTGTGCTTGCCAAAATGGCCAGAATGGTCATGTCCAGCTTTTAGAATCTCTGGGACTAATGACTCAGGCAACACTATGACCGCATGAATAAGAATTTTATCAGAGTCACTACTACACTTAGGATTAAACCAGGGCCGTAGCAAAGGGTGCGGCCGGTGCGGCTTTGGCCGCACCACTTTTTTGTCAACTCTAATTTATTATTCAGCGCATGCGCAGAAACACTTTGGAATACAATGACATGGAGGTAAGGGTCGGCGACACCGGAGCCACGCGCACGCAAGACCATCGATCGAAGCTGATGAGTGCTCTAACCGCGGAGGTTCCTGAGAAACCATACCAGCCAAAGGAAGCAAGTCTATGGTCTGCTGCAGTTAATCTTGGTGATGCCAGCTACGAATGCATCCTCCGAAAGATCTTTTAGTGCTTTGAGACGCATAAAGACGTATTTAAGATCTACTATGAAGCAAGAACGTCTTAATTATTTGATGCTTCTTCACATTCATAAAACAAGAACTGAAATATATTTAAAGTGTATTGTCAATGAATTTATAGACGAATCTGAACACCGTAGCAGTATTTTTTCAAAGTTTTAAGTTCATAGCATTATTGTTTTAAGAACTTTAATCATTTTGTAACAATCTATTGTAATAAAAATTTTGAAAATTGTAATGTTCATAATATTTAAAATTAGATGTCCTTTTTACTGGTTTTATTGCTGTATCCACTTGTGAACTCAGTGATTAAGCCACTTCCACCTGCAATAAGTTCAAACTTGTAACTAAAGTATAGACAAACCACACCCACAAACCATTAACCACACCCATTTCCGGAGCCGCACCACTCAAAAATTGCTTGCTACGGGCCTGTAAACATCAATAAACCATTAGAAAAGAAATAGCCAAGTTCTCTGTTAGCACCCCACTGCCTACATCTGGCAAGTGAATCACAATCAGCTTGCAGTTTGCATAAGGCCATCCTGTCTATACCCCCTATACTAGCCACAGGTAACTCAACTAAGTTGTCAGTCAGTGGACATTCTTGCGGAGATGTAACAGATGGGCAAGGTTCATCCTCACTGCAATCTTGTGGGTCAGAACTGGCCGATGCCTGAGATGGACTTTCACTGGCATCAGTGCCACCCTCACTTCCACTTCTTAAGACCTCTTCTGGGGGTGTGGCATCTGCGCTTTCACTGGCCTGCATCTCGATGGCTGTCTGGTCCTCCTGCCTTTGTGCCTGAGCCTGAGCTCTGGTAATGACACCTACATGAGAAGGCTTGGGACAAGAATCCATAATAAGATGAGAGAGTTCATATCTACCAAAATCATTACCTAATAATATTTCACCAGAATGAATTGTGTCAGAAACACCAACAACCAAAGATTTCACAAAATCACCAGCATGTATAGTAACATTAGCTGTATCAATCTGAGCAGTTTCACCATTGGCAAAGGAAATAGTAACTAGATTACCCAATAAATTGTGAGCAAGCATCAGGGAACTATGTACTAAGGTCAAATCTGCCCCAGTATCCAGTCTGATTGGCACATTCACACCATTCAACTCTCCCTGGATAAGCCACTCTGACTCCTTGGGCTCAGTTTTACTAGGAGAAATTCTTCTAATCCTTGGGCTATAGGGTTGTTTATTATGGGTACCACTCTTGTCTTTTTCACCCTTCTTTCATTTATCGGGGCATTCAGGTGCTTTGTGACCCTTTACGTTGCAAATATAGCAAGTAGGGATGAATACTTAGATGAAACACCTGATTTTGAAGTGGCCTGGTCATCACACTTGTCCTCACTCTTACTGTCGTTGAGTTTACTATTCATTTTAAAAGGAACTCTTCTGGAATAATTCCTATCATGAGGATAATATCTGTTTCGTCTAAACACATGGGGGTGTTCACCCGTGTAAGCCACAAAAGAATTAAAAATGTCATTGTGGGAAACATTTGTCTTGGCTAATACCCTATCCATTCCTTCATGGGGTAGACCTGCTGCCAATAATTGGGCACTAAATGCTTCTGAAATAGTGGTTAAGAGTTCTGAATCTACTTCAACTAAAGCTGGTGCTCTCCTGAGGATAGTATGTACTCTAAAGGAAAGATCTTTCCACCAGGTCGTAGCTTCATTTGAGGTTGGTGCAATACAAGAAAAATGGGATAAACAATTGTACCAGTTATACCCAGATGCAGTTAGAACTTGGTTTTTGGCTACTTCATAACTAATATCTACGCCTTTAGTCAATACGTTCAAAGTAACTCAGTATGGATTCACTTACGCCCATCTTTGCAATTGATTTAGCTGCCTTGCTTTGTCTGAGGTCTTCAGCTTTGGCCGAGTTGGTCGCATCTCGGTCTTGCCTATGCTGCTGCTCCATTTCAAATAGCTCACGTCGTAGATCTTTGTCTTCCTCCCACTGCTTCTTCATTTGCTCGTCGGCTTTCACTGCTCGCTCTCGTTCTTCCTCTTCCCACCTTATTCGTTCAGCTCGTTCCGCACGCCGGTCTTCCTCCGCGGCATGCCAACGTTCATCAGCTTTTTCTAACTGCTGCTGAGTCACGGTCATTTGCTGTTGCATCATTGTAAGAATAGCAACGATTGGGTCTTGGGCCGGTTCGAGTGAGATGGATGGCTGATGAGATGAAGGATGAGATCTGTGGGCCATATTGTCCTGTGTACAATAAGCAATATCACCAGATACTTGAGAGCTGTTCCGAGCTAATTGTTGTTTCTTTTGAAGCCTTGTCGTAACCCGAGAATCTTGTCCAACAACTTCGTCGTTAGTGTCTACAGAAATAATGTCTTCGTCGTTGTCTCTGTCAGATAAGTAAGTCGTTATTGTCTCTTCCGAGTCTGACATGAGGTGACAAATACAAAAAAAATATGTAAGGAGAAAATTACTGCTGACAAAAAAAACAAAAAAACAGGATAGTAATAACAGGGAATGTATATCAGAAAACAGCTTCTTTGATTATACTTTTACAACAAAGAAATGAAAAACAAAACAAAAAACACCTTGATAATCACAGAAATCCAAATTTGTGATGATGCACAATTAAATCACACCAATGAGACAAAACTCAAGGATGAAATAGTAGTTTACAAGTTGAAAATATGGCAATAGAAATAATTGTCAAAAAGGTACTCAACAAATAAACAGTGAAATAGAAATGAAATACCAAGAAAGTTCTTGAAGGTAAGCGTGTCCCAACGATGGCGAGATGAGCTTCACCGCTGCACCGCGTTCTTCTCGCTGCCACCAAGTGTGGGGGTTAAGTTGACAGTATCGGGTTGTTGATACTGGTAGCTGCCACCAGAATCTTCTTTGGATGAATCTTAGCGTAGAGGGGATTGTGGTTGAGAGCCGTCCCTGTTCCTCTAAGCTAAGTTACCCAGGTTACAGTAATGCAACTAGCTTTACAGTTAAATATGTTTATTAAACTAGCTTATAGTTACAAACTTAGAAGACTGACCCAGGCAGTGCTGGCTAGCCACTATATACTAAACCTGCCAGCAAGCCTGGTGTGAAGGTGTGATACAGCATTAACATGAGAATAGACAGAAAGAGCAAGTTAATTTGGTATTTGTCATATGAGACCAAACAGATATGAATGTATAATGTTAGTATTCATATTACTAATGTAAGTTAGTTGTGTGTGGAGGATGTTGAGGGCAGGTCTCCACCACAACTATGTTGTACTTTTTTTGGATACTAGAAATTAGTTTTGTGTTAACTTGCTTTAAAAATTCTTCTCTTGCGGTTTGTCTACAGGAAAAAAATTAAAAAAATCATGAAATTATCAAGTTATCACACTGGTCATCATAAACCTGCTGGTGAAAGGGTTGAAAGTAAAGTAACATTATGACAGTTGTCTGGAATCACATACGATTTGTCTATGTGAGATAAACAGTACATGCCCTTGAATAGACCATCCATTGGTACTTATGATTTTATTAATACATTTTTTTTAATCAGAAGCCATGGAATAGTACTACTCACACAGTTTGTCATGTAGCAGGAAATGTTGATTGGATTAATACTTGACAACTTGCCCATTGTTACATAGGCTTGGTGGTTGTCAATTGGAAAAAAGGTATGCTAGTTACATGATCATTATCTGAACTGTACCCACAGATTTAAAGTGCAATTTTAGCCCAAATTACCAGATTGTCTAATTAAAAATTTCGTCAATTTTTCTGGCGTGTATTATAATACTGGTAGCCAAGTCATAATAGTACGCAAGGAGGAAATATTCACAAGCATTCAAAATATTTTTATGAGCTAAAAGTGAGTGAATATGTGGTGTGAGAGTGAGATATCATTGTCATATTATACGACGAATCTGCTTTGATATTTTTCTCAGACAATTACCATGAATTTTTAATTAATCTTACTCGCTTATGAACTCTAATTCGAGCATTCAATGTCAATTATACAATACAGGAAAATACAGAATACACACGTGATGCGATTACTCATGCTGAAGGGGAAACTTACGGGGAATTTTAATGCACGGCTGTTAATGTAGCAACTATGGTTTAAACTAGTGGTGTGCTTGAGCACAAATAGCGAGCGAGCCTAAAGACTATACTATTTATATTGACTTTTAACACTGAAGCTACTGAAAATAATGTCCAGTTTTTTATTTTAGCATACAGGGTAAAGGAATTTCAGTGCTATAGTAACAACTCTCTGCAACTGCTTGAATTGAAGGAAAAAACAACAACAACAAAACAATACACGTTATTTAAAAGTTTTCTTGGTGATATTCTTTAGCTAAGTAGTGGTTGCAACACACAATGCTTTGACACAGCTGGACATGCACCTACACAGACTTCGCAGTAGTCTAGTGGACAATGTATTTTCAGGTAAATACTGTGCGCACGGCTTATAACCATGACAAAGAGCGCATTGATTGACTTACCACCGCCACTAACTCGAATAGAAATGGAAGTCCCTAAGTTGTCAAGTTTTAACTGTAACGGCAAAAGAATTCAAAACGGTAAACAATTCAATTTCTAGGGTGATACGGGTACTGATCGCTAAACCAGAGGATCTGTTTAGTCCATTAGGGCGGGGTCGACAACCGAACTAACACAAAACGCGAGGTCAAAGTACAAAAAAGCACTTAGTTAGTCATACATATATACAACTAGTGGTGTGCTTGAGCACAAATGGCGAGCGAGCCTAAAGATCTACATTTTATTGACTTCTAACACTGAACTACTGAAAAAAGGTCCAGTTTTTTATTTAGCAGACAGGGGTTTTTTTAAAAAAAAAAAGGGATTTCAGTGCCATAGTAACAACTCTCTGCAACTGCTTGAATTGAAGGAAAAAAAACAACAACAAAACAATACACGTTATTTAAAAGTTTTCTTTGTGATATTCTTTAGCTAAGTAGTGGTTGTAACACACAATGCTTTGACACAACTGGACATGCACCTACACAGACTTACCTTCGCGGTAGTCTAGTGGACAATGTATTTTCAAGTAAATACTGTTTCGCACGGCTTATAACCATGACAAAGAGCGCATTGACTTACCACCGCCACTAACTCGAATAGAAATGGAAGTCCCTTAAGTTTTAACTGCACCCGCAAAAGAATTCAAAACGGGAAACAATTCAATTTCTAGGGTGATACGGGTATACTGATCGATAAACCAGAGGATTCAGTTTTAGTGCAATTTGGGGACGGGGTCCGAATCGAACAAAGAACTAACACAAAAACGCGGAGGGTCAAAAGGTACAAAATGACATACGTACGTCCAAACATAGATACAAATAAACTAGTGAGGTGCTGGCACAAATGGCGAGCGAGCCTAAAGGACTATATCATGATTTTGACTTCTAACACTGAAGCTACTGGAAATAAGGTCCAGTTTTTTAATTTAGCATACAGGGTAAAGGGATTTCAGTGCCATAGTAACAACTCTCTGCAACTGCTTGGAAGGAAAAAAACAACAACAAAACAATACACGTTATTTAAAAGTTTTCTTTGTGATATTCTTTAGCTAAGTAGTGGTTGTAACACACAATGCTTTGACACAACTGGACATGCACCTACACAGACTTACCTTCGCAGTAGTATAGTGGACACTGTATTTTCAAGTAAATACTGTTGCCCACGGCTTATAACCAGCGCATTGACTTACCACAGCCACTAACTCGAATAGAAATGGAAGTCCCTTAAGTTTTCAAGTTTTAACTGCACCCGCAAAAGAATTCAAAACGTTAAACAATTCAATTTCTAGGGTGATACGGGTACTGATCGATAAACCAGAGGATTCTGTTTAGTGCAATTTGGGACGGAGTCGACAACCAAACTAACACAAAAACGCGAGGGTCAAAGTACAAAATGACATACGTACGTCCATACATATATCTAAATAAATAAACAAACATCCCCGATTTCGATTGTGTTACCCCTGTAAGTGTCTCGCTCGCTACGCTCGCTCGCCAATAAACATCCCCGATTTTTTCATTTTTACCCCTGTAAGTGTCTCGCTCGCTACGCTCGCTCGCCAATAAATATAGCGAAATCTCGATTGAGTTACCCCTGATAGTGTCTCGCTCGCTTCGCTCGCTCGCCAATAAAGTTTTTAATTTTTATTATTCAATGCCATAGTAACAGCCAAACTATATTGTTATAAGATTGATTTTAACATTAGAGCTACTAAAAAAAATTTTCTTATAAGGAAATCAATGCAATAGTAACCAGTCCCCCCAACAAACTGTTCCAATCTAAAAAAAAAAAAATTGCAAGAGAGGCTAAAAATCAAAACCAAGGGAGCCACCATTACTTGTGAGAAGCTGAGGTAAGTAGTGCTTCAATATTTGTGATAGCTAAACTAGAGGATTCTGTTTACTGTACTACTAGAGGTATAAACCCAAGAATAATCATAGCACAATTAGATAATACTATCATGTAAAATTATTTGGTTTAGCTACTATCTAGTGACTTTATTCAGTTAAACATATTATTATGTACCTCCACAAATTCTTCATGAAATAGATATTGAGGTAAAAAAAAATACTATTAAAATATTAAAACATTTAATTTAGTTCATAAATAAGTTGTGCATAATATTAATTAAATTAGATTTGGAAAAAAAAATTAAAAGATATACTGTTTTCTCCTCTCCTCAGCTCTGTCCTTCCTCTATTATATCTCCAGTTATGTCTTCCAAATCTTCTTCCACTCCCACTCCTGCTGTTTCCTCTTCCTCTTCCTCTTCCTGCACCACCACTTCCACTTCTTATATCACCTCTTCCTCTTCCTGCACTACCTCTTCCTGCACCACCGATTCTGCTCCCTGAATCACCTCTTGCTCTTCCTGCACCACCTCTTCCGGCACCACTGCTTCCTGCACCACCTCTTCCTGCACCACCACGGCGTCCTCTTCCGGCACCACCACGGCGTCCTCTTCCGGCACCATCACTCCTGCTTCCTGCACCATCACTCCTACTTCCTGTACCACCTCTTCCTGCACCACCCCTTCCTCTTCTTGCACCACCCCTTCCTCTTCCTGCATCACCTCTTCTTGCATCACCCCTACCTCTTCTTTCACTACCTCTTCCTGCACCGTCTCTGTGTTCGTCACTGCCACCCATGGTTCTTTCAATAATGGGGAGGTTTCTGGTGTCCATACTTCTACTCTCAAAAAAAAAAAAAAAAAAAAAAAGAGAGTAAATTCTAATGAAAGTTAGCAGCTTGCTAAAAAAATACTGCCTAACACTAATTCAGAGGTAATAAAAATGTAGCTGTACATAATGCAGTAAATAAATATTAAATTTTGACTGACCTTTCCCTAGACACATCATTATTTTCATTAGTTTCCCTAGACACTTCCACATTTTCATTAGTTTCGCTGGCCACTTAATAATCACAGAGAATCAATCATGAAGCATAAAATATAATAGAAACTTACTTTCAAATTCAATCTACAAGAATCTTTTTTTTTTAATGAAAGTAGAATGATGGATAGTACATGCAGTTACAAGAGCTTTATATGGACAGTAGAATAGTAGCCCACGTGCTAAACACTGTGGAAAATATGTCTTAGCCACCTCTGCAGCTGTATTATTGTGCACTACAGCATTCCCATGCAGCTGCAATGTTAAGCTCTGTTGTGTATGCCAAAATTAATGACCATTGCTCCAACACTCATTTTGGTGTGATGTGAAAGGTCAGAGAGAGAACACTTATGAGGTGAGTTCAATTATAACTCAACTATACAAATCAGACTAATCAAGTATACCTACAATATCAAGCTAACACCCCCTGTACATTGCTACTGTTATGATCAATAGTTGTAGTGGTGGTTTGACTCAAGGGGAAATACACCCCTGCCTGCATAGTCTCATAGTGTGAAGTGAAATCTTAATTGAGACTCTTATTAGGTTGCTGGTCAACACAACTAAACAGAGATTAACTTTCACAGTTTTTCTACTACACTACTAACAGCTGCTTTAAGACAATGTAGTACATTTCACATGCACTGACTGTTACAATTCTCAATCAGCTGCAATTTAGAGGCTGAATGACCTCTTAAGGGTGCAGTACCACTTGAAACCGCAGCGCTAAACCGCAGATGGAGGAGTTATGCTATGTATTTTTTTCTCGTTGTCTGTTCAGTGTACGCTTACTTTGTTGTTGCAGTTGAAACAGACACCAACAGACAGCTCTTATAAACCAAGTTTCAAGAAAAAAGACCGACCAGGAACGGAGAAACAACGGTACAAACCTTACGGCTATTCAGCGAAATAAAGTGGCGACCGTTGCAGTTACGAAGTCGATTTTTTTTTCCAGCGGTAGCCTAGGGGCTTCCCCACAACATTACAACGCCGTATTTTTGATATTAGTATTTGTTTTCCAGTTTTTTTAATATTTTTATATTATTTTTTTTGTATCCTATTTAAAAGAAAAAACTCGTTGTAATGTTTTTTTAAATGTGGCTTGTACCCCGTGTACAAAATATGAGTTCATTCTGGCCATCCAGTACTTCTGAATATCGATTTTTAGGTACCAAAGCTAACTATTGATTCGTATTCATTTGATTCTTCAACTCCGCCCCCCAACTCTGAGCGCGCAATTTATTGTGGGCAAAATTCCGGGTGATGGCGGCTCTAATTAGAACTGGTAAGCAAACACAAAAGAAGAGTTACTGTGTGAGTGAGGCCCGCGGGGAAGAGTACAAGACACCTGGAATGTACTGAAGGGTCCTAGACGATGAAGAAGCGGCGGCGTATTAATGGCGCCTGGAGTCACTCGTTTAGAATAGATATATCACGGCTCACAGCTGCGACTTGGAAGGAAGAATCTGCTTTGGTGTCTTTGGAGAGCTTGATAGAAGGTTGGTGTAGCGGGTAGAAGTTAGAAGCAGTTTCAGTGTGTTAACTTCAACTTCTCAGGAATTTTTGGTGCTATTTTTTTTTCTATCCCTGTTACTGTTGTGAGGATGAATAATAAATAATATATTATGATATTTGCACACCATTAAAAGAAAATGTGAATTATTACTTTTATTTACTAATGTTATTTTCTTTCTACAATAATATGAATTTATCAATTAGGCTGTTTATTATCAATTATTATTTTATTGATTTATTTAAAATAAGACCTGAATCAAATTTTAGATCATAGTACTTTGTCTAATCTATCTCAACAGGAGAGAAAGGTGCTGGCATGCTCTTCATAGAAATAGATGAGCTCCCATTATGAGAAGGCACAACTCCTTGGTTCTAGGGTACAACTGGCAGGTTCACAACAAAAGAGCAGAAGACATGGCTTCCTTGTTTTCCAGAGGAGAAAATAGTAGACCTTCGGCTCTCCTAAGAAGTCATGCCTCCTGAAGGGAAGAATACTACATCCTGGTTATTTAGAAGAGAGGACATGGCACTCCAGTAGAGAGGTCAATGAGAAGGCACAGCTCCTTGGATCCCCTTGATAGTATTGCATACTTCAGAACCTTTGATTTTGTTCATTTCATATTGTATTTGATTATGGCCCTGCTACTATGGAGTTATGATTTTACACTATTGTTTAGTAATATATTTTAGAAAGTGAACAAATATTAATTATCTACTCTGCTGCTTCTGCCCTACAGTACTGGTAGTCCTTTGAGGTGGAAGCTCTTTGTGGTAAATTGTTTGGTACAGTTAATTGGTACGTGTTCAAATTGTGCGCGAGTCGCGTACAATAGTCAGTTCGCGGAGAGTAAATTGGATCGAGTTACGGGCGGGTTTTGTGGTATTCTACTGAATCGCTTAATTACCGCAGGTTCCGGTGGTACTGCACCCTTAAGCTGAGTGACCAGCGGCTGACCTCACCATGCATAGCTTGTGGCAAGATGACCTCTTGAGCTGAGTGAGCTGTGGCTGACCACACTATATAACTTGTGGCAAGATGACAGAGACCTGAGTGATCTTGACTACAATTAGCTGATCTTCACATAAAATACTTGCACAAAAATAATAAATAGTTTCTATATTTCTCCCTCTCACTAAACAAATAAACAAAATCTCCCTAAAAAAATAATAATAAATGAATAAATAAATACAAATAAATAATTAAATGAATACAAATGGATAGGTAAATAAGAAAAAAAATTCTGAAAAACATATGTCCGGGCTTCACCGGAGGGTTTTTACGAACCACAGGACTCCACCTCAATCAACACCTGAATTGTCCGCAATTAGCCTGCTTGCGGGCGCCTCATATCAAACTGAACTTAATGATATTCATGTGTATCTCCGCCCCTTTCTTACCCATTGCTTTCTGTGTCATGTCTTACCCTATTTACCTGTAATCATTATCTTACCTTGTTCTCTTCGTGCAACACAGTTATCTGAGTGCTGCGGGAGCTTACGACAGTCATAGCCGTAGTGTTCAGTGACTAAATCTGTTTAATTGCCAAAAGGGTGTGGCGAAGTCCAGTTACGCGGACTTTGTACATGGTCCTTCGAGCCGGATTCTCCGGACAGAGAAATTAAGCCAGCTCCAGCTCACGACTGAGCCTACTACTTGTCTAATTAGCTAAGTATAATTTAGTTTCTAATAGTTAGCTACTCATTACTAATTGTTTGATCGCTTGTTCGAATCGTTCGTTCGTTTGTCTTCTCTCCACTTCTCGTTCTACCGACTCGACGCCAGCCATGCCTAACGTGGAAGATGAAGTAAAGGACATTGCCGCCATGAGAGATCTCGACGCCCTCCGACGAAAACGATCAGGCAGGAAAAGCCAATTTACTCGACTACTACAGGTTCTAAATAGTGCCTCCTCAGACCTTGCCAGCAAGCTCTCGGAAAGAGACTGTGCCAAAAGAGTAGCAGAAGCCAAGCGTATGGCAGCGCTGCTCGAAGATATTCAAGACAGGATTGAAGAACTTACAGCAGACAGAGAAGACGAACTTCAATCCGAAATAGCCATAGGTCTTCCCTTACGGGAGGATCACGACCAACTCGTCGACAAAGCCGAACGCCTAGAAGAACGCGAGTGCGTCTACCGGACGGGAGCATGGTTAGTTAGCCTATGCACACGGTTGCTAGCCCGAGAAAAGCCAGCACTCTCCACTCTCCTGACGGAGAGGGATAAGGTGTTCGACAAAATGGAAGACTTCCAAAAGAGCACAGGCCTCTTTGAGACCGACGCTATGATCCAAGATCAAGTCTCACAAATGGATCAACTCATGTCGAAATTGGACTACAAAATCGACGAATTCACTGCGGCCAACGCTGAGACTACTAAAGCTACCGAACCCGAAACTCGACCCAGGACTACCGGGGGCTACTCAAGCAAATTGAAACTGAACCTTCCCTCCTATGAGGGCGACCCAGTACAATGGGCCAGCTTCAAGTCATTATTCACTTCAGCCATGGACAGAGCCGGAGAGGAAGTGACTGACCATGAGAAGACTATACACCTACTCTCATGCGTCCAACCAGCCGAAGCGAAGACGATCGTGAAACAGTTTTCGAATCTAGAGGATTGCTACAAACCAGCCATTGAAGCATTGGAGGAACGTTATGGATCGAGGAACAAGGTATATTCTCTCCATGTCAAGACCTTCCTCAAGGACGAGACATATCATTACACCTCCAAGAGTCTGTATCAGATGGCAGTTACGTACAAGAACTTTCTACAAGGAACAAAGGACTGCGAGGGAGACTCCTTCGAGCATCTGGTTGCTGGTGTGCTCCTCACTCGCTTCGACAAAACCCTAGCAAACGAATGGCGACACCACTGGGAGGAAGACAGCAAACTGCCTACTATCGACGACATCCTTAAGTTTGTCAAACGTTGGAGTTCTAGATTGGAGATGCAACCACCCTCGACAGATCATACTACCTCAGTCAACAAGTCTCAGACTCCTCAATACAAACAGTCCCAGCAGCGAGATCGCCATCGACGACCGACAGTTGCTACCGTGTCTACTGCTCCCAAGGTCAAGAACTCTACTACTCCAGATCCTAAGTGTGCTGCCTGCCAGGGACTGAGGCATTCGCTCAACCGTTGCCAAACTTTCCTGGACATGGCTCTGGACAAGCGTAGGGACTTCGTCGCTAGTAACAATATGTGCCTCAACTGTTTGTATCCAGGTCATCACTCCGACAACTGTAGATCCAGAGGTACCTGCCGAGTATGCCGCTCCAATCAACACCACACTCTGCTACACCAGTCGAACGCTTCTGCGCCTACTCCTCCTGCACCTCCGTCTCCCAAGCCTAAAGACGGGAACGTGATGGTTACGTACGGCACCATGCCAGGGGACGAGGTCCTCCTCGCCACGGCTAAGGTCGTCATAAAGCAAGGGAGTCAGAACATTACTAGTCGCTTACTTATGGACAGTGGCGCCGTACCGTCACTAATTACGAAGAAACTCGCTGATCGCTTATTGACCGACCGTACTCAGTGTACTGCCACTTTTACACATGCAGGTGGCGAACTCATTACTTCCCGACATAAAGTAGACTTGACGTTGCATGGAGATTGCAAGTTCCGGATACCCCGAGAGCCAGTTAAGGTCTCTTGCCACATAGTGGACTCCTTGCCAGCAACTGTGTCTCCACAAGATACTAACATCATTCTAGACCATCCCATCGTACGTGGCAAAACCCCCATCGCAGATATGGATATGGGTGGTGACGTGGATATACTACTCGGGATGGCAGACAGTCTTCGATGCCAGACCGGCACTCGAGAAAAGTCCGAAGATGGCTCAGCCTGCGTGTTCGGGACCTCTTTCGGATGGATCCTCGGAGGAAGATTTCCAGGCTCACCTACCAACCAGACAGTGCTCACTCTCCAGCAAGTTAAAAGGGACGTAGACTCCGATCTGCAACGCCTGTGGGAGATGGATCGAGTGCCCACCAGGGACAAATATCTGACTGAGGAAGAGACTCAAGCGGTCGAGCATTTTCGAGACACCCACTCCAGGGACGTACAGGATGAACGATTTATTGTCAAGCTACCAAGAAAAGAGATTCCTCCACCGTTGGGAGAATCTCAGCAGACAGCGATCAAGCGATTCCTCAGAAATGAGAAAGCACTCAAGAACCGGAACCAGTGGGATAACTTTGACGAAGTCCTGAAAGGATACATCGACCTCGGTCATGCCGAGATAGTGCCAGAAGCAGAGCTGAAAATACCTCACTACTATCTCCCAGTTCACGGCGTCATCAAGGAGTGTCGTCCACTACAAGGCTACGTGTCGTTTTCGATGCGTCATGCAAGACGTCAACTGGGCATTCCTTGAATGACCAGCTTCTCCCTGGACCGAATTTATATCCCTTACTGTCTACTGTCATTAATAAATTCCGACTGCCTCAAATCGCTGTAACCGCCGACATTTCTAAAATGTTCCGGGAAATTGTACTTCACCCCGACGAACGCAACTACCATCGCTTCGTATTCCGGACGGATAATGGACACTTAGTTTCTGCACGGATGCGAAGGTTGACGTTTGGTGTTACTTCCTCTCCGTATCTGGCTACTCAGACTTTACACAAGCTAGCCGAAGAGTGCAGACAACAGTATCCACTCGCCAGTCATACAATTCGTCATCTCTTTTACGTGGATGACTGCTTGGCTGGAGCAGACACATTCAATCAAGCCAAAGAACTTGTCAATGAACTTATACCTGCCCTCAGCTCTATCGGGATGACACTTAGAAAGTTCCGATCAAACTCAAAGAACTAATGGAATCCATTTCTGAGACACTTCGCGAGAAGGAGGATCTGACTATCCAGGATCCCAAGTCAGCCGGTCGAACTCTCGGCATTCACTGGAAGGTCAGGAACGACACCTTTCACATTACTTCTCCAACCCCACCTTCGTCAGAAGTCAACGCCACCAAGAGAGTGATCGCCTCAACAGCTGCCCAAGTATATGACATTCTTGGACTTTGGGCCCCAGCCACTGTTATTGCTCGGATGTTATTGCAAGAGCTGTGGAGGTGTGAACTCGATTGGGATGCCGCCGTGCCTGAAGACGTCGAGCGGAAATGGAGAGAGTGGATGGCTGAACTTCCTCTTCTGACTGAACATCCCATTCCGCGAAGATTGTTGACATCGAGTTGTACGTTCAATCTCCAACTACATGGGTTCTCCGACGCCTCTACCAAGGCGTACGGAGCTGTTATCTATCTGAGAGCAGTTTACTCGGACTCTTCAACATCAGTAACGCTCGTGACAGCCAAATCCAGAGTGACTCCAGTCAAGCCAGAGACAATACCCCGGCTGGAGTTGACAGCGGCTCTCATGCTAGCAAGACTAGTCAAGGCTACGGCCTCAGACTTGGACATATCTCTGGACAACTGCTATGCGTGGACGGACTCTTCTATTGTCCTATCTTGGCTCCACCACTCTCCAGCAACGCTCAAAACCTACCAGGCCAACAGAGTCGCCGCCATTCTTGACATTCTGAGGAGAAGTCAATGGAGGCATGTTCGCAGTCCAGACAATCCAGCCGACTTGCCCAGCAGAGGAATGCTGCCAGCTGAACTGATTAAGACGCCACTGTGGTGGTTTGGTCCGCCATGGCTACTTACCTCTCCTGAGCATTGGCCACACACCAGGCTGACTTTCAAGGAATCAGGAGAAGGTTTCAAGCCTATGACTGTAACAACTGTCACACCTCCAAAGACCGCTCCATGGAAGTTTTGGGAGGAGATCTCAGACTTCGACAGGCTGGTCAGAATTATCACCTATTGTCGGAGATTCATAGCCGCCTGTCGAAGGCAAAATGAGATCAAGACAGCTACCACTTCTCTCATCTCGGACGAGATCACGGCTACTCGAAATCACCTTCTACACATTTCACAACGGGAGACTTACCCGGAAGTATTCGAGTGGCTGAAGAAGAAAAGAACCATTCCCAAACACCACCTGCTTTCGAAATTCGACGTTTCCATTGACAAGGAAACTAACTTACTCGTTGTCTCGGGACGTGTCAAGAGAACAGATGCTCTCGCCTCTAGGCGTCAAGTGGTGCTGTCTCTGAAGTCGCACATCACGGCTTTATTTGTAAACACAAGACACTGCACCTGGCACCACCCCGAAGTGACTACAATGCTGAGTCTACTCACCGACAACTATTACATCCCTCGAGTCAGGAACTTCCTCAAGCTACTAATCAGGAAGTGTGTACACTGCCAAAAGGCATATGCACTCCCAATCTCTCAGCGGATGGGAGATCTACCAACTTCAAGGACGACGCCGGCTCCTCCGTTTGAACGCACGGGAGTTGACTTCGCCGGGCCATTCTTGATCACACGCGGGAATCCACGCAAGCCCACCAGAGTCAAGGCCTATGCTGCTGTCTTCATATGTCTCGCCACACGAGCAGTTCACTTCGAGGTCTGCTCAGACTTATCAACCGACTCATTCTTGGCCTGCCTGCGCCGCTTCATTGGCAGAAGAGGTTGTCCTGCCCACGTCTACAGCGACAACGGCACAAACTTCTTGGGCGCTAAAAATGAGTTGGAAGAGATCTCGACTATGATGACTTCGCCAGGAACGAAGGACGCCATCAACGGCATCACCACTAGTCATCACATTCAATGGCACTTCACACCTCCCCGCACTCCACACTTCGGTGGTTTGTGGGAGGCTTGTGTGAAGTCGATGAAGACTCTGCTTCGCAAGAATTTAGAATCAAGACCTCTGAGTTATGATGAATTGGAAACCATTCTCATCGAGGCAGAAGCGACGTTAAATTCACGACCTCTCGACTCTAACATTTCTACCGAACCAGACTCCCCGGAGTTGCTCACACCAGGACACTTCCTGATTGGACGGCCACTCCTCTCTCTGCCGCCAACGTCCGTCAACAATTCAGATCGCCCACTACTGTTGAAGCGTTGGGTTTACATTCGCTGCCTGACCACCGATTTATGGAAGAAGTGGAAATCCACTTATGTACAAGCTATCAATGCCAGGTCAAAGTGGACATCGTATAGAAGGAATTTCCAGGTTGGCGATATTGTGCTGCTTAAGGACGAGATGATCAGAGAGAGAACTTGGCCTCTCGCCAAAGTCTTACATACTTATCCAGGAGAAGACAACTTAGTTCGAGTGGTGGATCTACTCTGTAACAGACGGGTCTACCGACGTGCGACGAACCGACTGGTTTTACTCGTAGAAGCTCCACCTCTCTCACCTTCTCGCCCTGCCGAGGATGTCCGGGCTTCACCGGAGGGTTTTTGCGAACCACAGGACTCCACCTCAATCAACACCTGAATTGTCCGCAATTAGCCTGCTTGCGGGCGCCTCATATCAAACTGAACTTAATGATATTCATGTGTATCTCCGCCCCTTTCTTACCCATTGCTTTCTGTGTCATGTCTTACCCTATTTACCTGTAATCATTATCTTACCTTGTTCTCTTCGTGCAACACAGTTATCTGAGTGCTGCGGGAGCTTACGACAGTCATAGCCGTAGTGTTCAGTGACTAAATCTGTTTAATTGCCGAAAGGGTGTGGCGAAGTCCAGTTACGCGGACTTTGTACATAATAAATAAATAAAAACAAAACTGGTACTATATATTATATTATCCTTCACACATACATGTAGTTTATTTTTCATGTCTTAAGAAACCAAATTAAGGAAAACTATCCAGTCTCATCACACTTCAAGAATCTTAGAATATTTATTAGAGAACATTATTATGGCCTCTAATAAATACTTCCAATGGTACTAAAATTATAACTTAGAATTCACCTTTTAGCTGCAATTGGAGCTACATTCTCCAAACAGCTGCAATTGGGGAGCTCTATGACCTCTAGTGCAGAATGATCCTCCGCCAGACTAACCTTACTATAATTAGCTGGGAAAAAATAATTCCTCATACAAGAAAGCACAAACACACAGACACAAACATACAGATTGTCAATTTTGCTCTTTCTTGCGAAACAAATAATAAAATAATACATGTACATTGAAAAAAATATGGACATAACTAACTAAGTTATGTCCATATTTTTTTCAATGTACATGTATTATTTTATTATTCGTTTCGCAAGAAAGAGCAAAATTGACAATCTGTATGTTTGTGTCTGTGTGTTTGTGCTTTCTTGTATGAGGAATTATTTTTTCAACAAGGTTATAGCTGAACCTCACATATTTACACCTCCACCACAGACCACACTAAAATTGGTCATATTGTCCTCTCATGTTTAGAATGAGTATAGATATGTATTGTTACTATACAAAGTACTCCCCTAATTCTGACCCAAATTAAATAATCACTGAAATTACATCTATGCTGTGATTGTTTCATCCTTATTAGGAATCATCAGTATGATATAATCAGTATGAAGTCATGGGTGATAATGTACTATAATAACCTATATGACAATGTAGCTGAACAATTATTAAAATATTATAGGATTCACCCATAACTTGATAATGATAAACATAGACAATCGCCATTATTTAGTGTGTGCATTTTTATGGTGATCGTCAAACTTTCCTTACCTGTTATATGCTCATTATTCTTGATGTTCAGTTGGTAAAACAGTTCAAATCAATAAGGTCTTACTTTTAAGTATTTTTTAAAGCTAATGCTTAGATTATCTACAGCAATGACTACTGCACAATCTGAACATTGTTGGGATCATGACATTACATTTGCAGACTTTGTGCACATAGTGGAGTCACATAGAGTGAAACCACAACCATTGTGGTAACTGTGTACCACAACATCACCAGACTCACATAGGTGAGAACTTGGACATTTGCTGTCTCTGAGGACTATAGCATACAGTCATGATAGTTTGCCACTCACTGGGTGGGAGTATTGGCTCTGACTTGCGGTATTGGTTCACAAACACCATATCAAGTCGCCCAACAAGAACAAAATTGTAACAGGTCAGAGCTAGCTAGGTGCCGACTACAATGCTACTGTTCAGTTCAGTGTATCATAGATACATATGTGCTAGAAAACGTATTATAACTCAATCACTCGTGATCTAAAAATAGCAGGTATTTCAGTGGGTTTTGAAAAGCTTGAGTACAAGGAACAGTGCCGCTGATCTAATGAGAAATTTGATAGGCATATTTGCAGGGGAAAAAAAACTACATCAGTGTAAAGAAATGGCATAAATTATCTGCCATTTATACGTTAAATGATTTAGAGAGTCAGTTTTGATTTAAGACACACACACACACACACACACTTGTGAACCATTTCAAGTGTTCCCAATTGTTGGATACACTAATTTCAGCATTACTAGACATTTCTCATGTGTTCTGTCTAAAGACAAGAGTACTGGGTTGGCTAACCAGTCACTGAGTGAGAGATCAAAAATGCATTTTGTAATAGCAGTAATGGTGCTTATTTTGGTACCAATTTAATTAAATGTAGTGGGGACCATTATTGTAATGTCCCAGTACTAAGGTACATTGCACCTGACTTTAGCATACTACTCTTTATTTCCACTACACACAGTGCACTAAATACACAGTAGTTATAAACTTACCTGAAGAGGTGTTACAAGTGCACAGATTTACAATCATACTGCATACTTTGCCAAACTTATTGAACTGCAGCAATGACATCATAATGGTTGACAGCATGGCGAACATACATGGCCATTCGAGAATCGCTGTAATTGGAGACATCAAATTGGCCATGCACGTTGGATGGAATGTGTTTGCTCCACCCATAAATAGTATCATAAGTATACACGGCTGTATTCAAGAGGTTGGACAGCACCATAATCTCCACTTCTGAGCCCCAAGTTCTGTCACAGTCCATTTTAGTGGCAGAGATGTATTGGTGGATTCCATCTGTTCTCGATTCAGCACACGATGACCCATTGCTGTTCTCTGACACTTCTCCAATGGAGCGCAAATGCTGCAAAAGGGAAGAGACTTGACTTTCCCACAGGCTTGTGCCAATGATTCTCATGTGTCGTACAATAGCTTGCCTAACTTGTACGTGCTGGTCTTCAGAGCCAGTGATGATAAATGAGAAAGCTCTAAACATGCAATTTCCATCACCACTAATGCTTTTGAATCCAGTGGGGCTAGTCAATGGAGTGCTCAGGCTGCCTGGCTCTATTCCATTTGGTCCTTGATACTCCAATCCCAATTCCTGACAGGTTCTCTGCTGCCACTCCACATCACCAGGATGGTATTTAAAGCAGTCATTGTTTTGTTCGACTCTGGTAATTTCTAATTGGCTTGATACTTCCTTGGCTTGATCCTTGCCAAGTGTAGGCACATTGGGTGACTGCTTTTCTGTCAGTACAGGATTTGGTAAATCACAACTCATTGCGTTTTCATCAGCCTGGGCCACACATTTTGGCAAGTTTGGAATAGCAGATACAAGTTGCTGTGAAGGCAGAGACGCAAAATTGACTGTGTGGGTGATTTGACTGTGAACCTAACACGTTGAAATGTTATGCTGGATAGCAACATCTGCCTCATCAGCTAGAATGTCGGCATCAATGGCTGATGTAGTTACAGGCAATTCAGTGGGCTGAATAATTTCACATGGCATTATTTTATTGTGCAAGGATTCTAATCTGTTCTCTTCACGCAGTCGTTCACTGTGACGACGGCCACTGGCTAGATTGGCTACTCGCTGAAATGGAAATGGGGGGACAAAGAGCAAGTCTTTCAACTCTCGAACACGCGAGCATGCAACAAACGTTAAGCCAGCTGAGAATTCTTTCTTTCCGACATCAACGACAACTTTACTTAGGGTCATACCTTGGCACTTGTGAATGGTTACTGCCCACGCTAGTTTTAGTGGTAGCTGAAGTCTGGAGCATGGCTTATCAGAAGACAGCCACATGCGTCTCAATGGAATGATGGGGACTGATCCATCATGTAGAGAGGGGCCGTTGTATGAATCAAATCGTACTGTTACTGCTACAGGAAGACTTGGTGGAGATTCACCAGCACCATCATAGCAGACAGCCACAACTGTGCCGATTGCTCCGTTGACAAGACCAGCTTGCACACACAGGTTGGCAGTCAGCATCACTCTTGCTCCCTCTGCTAGGCACACTACTGGTTCTAGTCCGCCAGCATCGTCAGAGGAAACTTTGCTAGCTCCAGGTCAAGAATGAACTGCCTTGATCACTGCCACAGGTTGACCAATTGAACGCAGTTTGGCAACATTGTACTCTGCCACTGCAGCTGTGGAGGGGAACAGATGAATAGCATTATTAAACACTGTTGGGTCATCAATCTCAGTTAAAGTTTGCTTCATTAGTTGCTTCCAGTCTGCAACTGACAATTCCCCATTTCGCAACCGCAACAGAATACCACGAAATAATTTTTGAGCCTCGTTCTCACCAGCTTGCCTCATCACTTGATCCAGAGTAATGGCATAATTGAATTGGTGATAATTAACACTGCCAAGGTCCGACAACTCTGACCTTGATACTGTTGTGTACAAGGGCAAATCCATAACAGGTGGAAGTTGTCCCCAATCTCCAAAGAGTAGGCACGAGCACCCACCAAATAATTCATTGGACCTGCAAGTTAAATGAAGAGTCAAAAGTCACACACTGACATTCACAATTTAATGACTACTGCTTACCGATGGGGGAAAGCTTGACGCAATCTGCGATCCATTTGACCAAACAGTTTCCTGCCCACCATCGACATCTCATCTAGAATGATATAAGAGATTCTATCCAGTGATTCTTGGAGACTGTGAAGACTTTGCCCTTCGAGGTCTCTAAAGTCACCTCGGACTGGGATCTTCAACAAGGGGTGCAGTGTGTGGCCATGAACATTGTAAGCTGCAGCTCCAGTAGGAGCCATAATACAAAGTTTCTCTCCCAACAGCTCATGCAAGCAACCAATCAAGTATGATTTTCCTGTCCCCGCTGTTCCAGAGACTATCACTTTCAGAGGCTGTTGCTGATTCTGACAGCTAAAGTGCTTATTTACAACATCAAATGCCTCTAGTTGCTTTCCTTGCAGCTTGCTGGAGTCTACTTTTATGCTAGTCGCTGACAACATATCTGCATATTGACGCAGTTGTGCCACAAAAGAGGGCATTTCACCCACATTGTCATATTGCTTTGCTGCAGCTGTCCAATCTACTTCGTCACATGAGGCTACAGCAGTGGCTTCCATGCTATGCTGGTGACCACACAGCAATATCCAGTCTTGAAGGATGGCAACTGGATGGGAATCATCTTCGTCAGATTCATCCTAAAATCACAATGTAATATAAATCACGTGAGCAAAATTAATACTATCATCCCTTACCTCATTGTGGGAACATCTTTTCTGCTGTGCAGTCTCCAGCCGCTGGATGTCATCAGCAAGTGAAGTCGGAGCATTTCCTGATTTTAAAAAACAGGCATAAGCATCCATGTAACGATCATTTCCAGCTAGCAATTGTTCGAGTTGACGAAAAGACTGGTGCAGCATAAGCTTTTGCTTGCAGTATTGCTCATAATTTGGTCCATCTGGATCTGATGAGCAATAAGGACGTGGAATAACCAGCACTTCCTTCTTTCTGAGAATGATTGAATCCCCTTTTTTCTTTGGGATCTTGTACTTCTCAACAAATTTCAGCAGCGTAAGTTGATTGAAATCGCCTGTATCCGGGCGAGTACAGTATTGATCCAGCTGGGATTCCAGAGTCACTGGTTTATCTTCTTCAAGTTTGTCATCCACTTCTCTAGATCCATCCAAACTGAGGACCACAAAATCACGAGATGATTTAACCATAGGAAGCATGAGGAGGAGATGGCATGTTTCTTGAGCGGAAAAGTCTCTCTCGCCAACAGTGCTTGTAAGCAGTTTCTGCACAACCTTTAAAGGAGTACCATCATCATCTACACTCTTCATGATGTTGCGATACACTTCCTGTAGGGCTGTGGATCGAGGCTCTGATTTGGTAGCATACTTGGCCACGTACTTGGTAACTTTCTGTCTGGACACCACATACTGCATATCCACATTGGCTCTCCAGGCTGACAGCTGCACTGGGTTATACCCATTCAGCAAATTGTCATTGCGCTTGGTCAGTACCACTGGTTCTCCATCTTCTTGAGAGGTGACAGATGTGACGGGTTGCAGTGGCTTAGGAAAGCCAAATCTGCACTCCTGCTTGCCCTTCTTTTTCTTCAGGCAATACGATGTGGAGCACCTAGTGTGTCTCTGGCATGTGGCAATCAAGTCTACAAGGTCCTCCCCCATATCAGTCACTTCTCCATAGGACCTGTTACATACATGTGGATTGGTTTTTGGTTGTGGAACCACATTGTGCATGTTGCTTCCATCTGCAGGGATGCCAGGATTCATGGTGCTCACCAACTCATCCACATAGGCAATGACTCCATCCACAGAGTCAAGCAGTTGTGAGGAAGAGTCGCATGTAAGCAGCTTTTCTGCATCAGGAGCACTGGGTAGCCATGCCAACCCATGCACATGTGGACTTCCACGATGTTACCATTCAAATCTCAGCCAGTAGTCTGTGGCTCCGAGGAGATCAACATAGTACATCTCCACAAATTTAGTGATTCTCTCATAAAAGAACCAATCAGCAATAGCTGGATTATTGTTGACTGCTTTGCTGCGACTTGAGCTGCTTTCAGGATTGTCCTTGCAGATGAGACGAGCCAGTTCTGGCCACTGGCCATCAGCAGCACTGTGAGTAAAAAATATTGTCGGCAGTCCCAGCTTGTCAATCATGGCTATCAGGCGGATCCTCTGCTTGAACCAATACTGCTTTGTTCCATGAAGATTGCAGGCATAGTGCAACACTTTTTTGGTAAATTGCTCTCCCCCACAGTCGACAATACTTTTTAGTTCATCGAGTGACAAATGTGCGTCTTTCGGATGTTGTTTGATGTACACTCGACCTGCCTGAAGTGCCCGCCATCGCATCTCTGAATTGAGTGCAAAGTATCGAAAGCGAGGGTGTGTTGCAAACCTGGCATCATCATATTTCATGAGGTGCTTAAAGTAGTTGCCTACTGTCACTGCACGCTCACGTGGGGCCAGAAAATCACCTGCTCCCGTAGGAAACAGAGTGGGAAAAGCACAGGACATGCAACCTTCCGTTACAAACTCATTCACTGGTGCATCGGCTAGAGGAGGCCAAGATACAGTAGTTGAAGGCATTTTTTTCTGCTTTTCTTGAATTGAATGTTTGACTGTATCTAGTTCAGTCAACTTTGGAGTGGCCATTGGAATAAAAGATTCAGTATCATAATCTTGTTCATCATGATTTTTTAGTAATGCACCATCTTCCTCATTGCAGGTAGAGGATTTAATACCGGAGTGGTTGGATAAATGTCCATCTTCTGGAAGTTCATTCAGGGCAGTGTAGTCAATGTTGACTTTGCGATAGTACTTGTTGTGCTGCTTCAACCACAGGAGTGCATTAAGCACAACTGCCCTTCTAACTTTGAAATCTCGATGAGAGTTGTCTGAGCCCTTTTTCCTCACAATCAGTATATCTAATTCCTTGGGAATTCTCGGCAGGCTGGTGGCAAAGGCCGTGATGTCTTGCGGCAGGTTAATGACATGACCTTTGTAGCCATACTGTCCATGAGGTAGGCGATAAACAGACATTATAGGAATCACTAGTGATATCAACATTTCTTCCACTTGTGACAACCCCTGCAAAATAATAATGTTACATAAAGTCTATATTGTGTTAATTGTAAGATCATATAGTATCACAATAATTGCTAATATTTCCAAAAAATGTATTAGTTTTCATTGTTTAAATGGTCAATAAAGTGTGACCACATAATAAAAAAGAAAAAATTCTGACTTAATTAATAAAAAAATATTTGGTAAAAATAAAAGTGAAACAAAGTTGGAAATAATATTAAGAAATAATAATTTTTAATTTTTTCCTTAAAACATTCATCATTCAACAAAGGTACGAGTCGGTTACTGGAATTCTGCTTAGACATATATTTCTTAGCTAGTCTAGCAAACCTCTGTTCTGGTGTCTCCATTACAAGACGCTCTCGCTGACGAGTGCTCATTCGTTCTAATCTAGAAAGAGAGTTTTCAAGGGTTTCAGCTTGCAAACGCTGCTTTTTGTTCTCCAGTCTGGCCTCTTTGTCTACTAAAGTTTCGTTACAAAGGCGGTTCTGCCGATTCATTTTCAGCTGCTCTAGCCTGACTTTTTGTTCAGCTTCAGTCTCAGCAGTAAGCCTCTGATGCTGATTCATTTTCAGCTGCTCTAGCCTGACTTGTCTTTCACCTTCAGTCTCAGCACTAAGCCTAAGGTGCTTATAGACCATCAAATGCTCTAGTCTGGCTTGTCTTTCAGATATAGTTTCAGAACTACGCCTTTGCTGCTGATTCATTTTCATTTGCAGCAACCTAGCTTGTTTTACAGCATCTGATTCAGCCTCAAGATGTTGGTCCTTTAGGATCCTCATATTCTGCAGGCGAGCTTCTTTTTGTTCCAGGGATTCAGCCTTGAACAGTTTCTGTTTATATTCACAAGCATTCTGTAATCTTGAGGTTCTTTGAACCATAGATTCATTGGCTAATGCAGCTTTTCTTTTATCCAGTCTATTTCTTTTTTCAACTGGAGTTTCTGCAGCACGTCTGGCTCTGTCTCTACAGTTTCTTTTTCTTCGCCGCTCCTCCCGCTCTAGATCAGTTTCAGCCAAGCGTTTGGTTCTCAGCCTTTCATTATTTTTGTCAAGCTTAACCATTTCCTCTTGAACACTCTCAGCAGTAAAAGATATATCAGGTTTGGGTAGTTCCATGGCTCAAAATAGAACTGTACAGATGAAGATATTTTATTCTGAAAAGAACTAAATAACTTAGCAATCAGTACTAACCGCGGAACTAATTTCCATAGTAACAGAAAACGGCTTTTATGCAAAGCAATTTAAATATTTGGTAAAGTACACTAACTGTAAAGATTAAAAAAAAAAAAAAAAAAAAAAAGAGCCAGAGTTATTGATGTACTTTTAGCTAACAAAAAAGAAATTAGGTACTTACCTAGTAGTAATAGCTTTCATAGGGTTCTCACTACAGTCCGCTCTTGACAACCAACAAGCGGCACTACAGTAGAAAAAAAAAAAAGGCTAAATTTGCATATTTAGCTAACAAATATTGAATTAAGTACTTACCTCAACTTCCCTCGAGTAGTAGTAGCTTCCTTGGCATCAATACTACGGCATTCTGACTACCAATGACTCTTGACAACCAACAAGCTACACTCCGTATCCCTTGCGAAGTTTTGAAATTAAGTCTGGAAAAGGGTCTTCAATGCCATAGTAACCGGTGGAATCAACTTTTTGTTTCTTGAAAAGCAAGCATTTTCGCCGGAATTTTCTCACACTTTGGAGCTTAAGTATAAAGTAAGGCCTGCTTAATGCTGTAGTTTCAGAATAAACTGGAGTCAAGCCTAAATAGCCGTGTTTTTAGGAGAAAAACGTTCTACGCGCGCGCGTTTAAAGAAGATACGTACCATCCATACATACATACATATATATAACATATACCCGATTTTGCATTATCCACCCCTAATACTGTCTCGCTCGCTACGCTCGCTCGCCAAATAAACAAACTGACATCCCCGATTTTCGATTGTGTTACCCCTGTAAGTGTCTCGCTCGCTACGCTCGCTCGCCAATAATATATACGCATTATTATGTAACCGTTTTTGTGAAATCAGCCTAAACGGGGTATCTTAGGTTTTCTATGTTTTTTCTACCAGTAGGTTGCACACCGTCTTGAGATGCTGTCGTTGTAGCACAAGCCGTCTTTGCCCTACAACACTTCATTATTTTGGTTCAATTGGTTATTATGAGAAAAAATGCCTAGTAAAATAGTTGATTTTTTTAATTCAGAAAGAGCTAATAAATAAATTGAGCATTTCATGAAATACATTGTTGAGGAAACTAAATATATTTGAGTGATTTAGTACATAATTATAACTATAACTAATTTTGGTTTCAGTATACAATGGGGTGTTATGACCATACAATTTTGCCCCATTGCCTCTCTTTTAATAGAATTGTATCATCTTTTTTTTGTTGGTGTTATTTTTTCAGCGTCTCCTCCCCCATTGGACATGGAGTTTCCATTCCAGTCTTCATCCCTTTCACATCTTCACCTTCTCAATCTTCTGCCAATCCACCACATTCTGTATCCTCCATCAAGCATCCACCTTTTCAATATTTTGCCAAACTTCCGCCTTACCTATTATCTTCAGTTGAGCCAATACCATCCAAGTTGTCTATGATAGTCATTTCAACAAGTATTGGATATCTAATCTTTGTCTGTTTGAAGGATAAAGCGACCTTACTAAGATATGATTGGTTGAATGACAGCATAATTCATGCATGTGACAGCTATTGCTAAATCAACAATTCTCTTTGCAAGGATTGCAAAGGCTTCAGTGTGGAAAGAACTTGAGTTTTAAAGTTGTTCCCTTATCAAAAACATATTATACAGATTCTCCATGTTAGCAGTAATCATTGATTAATGTAACCAATTTTGATATTAGCTAACAAGGTGTCTAAAGACAGGGTCTTAGTCTATTACAGTGGATACCCGAGGACAGTGCCATTTGACGTTCAAAAGCAAGTATGTTCTTTCACCAGACCTCCAGCTTGTCAGCTTAAGTTTGACCTTATGAATGTCCTAACTAATTTTTCTGTGGTGTACTGTATGTGCCATTGCCAATGCAACTGAAATTGCATACGGACACATTTGAAGAGGATGTTTTATTAGATTCTTGGAAGAGGAGAGAAAGGAGCATTTTTCTACTAAAGAAAAGAAGAATTTCATTTGGCGGGTCTGTAATAGAATTGACTGAACAAGGTAAAAAGTTCAAAGAAACCCTGTCACTAATCTAAAGGCTATGAGAAGACAATATATATACATATATATATATATATATTTATAAGTCAGTGCTTATTATTTTGAAGACCATAGAAAAATATGTAATATTTTGCTGATCTGTCAATTTAGTTTGTTTACAGTCCATTTTGGATTGCCAGACTTGCACACACATCAGTTGAAGCAATAGAGTAACTTTTTGGGTGATTGACTAAATTTAAATTTTCTAATTAAACATAGTGCTACAAGCTTTTATCTGACTTAATGCAATAGTGCTGTAAGGTACTAACTACTGCCGCTACAGTTACCTTCAGAAATTTTGGTTATGAATAATGAAATCTTTTCTCATGCTCATAATATGAGCCCATGTTTACACAATTCTATTATTTTATGTTGTCAATTTGATCATTATAATATAATGTAATATTTAATAACTGTCCATCGTACAAAAATTTAATGTATACTTCTTAGAATAATAATATTGATGAAATAAAGTTAACATATAACACATGTTTCTATCAGTTAGTCTGTCTATTTAATGAAAATTGAATATTTGTGGTATGGTAGCGCAGTTCTTTCCTGATCTTTATAATAGGTTCCTTGTGACCGTATCAAAGAAATGACCGTCGTAGCTTTATACTATTTTTTTATATCATATTTTAGATGTGATCTCATTCATTTTACTTTCTTGTTTATGTCTTCATTGACTTATATTTTACCAGCACCTATTTATTTACTCATTTATTTACTTATTTAATCATTTATTTACTCATTTATTTACTCATTTATTTACTCATTTATTTACTCATTTACTCATTTATTTACTCATTTATTTACATTTACTCATTTATTTACTCATTTATTTACTCATTTACTCATTGATTTACTCATTGATTTACTCATTTATTTACTGATTTATTTACTGATTTATTTACTCATTTATTTACTCATTTATTTACTCATTTATTTACTCATGTATTTACTCATTTATTTACTCATTTATTTGCTCATTCACTCATTTATATACTCATTTATTTACTCATTTATTTACTAATTTATTTACTTATTTATTCATTTATTTACTCATTTATTTACTCTTTTATTTACTCATTTATTTACTCATTTACTCATTAATTACTCATTTATTTACTCATTTATTTACTCATTTATTTATTGATTTATTTACTCATTTATTTACTCATTTATTTACTCATTAATTACTCATTTACTCATTTATTTACTCATTTATTTACTCATTTACTTACTCATTTATTTACTCATTTATTTGCTCATTTACTCATTTATATACTCATTTATTTACTCATTTATTTACTAATTTATTTACTTATTTATTCATTTATTTACTCATTTATTTACTCTTTTATTTACTCATTTATTTACCCATTTACTCATTTAATTACTCATTTATTTACTCATTTATTTACTCATTTATTTACTCATTTATTTACTCATTTATTTACTCATTTATTTACTCATTAATTACTAATTTACTCATTTATTTATTCATTTATTTACTCATTCATTTACTCATTTATTTACTCATTTATTTACTCATTTACTCATTGATTTACTCATTGATTTACTCATATATTTACTCATTTATTTACTCATTTATTTACTCATTTATTTACTCATTTATTTACTCATTTATTTACTCATTTATTTGCTCATTTACTCATTTATTTACTCATTTATTTACTAATTTATTTACTTATTTATTCATTTATTTACTCATTTATTTACTCTTTTATTTACTCATTTATTTACTCATTTACTCATTTAATTACTCATTTATTTACTCATTTATTTACTCATTTATTTACTGATTTATTTACTCATTTATTTACTCATTTATTAACTCATTTATTTACTCATTTACTCATTTATTTACTCATTTACTCATTTATTTACTCATTTACTCATTTATTTACTCATTTATTTACTCATTTATTTACTCATTTATTTACTCATTTATTTACTCATTTATTTACTCATTTATTTACTCATTTATTTACTCATTTACTCATTTATTTACTCATATATTTACTCATTTATTTACTCATTTATTTACTCATTTATTTACTCATTTATTTACTCATTTATTTACTCATTTACTCATTTATTTACTCATTTATTTACTCATTTATTTGCTCATTTACTCATTTATATACTCATTTATTTACTCATTTATTTACTAATTTATTTACTTATTTATTCATTTATTTACTCATTTATTTACTCTTTTATTTACTCATTTATTTACTCATTTACTCATTTAATTACTCATTTATTTACTCATTTATTTACTCATTTATTTACGGATTTATTTACTCATTTATTTACTCATTTATTTACTCATTAATTACTCATTTACTCATTTATTTACTCATTTATTTACTCATTTATTTACTCATTTATTTACTCATTTATTTGCTCATTTACTCATTTATTTACTCATTCATTTACTCATTTACTCATTTATTTACTCATTTATTTACTCATTTACTCATTTATTTACTCATTTATTTACTCATTTATTTACTCATTTATTTATTACTCAATTATTTACTCATTTATTTACTCATTTATTTACTCATTTACTTACTCATTTATTTGCTCATTTATTTACTCATTTACTCATTTATTTACTCATTTATTTACTCATTTATTTACTCATTTATTTACTCATTTATTTACTCATTTATTTACTCATTTACTCATTTATTTACTCATTTATTTACTCATTTATTTACTCATTTATTTACTCATTTACTCATTTATTTACTCATTTATTTACTCATTTATTTACTCATTTACTCATTTATTTACTCATATATTTACTCATTTATTTACTCATTTACTCATTTATTTACTCATTTATTTACTCATTTATTTACTCATTTATTTACTCATTTATTTACTCATTTACTCATTTATTTACTCATTTATTTACTCGTTTATTTACTCGTTTATTTACTCATTTATTTACTCATTTATTTACTCATTTATTTACTCATTTATTTATTCATTTAGTTACTCATTTATTTTCTCATTTATTTACTCATTTGTTTACTCATTAACTCATTTATTTACTCATTTATTTACTCATTTACTCATTTATTTACTCATTTATTTACTCATTTACTTTACTCATTTATTTACTCATTTATTTACTCATTTATTTACTCATTTACTCATTTATTTACTCATTTATTTACTCATTTATTTACTCATTTATTTCTCATTGACTCATTTATTTCCTCATTTATTTACTCATTTACTCATTTATTTACTCATTTATTTACTCATTTATTTACTCATTTATGATTTATTTCCTCATTTATTTACTCATTTACTGATTTATTTACTCATTTATTTACTCTTTTATTTACTCATTATTTACTCATTTATTTACTCATTAATTTACTCATCTGTTTACTCATTTATTTATCATTGACTCATTTATTTACTCATTTATTTACTCATTTATTTACTCATTTATTTACTCATTTATTTACTCATTTATTTACTCATTTATTTACTCATTTATTTACTCATTTATTTACTCATTTATTTACTCATTTAATTACTCATTTACTCATTTATTTACTCATTTATTTACTCATTTATTTACTCATTTATTTACTCATTAATTTACTCATTTATTTACTCATTTATTTACTCATTTATTTACTCATTTATTTACTCATTTATTTACTCATTTATTTACTCATTTATTTACTCATTTTTTTACTCATTTATTTACTCATTTATTTACTCATTTACTCATTTATTAACTCATTTGTTTACTCATTTATTTACTCATTTATTCACTCATTTATTTATTACTCATTTATTTACTCATTTATTTACTCATTGACTCATTTATTTACTCATTTATATACTCATTTATAACTCATTTATTTACTCATTTATTTACTCATTTATTTACTCATTTACTCATTTATTTACTCATTTATTTACTCATTATTATTTAATCATTACTTATATGGGTAACAGACAGTACAGAAGACCATTGATAAGATGAAGCTGGTCCCACAATTGAAAGAGACGTCTTGTAGCAGGACTTTTGTCTTGGTAGTCTCCATGGTTTTGTTGATTCTACTTTAGCAATGCTTCAAGAACTGGTTGCATATCATTATCTTCCCTCTGATAACGAGACATTTCAGTTATACAGTTGGGAGCTAGAATAGTCATACCAATAATAGACAGAGGAACCGGCTCATGACGACCACACACTGCCAATATGGCAAGCATGAGAGAGCATCAGCATTTAGATGAACTTTACGTTTGCAGTGGACAATTTCAAAATTACACTCTTATAGAATCTCTAGCTACCTAGCCAATTGTCGCTCCGGTTCACGAAATTACGTAGCCAAATGAGATAGTTATGATCAGTGCAAATGGTAAACATTAACATATAAGGAATAAAGTGTGTGATGAAACAAATAGCAGCAAGTATTTCTCTCCTTGTAACACAATAACAGCTCTCTGCTTTGGAAAGCGATTGACTGCTATGACACATTTATTCCCATCCTCATCTACAAGAGACAAGCAATCAGCCTTACCTCTAACATTATCAGGATCACAATCTATGGAATAGTTCACTAGCCGAACAATTAATCTCTGGTCAGAGTCTTCAAGACATTTCTGAGTCGGATCAATAACACAATGGTGGTTTTATAAAAAAAGCTAACCACCAAATAGATTTTGATAACAGAGACTCAACCATTAACACCTACTCTATAAAGGTCTAATTAGAGTCACTTAGCCTCTTCCAATACCTGACAGCAACCTTTGACATCCAAGGGAGCTCAATTAATGCTTACAAAATGCTGGCCTTCCCATGGATCTAGTTTAAATGTCACCATGGACTGCAAAAATTCCCAAATACTAGCCCCAATTAATGTTGCTGGTGATGCAGTGTCAATTAACATTGCTAGGGGTATCCCTTTGACACTGTGAAGGATTCTGTGGATACAGTAGAAATAATACAAGCCGATGTCTCCCCTCTAATAGTTGGCTCTGTACACTGATGGGTTATCATCATATTTCTTCTGAGCCTACTCTGATAAATGTTGAAAAACCAAGCATTCATTTACAACTGGTACATTCTCGAAGTGGCAATTCCACTGGTCCAGTCTCAAAAATTCTTTGGGAAGAACAACAGACTTAGGTGTGGTCACCATCTATCCTGGCGATTACGACAATATAATGAGGCCTTACACACAAAATAATCTATGTATCTATGGTCAACACCACTTCACAACAATCACTTTCTTGAAACTTTCGGCATGACACTCACTGACACGATGCATAAATATAACTAAATGAAATTCGGCTTGGTGTGTGCATGATACAATAGCGTCCACGAATATCGAATTTATGTTCATTACAAAAGTTTAAATACATGTAAATAAATGAATAAGTAAATAGAAAGAGTAAGTAATAAGAGAGTATAAATAAAAGTAAGAAAAAAATTTAAGGAGTAAATTAATAAATAAAAGAATTTAAATACAAGTAAGTAAATAAATAAGTAAATAAATACGTAAATAAATAAATAAGAGTTTAAAAAATAAGTAAATGGATAAGTAAATAAATGAGTAAATAAATAATAAGACAGTTTAATTATGAGTATGAATAAATAAATAAATAAAGGAGAAAATAAATGAATAAAAAACTTTAAATACAAGGAAGTTAATGAATAAGTAAAGGAGTAAATAAATAATTAAGAGACTTTAAAATTAAGTAAGTAAATGGATAAGTAAATAAATGAGTAAATAAATAAATAAGTGAACTTAAATAAATTATAAGTATGTAAATAAATACGTAAATAAAGAAGTAAATAAAATAACAGGGAAGCTAAAATATAAGGGAGTAAATGAATGAATGAATAAAAGTAAATAACTAAATAAGAAAGTTGAAACATAAGCAAGTAAAAGAAGTAAATAAAGGAGTAAATAAATATATAAATAAGACTGTAAATGCATCATTAAGTAATGAAAATTAGTCAATAAATTAGGTGATGTTAAAATTAACATCAATGAGTATTTAAATATAATATGATGAGTAAATAATAAGTAAATTAATGATTAATGAAATAAATAGATATTTTAATATAAGTCGTCATGGAATAGGTCAATGAAACAATAAGTAAATATAGGCATATATAAATACATAAGAAAGTTTAAATATAAGTATTTATAATGAATATGTAATTGAATGTGAATAAACACATAAATAAGAGAGTTTTAATGAAAGTATGGTTAGGAATAAGCTAAGGAATAAGTAAATTAATATTTAAATAAATAAATAAGAGAGTTTAAATAAATAAGTAATTGGATAAGTAAATAAATGAGTAAATAATTAAATAACAGAGTTTAAACATAAGGATAAAACAATAAGTAAATAAGGAGTAAAAATAAATGAGAGAGTTTAAATTAAAGTAAGTAAATGGATATGTAAATTATGAGTAAATAAATGAATGAGAGTTTTAATATCAGTATGTAAATAAATACGTAAATAAAGGAGTTTTATAAATGAATAACAAAGTTAATGAATGAGTAAGTAAAGAAATAAGTGAATAAAGGAGTTAATAAATGAATAGATAGGAGTATAAATACATCAGTAAGTAAACGAATAAGTAAATAAATGAGTAAATAAATGAGTAAATAAATGAGTAAATAAATGAGTAAATAAATGAGTAAATAAATGAGTAAATAAATGAGTAAATAAATGAGTAAATAAATGAGTAAATAAATGAGTAAATAAATGAGCAAATAAATGAGTAAATGAGTAAATAAATGAGTAAATAAATGAGTAAATAAATGAGTAAATAAATGAGTAAATAGATGAGTAAATGAGTAAATAAATGAGTAAATAAATGATTAAATGAGTAAATAAATGAGTAAATAAATGATTAAATGAGTAAATAAATGAGTAAATGAGTAAATAAATGAGTAAATAAATGAGCAAATAAATGAGTAAATAAATGAGTAAATAAATGAGTAAATAAATGAGTAAATGAGTAAATAAATGAGTAAATAAATGAGTAAATGAGTAAATAAATGAGCAAATGAGTAAATAAATGAGTAAATAAATGAGTAAATAATTGAGTAAATAAATGAGTAAATAAATGAGTAAATAAATGAGTTAATAAATGAGTAAATAAATGAGTAAATAAATGAGTAAAAAAATGAGTAAGTAAATAAGTAAATAAATGAGTAAATAAATGAGTAAATAAATGAGTAAATAAATGAGTAAATAAATGAGTAAATAACTGAGTGAGTAAATGAGTAAATAAATGAGTAAATAAATGAGTTAATGAGTAAATGAGTAAATAAATGAGAAAATTAATGAGTAAGTGAGTAAATGAGTAATTAAATGAGTAAATAAATGAGTAAATAAATGAGTAAATGAGTAAATGATTAAATCAATGAGTAAATAAATGAGTGAATAAATGAGTAAATGAGTAAATGAGTAAATAAATGAGTAAATGAGTAAGTGAGTAAATAAATGAGTTAATAAAAGAGTAAATAAATGAGTAAATGAGTAAACAAATGAGTAAATAAATGAGTAAATGAGTAAATCAATGAGTAAATGAGTAAATAAATGAGTAAATAAATGAGTAAATAAATGAGTAAATGAGGAAACAAATGAGTAAATAAATGAGTAAATGAGTAAATAAATGAGTAAATAAATGAGTAAATGA
>WLWD01003408.1_pt1 | contig 44207 bp, 19 predicted proteins | sample 6712731 | NCBI WGS metagenome assembly WLWD01 (sample SAMN12718690, study PRJNA576275) | sponge metagenome | isolation source: marine sponge | host: Mycale hentscheli | place: New Zealand: South Island, Marlborough, Capsize Point | collected 2014-11-01 | reverse complement strand
CATTATAGAGGGGGGGGGGGCCGACAGTTAAGTGGAAACTTGACCACACCCATTTTATCACACCCACTAATTAATTTTTTTTGGTTTCTTTCTGAATATTTCAATTTGTTACATACACGAAAAAAATTACACTCACTGACAACAATACAAGAATTTATTGAAGCAAGTTATATAGTCATAATACCATCCGTCTTGGATGGCAACGGGAGAATTCATCCACCTCTTCCTCTGAAGTAATTTCAATGTCACGGTGGTAATATAGCATTGCCAATCCATTAAGACGGTCTTGTCCCATACTCCTCAGTGAAGTCTTGATCAATTTGAGCATGCTGATGGAACGTTCACATTCACAGCTTGCAACTGGCAATGTGCCCATTATACATAAAAGAGTGTGAATATTGGGAAAGAAATCACAATCTGCATGTACTAGGCTTTTCTCTGGAGTACAAAGGCTTACAGCTAATTCAGAGTCAGCTTTCCATTTGTGCTGCCACAGGTCGAGCTCTGGATTGGATCTTTAGACTGAACTCTCTTTGACATTTTCACATTACAAACTGGCAATCTTGCTATCATAAGGCAATGTTAGTAGAATGCCAGCACAAGCATGGGTAAGTGGTCATGGTGTAAACGAAGTACACTAACCACAGAAAGAAGTATTAAATGCTGGCTGTATTACATGTTTGTGCCTTGTGCATGTGTATCACATGTCGGTGTGTGTGGTGTGTGTGTAAGGGAGGGGGGGGGGGGGGGGGGGGGGGGGGGGGGGGCCCTGGATCCGCCCCTGGGTAGTAGATACAGTGTCTGCTTCATGCAGACTGAGACTCTGGGCTAGGTAAAGGGTTTCGCTAGTGAGACCATTACTCGTCATTCGATTTTCCTTGAGTTTTTGAGTGACCTTTCGTGACGACCGCGCTGTCCTTATCTTGCCACCCACTTCACAAAGCTTCAGTTCACCGTTTTGTTAACAACGGTGGTCGACAGCTGTAGTAGTTCCTCTACACCTAACAAACCGGATACAGTTTATTAGTTGTAGTGAAGAAGCTAATGAGTATCCAGGACCAGAGCGAGTGGGTATCTCGGAGCGGACGTCGCAGCGGGGAGGAGAAGACGCCGCTTGTTTCTTCTGGAATGGGTAGCCCCGTGCACACAGGTAAAGAGCAACGTGAAAATGGGAGACAAGTAACCGCTGAAGACGAATTGAAAAGATCTGATCTGCACAAGAATAAGGACTTTCAACTCATAAATGTACCTCAGGATGCAGTGAGTATTGAACCTAGCAACTACTGGGCTGGTTCTATTTGATAACTACTACTTCGACTACAATAATAAAAAAGGATTGATACTATTAATACCAATTAGTACAATAACTTTTTGTGATTTGCAAAAATTGCATTCTCATCTTCTGGGTTTATGAAGTAGGATTGGTTGCTGTTATTTTTGTGCGTGTGTGTGTGTGTAGCAACTAATTTAATTTAATTGCTAATTTAATGCAATATCTAGAGTCTTGACAGACATTAATATTGGCTTAATATTGAGAAGGAATATGACCTGGATTTGTGACTTGTTGTTCCTGTCCGACTTGCTTTCTATATAATATGCCATTTCAATACTGTTGTGTGTGTGTGTGTGTGTGTATGTCTGATTGTTGCAGCCTATCTTTAGTTTGAAGAAGTTGTGGAAATTCACAGGTCCTGGCTTCCTGATGAGTATAGCATACCTTGACCCTGGCAATATAGAAAGTGACCTCCAGGCTGGATCTGTGGCTCAATACAAGGTGAGAGAGAGAGAGAGGGAGACTGCATTGCCACTCATGGGATGGAGGGAGAGGAGGGGGTGTGGTTTCAGAAGGTCAGCTGCAACCACTTTGGTAGCTGTGGTAGAATTTGTATTTCATGCAACCACCAACTACTGGAGTGGCCGAGAGTGAAGTGCAGGGTTTTTTTTCCTTTCTCCCAGTAAGCTCTTGTAAGATGCTGGTAATTTCTTAACACTTCTATCTTCTATGATGAAGTAAGATCTGACATCATGTGATTCTGGTATGTGTGAGCCTGTGGGGCTAGCACAAAGTTATAAATTATTGTGAGGGCTTCGATGATGCCAGTTTTTTTTTATTTATTATTATTATTTTTATTATTATTATTATTATTTGTTTGTTTGTTCGTTTTTTCCAGCTCTACTTTTGAGCTTACTCAGTATTTTTTACATAAGATGGGACTTGAGTGCAGAGAATATAAGTTTTAGAATCAAGAGTTTAAAGTCTGGCTCCTCACCTTATGCTGGTCATGTCGTTCGAGTGCATTACTCCATTTAAATCAATTACTTTTCTTCTCTAAGATGTTCAGTTATTGCTTGAGCTTTAATGTAGCAATGTTATTTGCTATAAGGAAGCATGTCTTAGTCAATACTGCACCTCTCCCTGCCCTCACTCTCTCCCATGTCCTGTGGTCCTCACCTCTGAGTTTAGTGAATCCTTCTTACAAGGCATTACATAATTTAAGACCGGTTTAACCTTGCAAAAGCATCATGGTGGATAATTTATACAAAGTCAACTGTTCTATGAATATGAGGTATGTATTCATACTGCCTTATGAGACAGTGAGCTAGAAAGGAATCCTGTGAGCATAATGGCTATTGATATTCATTGCACGCTGTTAATAGCCTGACCTTTTAAGTGAACTAATGAATTTAAGCTGCTCAGCTTGCAGTGTAAGTGATATGGCTACACTCAATCCCCTCTGATCCGGGCACCTTGGGACCTGAGGGTGCCCATATTTCAGAAATGCCACCAACCTTTTTTTCAATAACTTTCAGGCTTTTTTTTTTTTTTTTTTTTTTTTTTTTTAAATTGTATTATTAATTAATTTTTTAGCTTAACCACAGTCCTCTTTCACTTGAAATCCTTGATAGGCTTCTCTTCAACTCTCTGGAACTAGAAATAACCGGCTTGCTCTGTCATGATTGGTAATGGTCGTCAAAGTAGCGGCCTCGCAGGTATGCATTTGGTTAATTGAGTGTCCAACTGGTCCCCGGTGAAGAGGCGTGCCCATAATTGAGGTGTCGGATAAGAGGGGATCGAGTATTATGCATTCCTATTCCCCAGGATGTACAGTAGGCATAGTTGCCAAGTGTACCTGAAACATCCGGTACAATACCGGAATTATCAGGTCTATAATGTACCGCACCTAAATTGTAATTAGCCTACATTTGTACCGGAACTTTTTGGCCTGCCAGCAGACCTTACTGTCCATTCCGTGTTCTAATGCAGACTCTGAGTGGGGTTTCTCGATACTTCGTAAGATTTACACTGACCAATGGTCGAACTTGGATCAGTCAACACTAGTTAGTGTGATGTCTTCAAGTTCAACAGCAATGATTGCTGCCATGAAGTAAAGCTTGATGATGAACTACTTAAAAATTGCAAAAAAGCCACACACAAAGCACTCAATATGTAAACTGAAATTTGATATCCAAATATTATTATGAAATTTGAAATTGGGGCGTGGTTTTGGGTGTGGTTTACAGAAATGGGTGGTGTTTGAGGTGTACCTAATATTAATTTTAAAAAGTTGGCAACTATGAGTAGGGGTCAAAAAAAAGTTCCCATAGTGACCAGACTTTTTAGCGGCTAACAGAAAAATAGTCTCTAGGGGTAAGGAGACTTTTTAACAACGACTTTTTATCAACCAATGCCAACTACACTAGTCACCAGCTGCTGAACCGACTTTTTTTCTTTTTTTTTATCATTAGCAGCCTAGTTTTAATCTGATTTTGCAGCTGCTCCGCACCAAGCAGGTGCTGTCCTGTACTTGTTAACCACAATAACTGAAGTGCTCTAGAAGGGTTCTGTAAAAAAGTCTGACTCAGAAAGGTCACCAGAGAAAAAAGTCCCAGTAAAAGGTCGCTACAAAAAAAAAATTAAAAGTTAAAATTAAAAGTTAATTTTTTTAAAAATTAAAAGTTAAAAGTCTTCCAGACAGACTTTAGAAAGTCCTTGACTCCTACTGTATATTGTATTTGCCATCATTGACATGTTAGCAAGGAGTTTGGTCACATGCATGGAGGGTGTAATGAGTCTTGTGTTTGTGACCAATGGTGGGTATTTATGTGCTATTTGTGTTGCTGTGGAAACCATGTCAGCAGGAGTTGTATGTTCCCAACCAAATACTCCAGGATGCCCGAAATATATCACTAAGTTGAGGTAGGTGGAGTGAGGCATGTATGTAATACAGCCACTACCGTAGGTTAGATCCCGTACTAACTTGGTAAGTGTGCACTATTTTTTGCCTTTAGCCATTTCTGCGAAAATACTGATAAACAAAGTTGCTAGTGGCAACTGGGCATGCGTAAACGGGATCTAAAATAGTTAGAGCATGCGCGCTTATGTAGGTACTGGTGGATTTAGTGCACACAGCTCTCGGGCCTACGGCCCTTGGGCTTCAGTGCACTAAATCCACCAGTACCTAAGCGCTTATGCTCTAACTATTACTTATTGATGATCAGAACCTAGAAAGTTCACGGTCTACCTTAAGTGATACGTAGCAATGATTTTTTTTGTTGTTTTTTTTTGTAATATTTTCATAAAATGTGTATGTGCAGTAGTCCAGTGGTGGCTGGCAGACATTGGTCTGCTATTTCTCCTGTAAAAACATAATACGACTAAACCTGTTTTCACCTTTTATTTATTTGTTTGCTTTTTTATTTATTTAATTTTTGTAAGGGGGTTATGGTATGGTTGCTATTCAAATATTGTTATTGTCTATTTTTTAAGTACACCGCTATCTTTCTATGGCCTGAGTGTTTCCATTGCACGCGATCTTGGTCATCAGGCTATTGAGCATTTCTTACCCTAGATTGAATAAGCTTGGATTTTGGATGGCTTTGTATTTTCCTTCATACTATAAAATGGCTTCCCTCCACTGTGCATGCACACATACTCACGTACACACACATAAACAAACACACGAACACATTTGCACACACACACACATGCATGCACAAGTGCGTGCGCATATGTCTAAACACACCAGCTCACTCCTTCAAGTCCACATAGGAACATGTTACAATCGCTCTCTCGGTCTGTCTTGTGTCATGCTAATGAATTTATTATAGCTGGTCAGTGGTGGGCACGTGTGGAAGTTTTCAGCTGGAACATAGAATCCATGTCGGACTTTGCACTTCCACGTGTCAGTCTACATGTGTTGCATCTAATAAAGATGAAGTACATATGTGCATGTGTGCGAGTATAAGGGTGTGGTCTGAATTAACAGCTACTATAGCAAAAGAACACACACACACAAACAACAGCAACAATGACTATCAGGTCATTGGACCTACACTAACGTATTGTAATGAAAAGAACGATATTTGTTTTAATTATTTTGTTTCAATAGTCATGAGTAATTACATTTGTTATCATGTTAAGGTTTGTTTGTTTGTTTGTTGTTGATATTCAGTTACTATGGGTACTGCTTTGGTCCACTGTGATGGGACTCATACTACAGGTGAGTGAGTACACACCACAGCCAGTGTTAGGATGTGTGAATACACTTTACTCACCAAACCCTATCAATTATTAATTGCAGCTGCTCTCTGCCAAGCTGGGTGTGGTCACAGGCCAGCATTTGGCTCAGGTTTGCAGAGACAAGTACTCCTTTGTTCCCAGAATCATCCTGTGGCTCAGTATGGAACTGGCCATCATAGGCAGCGATATACAGGTGGGTGTGGCTCAGTGGGTGTGGTCCAGTATGGGTTCTGTAATGTACAAGTGGGTGTGGCTTAAAGTGTGGTACAGGATTGTACTGATCGGACTACCAATATCCTGTATCAAGTTTGTTATTGCTGTTTACTGTTGCTGTTTGTTGTTGTTGTCCTTATTAGGAAGTGATTGGCTCCGCTCTGGCTATCAACATATTGTCACAAGGAACGTAAGTTTAAATTGTGATGTTGTATAGACCAATTGAAACATAATAATAAACGTAACAAGTACCTTTAAAGTGTACCGTTGAAATTGTCAAATTTAAAAAAAGTTCCACACATACACACAATTAAATTATCTACACATACTTCACATGGACATTGCTTCAGGTGTTCTTGCTTTTTATACAAGCTTATGTAGGTATGTACGTACGTGTGTATAGATACATGTAATGTGTGTGTACGTGTGTGTGTGTGTTAGTATTCCTCTCTGGGAAGGATGTCTCATCACTGGTGTAGATACATTCACGTTTCTGTTCCTGGAGAGCTATGGTGAGGGCTTGTTGAATATTACACACAAACACACATACACACACAAACACACACATACATACATACACATCACACACACACTCACACATGCACACATACATACACACACACATACATACACACACAAACACACCACACACACTCACACATACACACATGCATACACACACACTCGTACATACACACACAAACACACATACATACACACGAACACATACACACACACACACCACACACACACTCACACATGCACACATACATACACATGTACACACATGCCTTGTGCACACACATGTCATATGGGCAATTCCGTGAAAAGTGAAACTCTGGCATTGCTCTCTCATTTTAAAGTGAAACTAAAAGTTATTTCCACTACACATTCTTTGAGTGGCCACCTATAATATCCTATATTGCACACCAGTTTAAAATAATTAGTGTTTAAATAATATGCTCTTAAAGTGTCCGAATTGTACGTCCGTCACCACGGAATTGCCCATGTACGTACTTCCATGGATACAACACACTCCCTTTTCATAGTATATCAAGTATGTAGTTCTGTTGCTATGGATGGTTGCTGTGTTCAGGTCTGCGTTATCTGGAGGCGTTCTTTGGCATGCTAATAGGAGTCATGTGCATCATGTTTGGATGGATGGTGAGTGGGCGGGGAACATTAATGGGCGTGGCTCGGAAGAAGTACAATATTGATGATTCAGTCACTCGGCTGAATTATTATAATAACAAATTTCTCGTTCTAACAGCCAACATTACATATGTTAATTAAAACTTAATTTGACGTTTCGACTTCTTGACCCCTTCGGCAAGAAGTCAAAACGTCAGGTTAAGTTTTAAAAACATAACATTGGCTGCTAGAACGGGGAAATTTGCTATTATTATAATAATTACATTGAATGCAATATCATTAGATATTATTGTTTATGAAATTAAACTCCAAATATATTCCAGATTCTTAATTCTCTGACCTCATGTGCGATGTTATGTATGCTTGTAGTATGTGTATGCTCGTCCCAACCAGTTGGACGTGCTGAAGGGTAACGTGATCCCGTGGTGCCAGAACTGTTCCAACGACGCAGTGGAGCAGGGACTTGGCATTGTGGGTGCAGTCATCATGCCTCACAACCTCTACCTGCACTCTGGACTTGTGCTGGTAAGGGGTGATCAATACTGTAGGGCCACATTAAGCAAAGATCTTTCAAGTTTTCACGTTAGCATTTTTATTTATTTTTACAAAGTGTTGTTGTTGTTTTTTAACTTAATTGTTTTAAGTACATATTATTTCTGGCCATCCTCAGAGTTTATTCAGTCATTCTCGGCTGAAATAATTATAATAAGCAAAAATGTTGACCCCTGAAGAGGACTTTGGCAAGAAGTCGGAACGTCAGGTTAAGTTTTAATTAACATAATATTGGCCAATAGAACGAGAAAATTTGCTATTATTCTCAGAGTTGCATAAAAATATTGTCTATTAATTTTTTTGTCTCCATAAGTTCAATTCCCCCAGTAGCTTCTGTTGTTGCTGTCTGTTGTATGTTACTGTATTGGTGAGTTACATCAAGTATCAGTTGTGTGTGCATTTCTAGTCTACCACTGCATCCAATTGTCCAGCTTTAGTTTGAACTTTAACTCCAGAAGTATATTCAGTGAAAGTGTGATCAAGGACTGGGATATTTATAACCAGGACCTGATTCTTCTAGCAGTGTTTATAAGTTGTTGCACGGTTTGAGGCTTCCCGAAGCCTTGTAACAATTTCTCTAGTGGCACCCTGTTGGTCAGGATGACCAGATCACTTCCTTGTCACACAAACAAACCAGGTGTCTATCAGGGACAAAGGAAGCTCTCATGAATTGGTTTGGCCAGGAAGTGGGTGTGGCCTAAACAGCTAAATAAAAAAGATATTTTGTATTAACTAAAGTTTAGAATGATGTCATTATAGCTAGAATAGTTACTGACACGCTAACTGCAAGTAAGTAAATATCTTAGACTTTGTTATTTATCTCAATCATTAATGCAAAGCCACTGCTTAGCAAACCGCAGGAAATGAAAATATTTGGTAAATATCATCAATTTGGGATTTCCCGTTTAAGATAGTAGTTATTTCGGAATTTCCATTTCAAAAGATGGTCCGGCCAAAACCGAACCAGTTCCTCCGAGCCTGTCTATACAAATATGTACATACCATGAGAGAGGACTGGAATCCTCTCTTTAGAGACAGTTTATATTTCCCTTTTCCCTCCTTCCCATGAATATTAGAGACAGATAGGGACATATCATGTCTTATGCACGTTATAATTCCCCCCCCCCCCCCCCCCCCCCCCCCCCGTCCTACCCCAAATGAAAAATTTGTGTGAATCCCTGCTACAGCAGGGTTGTTTAGGGAGGGGGGGGGGGGGGGGCAGGGGTGTGCCTCCCTTGAAGTCATTTCGCCCCCCTTGAAATATTCCTCATATTTCATCAACGAAGAGCAAAGTTAATAAGTGAATAATGAAGGTGATTGCAATTGCTTTTAAAATCATAATTGGTTGCTGCTCTAATTATTGTCTTGGTAATTGAAGCCCATCTTCTTTCTCATCTTAGTTCTGTATGAAAGTTGTGACCCCCAGCGCAAACTCAACCTAACCCACTCTTAATTTCTAAATGAAGCCCTCCATGTGCCGTATAAAGTACACATGTAGATGAATGGATTATTTAATATGTAACTATCTGAATAACTATTTACGCTGGGCATGAGATGGTAGTGCACTTAGAATATATACACATATCACATTATGTAACATACATGTGGTTGAGTTGAACTGACTCCTACTAGAAGCTCCTTGTTGTGTTGTTTTCCTAGAGTCGTGCCATATCTCGAAGTAATCCTGTGGAGGTGAAAGAAGGCATCAAGTACAACTCCATCGAGTCGTGTGAGTGGGCGTGGCTTTACATTAATGAGTCGGCGTTACGGGTGGAAGGTTGGGATGTTTCATGAGAGATAATGTGTGGACAAACATTTAGTATATTGATTGCTATAATATATGTGTAGCTTTTTAAATTAGCTTACAAAACAGCCTCGAACAGACCTAGATTTTGAAGCTTTTCCTTAGTAAGGTTTGAATAAGACGGCTTAGTTTAAAGTAACCACCCCATAAATGCAACAGTTTAGTATGAAATGTGACTTGACTTGCTCACTCTGTCTGTTGGGTTGTCATGGTAATTACTATGCACTCATTTACTTACAGTAGAGGTCAAAAAAAAGTTCTGCTGAACCGACTTTAAACCTGTTGTTTATTCTTTTAAAAAATGGTTTGCAGCCTAGTTTTAATCTGATTTTGCAGCTGCTACACATCAAGCAGGTGCTGTCCTGTACTTGTTTAACCACAATAACTGAAGTGCTCTAGTTTGTCACTTTTGTTTGCAGTAATGGTCATCAGCATAAAGTTGTTCATTATAGAGCATGTGGAAAATTGAGAGTTTGTAGCTGACTAGTATGGTGGTGAGTCTCTTCCAGATCAGCATTGGGCTGAACACCTCACCATTTGTACGAAAAGCAAGTGTGCATATAATTATTTGCGCATAGTAGAAATGTTATTGTAGTGGTCCTAGTTTGTGTTCTGGAAATTTTTTGCCCGCTAAAATTCATGTCCATTTAATTTGTCATTTCTGTGTGTGTGTGTGTGTGTGTGTGTGTGTGTGTGTGTGTGTGTGTGTGCTTGCAGCCATTGCTCTGTTAATTTCATTCTTCATCAACCTCTTCATTATCTGTGTCTTTGGAGCAGTAAGTTATACAATACTCTAGTTAAATACACAGGTATTTTATGATTAAATATACATGTATATATGATATATGTATATATACTGTATACACAGTAGGGGTCAAAAAAAAGTTCCCAAAGCGGAGCTGTAAATACGTTGAAAAGTTGCTTCTACGTAATTTCAAAATCGCCCGGTATACGTTCTAAAGATGCCGATCGGCGGAATTACGGCGTAAAAAAACGCTCACTCTCTCTCGTTCTTAACGCTTGTTATGCGTGTAAACAATAATTTGCCCCGCCCAGTCACCCGTGGTTTGACACTTATTGTAGCCGTTTCTTTATTTTAGGCTAGCGAGTAGTCAGAAGGAGAAACGACGACGGCTATAGTATGTCCAAGTTGAGTTGGCCTCAAGAAAAACTTGAATAACTTTAGAACGGAAGCAGCTACGCATCCGGGGTTTGCACCATTGGAAAGCTCGCGCCGAAGCGGTTAAAAATATTACCTCAGTATACTCCAAAACCGGAGAGAAAGTGCTATTCCAAAACTCAATACAAAAGTCTACGGGAATAGAAAAAACCACAGGCTTCCCGCTCAAAACGCGCCCGCTTTTAGTCACGCGGTATGGCTCAATTGATCACGCGGACAGTCTCCATTAAGAATTTTTGTAAACAATGGCTTCTTCTGAGATTGCTGCGTTTCTAGCTTTGTATCGCGATTAGCTTAGGTTGCGAGTGTGGAAACAGGATAGACAAGAGTGCCCTGTTGTCACAGAGGGTACAGGACCGCCTGATAGGATGTTGGTAAGATTATTTGTCTACCTGTTCAATATCAAATGCCGTATAGCAAATATATTTCACAGTGATATAGCTATCATTTAGCTAGCAACTTGTAATACAGCCACACTTAAGCTGTTTTCCGTTAAATTGTGTGCTTGTCAAAGCTGTGTTTATGCCAATTCCTTTTCTTCACTACTATAGATGCCGTTTATTGTAAGGATTAGGACCAACTCAGGCAGCACTCCACCTTCAACTCGGATCACAACTATATTTTGTGTATGTGTACTACTTAAATTCTATCATTTCATCAATTTTCATATACAATTATAAATAAATGAAACAATTGATAATTTTATTTAACAAGGAAGTCTAGTAACTTTAGCTACAAGTTAACAGTGCTGTACTGCTGAATCCTGTGAATATCAGAATATTTCTTGGGACACAGTAGGTAGAATCGACTGATTTTAATCCTGTCTCTTCAGAAGAACGCCCCACCAGTTTGCATTGTCCATCTGCTGTACATTATCTGCGCATAAGAAACATAAATATAATTTAAAACAGACGAGATGAGCTGTACAGCGCCCGAAAAACTCCATAAACTTCACTAAATTTCTTTCTTTCAATAGTTACAGTATTAATGCGCACCTGTGCTACCGCCCCTTTTTCACGTGCAACGTTGCGCTTAATTGACTTGGATTCACATGACTAAATTGCTTCCGGTAAAGTACTAAATGCATTCCTCAATTACCGCGCTTGCGGTCGTGCCAACTCAACTTGGACATACTATAGCAAGTATTCCATCTGAGAATCGGAATAGGCTAGCGAGCAGCCAGGAGAAACGACGCCGGCTAGCGAGTATTCTACGGGAGAATCGGCATCAGCTAGCGAGCAGTCAGTGGGAGAAGAGGCGACGACTAGAGAACAGTCAAGGAATGATGACGACAATCAAGTGGCGGAGAACACGAGTAAAAGAGCGGAGCAGTTCAAAGCAGCAACTGTAGCGGGCACGCTGGAAAAATGTCTTGCTAAGGCGCATATATAATTATCTAGTAATTGGCGAGCGAGCGTAGCGAGCGAGACACTTACAGGGGTAACACAATTGAAAATCGGGGATGTCAGTTTATTTATTTATTTGTATATATGTATGGACGTACGTAAGGCATTTTTGTACTTTGACCCTCGCGTTTTTGTGTTAGTTCGGTTGTCGACCCCGTCCCAAATTGCACTAAACAGAATCCTCTGGTTTATCGATCAGTACCGGTATCACCCTAGAAATTGAATTGTTTACCGTTTTGAATTCTTTTGCCGGTACAGTTAAAACTTGACAACTTAAGGGACTTCCATTTCTATTCGAGTTAGTGGCGGTGTAAGTCAATGCGCTCTTTGTCATGGTTATAAGCCGTGGCACAGTATTTACCTGAAAATACATTGTCTACTAGACTACTGCGAAGGTAAGTCTGTGTAGGTGCATGTCCAGCTGTGTCAAAGCATTGTGTGTTACAACCACTACTTAGCTAAAGAATATCACAAAGAAAACTTTTAAATAACGTGTATTGTTTTGTTGTTGTTGTTTTTTCCTTCAATTCAAGCAGTTGCAGAGAGTTGTTACTATGGCACTGAAATCCCTTTTCCCTGTATGCTAAAATAAAAAAACTGGACATTATTTTCAGTAGCTTCAGTGTTAGAAGTCAATAAAAATAGTATAGTCTTTAGGCTCGCTCGCCATTTGTGCTCAAGCACACCACTAGTTAGTGCGCGTGTTAGCTGCAAGGATCTTACCGCAAAAATTACGTGTTTACTTTAATGGATTAGCGGTGGCAGCGGCGTAATACGGAGTAACTACGGCGACGACTTTATGCTATCTAATGCTTGCCAGACTTTCTTTTATAACTCTGTTGAATAGCCACTCCCGTTTTGGGAACTTTTTTTTTTTACCCCTACTGTATAATATACAATATATATATATATATATATATTTATACCATGGTTGCTGCGGTAACACCCATGGATTAAAAGTGATATTTTCCCGGTGATTTTTCCTGGGGCTAGCGAATTCAGCGAATTCTTCCGTGTTTCGGGCCCAAAATTAAAATTCAATTAAAATTCAATTGAAGCACGCCAGAAAGTTTACTTTAGCAAGTTTACTTTAGCAAGTTTGCTTTAGCATTGTAGCTGCCAGCTGTTATCTCCAGATCTAACTCTACCTGGGCTGCTCAGCACAGTAAGCAGTAAAGCAGCTAGCTGTGGTAAATTCCTGTGGTATGAGAGCGGCAGGAGAGTTATATGGTAGGGCTGGTCCCATATAGGTGGATATGAGAGAGTAGTAGTAGCAGCAACTATGGTATAAAACAGTTGTGCCATGGCAGTTATGGGGTTATGGAATATCGGGACTGTTATATTTGTTATTATTTTGGCCATGGCATAACTATTTTGGCCATGGCATAACTATGGCATAACTATTACTTATTCCACCCTAGATACCTTCACAATGATATTTTTAGGTACATGACCTGAAATTTTTTCACTGCACTGTTATTTCACTTACCACCAGCTGTTATCAGCTGTTATTTCACTTACCCAGCAAGCTCATTACCCCTGTAGTTATAGCAACCTGCCAAACTTTTCAATTTTCTGGGTTTTACAGCTACCTTCCCCAGCTGTACCCTGCTCTTTACCCTGCTCTACAGGGTTAGAGCAGCTGCTAAAATATCAGCTGGGGGGTGTGGGTAGCCCCTACAATCAACTTTAGGCTGTGAGTTACCCTTCCTCTAGTACTAACTACAGTAGTAAAGATATCTAGTGTGGAATAAACCACTTACAGTAGGAGACAAAAAAAAGTTCCTTATTCCGGCCGTAAAATGGTAGTTTTTTACCATAGTTTTTATCATTGCGTTCCGTTTTGACTAAACAGGCCGACACCGTTTACTAAAACATAATAGCTATTAAAAAATGAATGCGGAGCAAACAAATTAAATGAATGAACGGTGAACAAATTAATAAACGAGGAGCAAAGTAAATTAATGAAACAAAACATATGAATAAATAAATAATTGGCGAGCGAGCGTAGCGAGCGAGACACTTACAGGGGTAAAAATGAAAAAAACGGTGAAGCATTTCCCTTCGATTCACAGATATTTTCTAGCTAGAAACTCTTCTATAGCTATATCAGCAGGCTAAGGTCTTATATCGACCATTAAGCGCTACGGGGATAGTGAAAAAAAGCTCATACAAAATTTTAACTTGCTTCAATAAAGTTGCAGACCGAAATTCCGATGGGCACAGAGCTATAACGAGGTCCGCACTTTGTAGATATTCTGTTAGCTACTGATTGACCTCCAGTAGTAAAAAATCTAAGCCGGAGAAGGCCCTAACTTCGAGAAAACGTCGATATACTGTGCGGTGGTCGAACTAACAATTCTCCGCGAGACAACTTCGAATAGGACGGCTTCAATTTTTTTTTACCCGAAAAGCTCAGCCTCTGGAGCCTATAAGCAAAAAATCGGAACGTTTTATTGGATAAACGATTTTTTATATTTTTTTGAGCGAGACATACGGTGAACGAGAAAGATTAAAACGGTAACGCGGTCGAACGGAACGGCCGTTTTTTAACAAACGGCGTACCGTTTTTCTCCCCTTTTTTAATCGTGCAACGGCCGTTCTACAGAACGGAATTCGGAATTTTTCTGTGTCTCCTACTGTATTACACTTGTCAGCTCATGGAATATTTCACCATATCACACTCTGACTCATGCAATAAGTATTTATATATATATATATATAACGTGCTTCATCCATGAGTCAGTGTGACTTTATTTATATGTACTTTTCCTCTTTTGTATTATTAGTAGTAGTAGTAGTAGGTACTTTAAAGTCCCGAGTATTTCTCACTTTATTAGTAAACTAGCAAGTACCCCGCCACATAGTGGCGCTTGACGTATTGCAAGTAAGAATGCAGTAGCACAAGTCATCTTGCTCAGTTATCATTCTCTACCATTGGTTAAGGTTACATAAGTTTCCCTCCCCTACTCTCTTTTTTCTGAACCATCTGAGCTTTTCTTCTACCCCACCTCTCCTGTCTTCAGCTCTTCTTCTGAGTCATGGGGGCCCCTTTTCCTTTTCTATCTCTCCTGCATTTCTGTCCTACTTTGAGAAACTTTTGTCTTTTATTTCGCACTTTAGCCTTTCTTTTGAAAACTAACCCCCGCCTTTCTCGTCAATTCCACCCGTTTTTTTGTTATAATTAATCGCTCGCCTTTTTGCCTTCTCTTCCCTTCCATTTTAAACTTACACCGCCTTACCTCGCCGATTCCATCCGCTTTTCAGTTACAATTGATTGCCTTTGAACTTCTCTTCCGTACTTCCGCCTTCTTTTTTGAAACCTATGCCACCTTCCATCGTCTCTATTGCACCCGCTTTTTAGAAATAACCAGCATGTTCTACTGAATGTGATTGCACTTTACCTACGATAAAGTGATGATGCTTTACCGAGCTGTACAAAGCTCATGAATTATTCATGAATACACACACTATCGGTCGTCGTTGTTACTGACACACAAGCGTATTATTATAAAGATTCAATTACACTCTTTTTCTCCTGTTTTTTATTTTTTTTATTTTTTTTAAATTTTTTTTTGCATTCAAGAAATCTTACAATAATGGAGGCACTTTACCAACAAAAAAAAAGTGTTTCTCAGGCTTTACAGCATATTAATATAGTTGACCTGTATGGCAGTATGGCAGTGAAAATTAAAAATTTTTTTTTTTTTCTGTTTTATTTTTGTTTTTTTAATCTATTTACATAGATTGAAGGCGGTGGGTTTTGTTTTTCGTGTTAAGTTGTGTGGTGTTGAATAAGTGTGTGAGACATTGAGTACTTATTCTTCAAAAGTTGTAAATTTGTGTCAACAATATATATTTTCTAAGCACTAAGTTCATATGAAGTAAACATGGAAGGGTTTATCATGCATACATGACTTGAGCAAGGTGTGAACATTTATTCTTGTCTTGGATTCATGACAACAGTCCACTAGGGCTAAGACCGGCTCAATTTATGTACACCACATGTATCGTACCACGTTCAAAACCCCAGATCACTGTTGTCCTCAAGTAGTTGGTTAGCTTTCTCTTCCTTTCCTATTTCTTGCCAAGTTCTAGTTTTATTTGGTGTTTGTATGTGTGGTTGTGCTCTGTCCTTTGTTAGTTTGTATGTGTGTGTGTTTACTTTCAGGGCGTGTTCAACTACGAGTATCCCATAGACACGCCCATTCACATCCAAGAGAGTTGTGCAGCGGACTCCATCAGTCTGTTGTCTGCGGTCGACTGCCTTTACTATCGCTATGGGCAACGGCAGTGGGTCAAGTATGTGTGGGCGCTGGGTCTGCTGGCGGCAGGTCAAAGTTCAACTATGACCGTGAGTATTATTTTTTTGCGGTACACCACTCTATGATGTATTTCAAGATTTGTTGGAGTAAAAAAATATAAATTGTTTTTTTTTTGCCGAGGGTAGTCCGTAGCTCAGTGGTTAGAGCACTGGTGGCTAAAGCCAGTGGTCCTGGGTTCGATTCCCCGGCGGCAACTAAGTTTTTTCTCTTTTTTCCAGACCCCTTTAAGTGAGAAAGGTTTTATGAAGGGTCAGGACTTGATAATTGTTTTCAGACGTGGAGATATCACGTTGTATGGATGTACTTTTCAAACCATCTGTGTAACTACTGCACTACCACTAATTGTTTTACCCTACTCTGTTATACATATGTTCATTAGAGTACTATATGGTATATTGTATGTGTGTTTGTTTAGGGAACTTATGCTGGTCAGTTTGTGATGGAGGTAAGTAACTTACTGACTTACAGTGCTTGTCTTTTTTTTTTTTTTTTTTTTTTTTTTTTTTTTTTTTTTTTTTTTTTTTTTTTTTTTTTTTTTTTTCTTCTTTTTTTTTGCACATACAAATTACCTGTATTTTTGTGGACTTGGTTTCATGCGATTTTTATTTTAGTTGCTTTTATTTCTTTTAATAATGATCTTCATTCTGTGTTTAGGGATTTCTGAATATCAAGTGGGCCAAGTGGAAGAGAGTGTTGCTGACTCGTTCTATTGCTATTGTTCCTTGTGTAATCATTGCCATATTAGCTAGGAACAGTCTGGACTATATGGACAACTACATCAATGTAGAACAATCTCTACTGGTATGTATATGTGTGTGTAGGTCTAGTGTGTAGTGTGTGTATGTCTGGTGCATAATGTGTATTGTATGTATGTGTGTACAGTATACTAACCTGGCAGGCTACTCTTTTACGCAAAAATGTACACGCGGCACAATATTTGCACACAGCAAAAAAAATTGTGCACGGCACAAAATTGCACTCAGCACTATTGAAAACCTGCACTGGACGCACTATTACTTACATAATTTGAGCCATAAGCAGAGACTAAGGCAAAGGTGTCACACGTACAGTATAATCAATGTATTATATAAAAAGTAAACACCCAGGTTCTGTTGCATAACCAGTGCATGAGTATGTGAAGTTATAGAAACCATTTGTATTGGTATCCTTCATGTTTTGTTCTTAGCTGCCCTTCTCCCTCATTCCACTTCTCCATGCTACTTCAGACAAAGACATCATGAAGCAGTTCACTAACTCCTGGTAAGAACAGAGCAAGCCAGTACTCAACTTGTACATGTATGTATAGTGATCAGTGATTGGAGTTGGTTTGGATGCACATGCATTCTTTTATTAACCTTCTGTTACACTATCTGTCTTCAATGGATCTTGATAATGTCAATGTACATGATAGAGTTCAGTCTGTTAGAGTACTAGTGCTAATACTGTTAAGTTGTGTTTTAACTGCTATGTGCATTCATTTTGTTGTTGTATTATGGTATTCTGTGTGTTTAGGTGGTGGGCGGTGGTGGTGTGGTTGCTAGGCAGCGTCGTCATGTTGGTCAATGTGTACTTCATCATAGACATAGTTGTGAGTTACCTTATTAATTTACACTACGTATCCCTCAACGTGCTTGGGGAGGGAGGTGATTGATTATCCAGCAACATTCTTATTATGTATGTAAGTAAATGACAAACCAACCGACAAACCATGGCGAGATAAAAAATGGTCCTGCAAGAACCTGGACAAATCATACAGCGACTATTGGTTCCTATTGTTCACTAACAGTGTCTCAGCCCACCAATCACTGCATTGCACACGCCCACCAATCACTGCATTGCACACGCCCACCAATCACTGCATTGCACACGCCCACCAATCACTGCATTGCACACGCCCACCAATCACTGCATTGCACACGCCCACCAATCACTGCATTGCACACGCCCACCAATCACTGCATTGCACACGCCCACCAATCACTGCATTGCACACGCCCACCAATCACTACAACATGAATCCACTATACTAAGAGTTTATTACAATGTACTGGAGTCTTACCGTCTCGCTTGAACAATTCCAAAGTTCACTAACTAGAGGTAATTTGCTCGTTAGAGTTCTCTCTATTAGAGGTTCCAACTCTGCTATAGAAACTCTGCTGTAAATTAATACCGTATATTGACTCTTTTCATTTCTTTATTATTATTATTATTATTATTATTATTATTATTATGATTACTATTATTATTATTGATATTATTTTCATAACTGCAGGTAATTCCAGGGGAGGTGTGGCGTCATGTTGTGGCCAGTCTGGGTCTGCTGGTGTACATTGTGATCGTCCTGTATTTTGTAAGTTTATTCCTCTAAGCTGAATTGTGCTTTAGTGTTTCTGTGACACACCCCTAGAAATCTGTCTACTGGTCACATGAACCAAGACTTTGTCCCTCCTTCCTCCCTTTCACTTCACACACACACACACACACACACACACACATTTGTATGTATCATAATTGAAATATCTTGTCATTGCTATATTATATGGACTTAGAATATTAAAACTCCATACTCCATAAAACGTCTGGTTAATTGGATTGATTCATTTTAGGTATTGTTGTATCTTTAAAATATTTATAGTACAGGTTTCTTGTTGTATTTACTGTTGGAGTTATTATTGTGTGTGTGTTTAGTTTTTGTTGTTTTTGTTTGTTGTTGTTGTTTTTCTCCAGGCTGTGTATCCCCTCAGTACAAGACTGATGAATTACTTCAAACTGAATTATAAGAATTGGCGTTCATCCAAGTATGCTTCAATTAATACAAAACATGGTCAATCTTAACATTTTTTATTTGTTTGGGATTCTGATGTTATAAAATGTTGGTGTATTCAATAATTTAAAATCACTCATTGATTAAAAAAATTTAATGGAGTAGTTTTAAGACTAGCTACATAGCATTGAGTATGTTGTAAACTCTTTAGTTGCATAGATCGATTTCATACTATAGTATTATATAGAATTATAGTGCTGGCTAAGAGCGTAGCAATTTGATATAGCTATCATTTGTAAGGAGTGTGTTGTGTATAGGAGGGAGATAAGTGTAAAGTTTGCTAAACGGGTGACTTCACTTGCTGGAGTAGAGAGCATAAATCATAAAGAATAAGTAATCAATTATATTATGAGACTAAATGTGTTTAAAACAAGAATCATTAATTCAAAGTTCACTGGTTTATCAAATCAGGTGATCAAGTTGGATTTGATTCCTTGAGAGAAAGACTTTTAGAGTATTATGGCTAGCATTCATGTATATAGATGTAGAGTCATTCATATACAATCTATTTCATTTGAATCTCTGAAATATTTTTTTTAATCACATGACTGTTCGTACCACACAGCAATATGAATAGATAGCTATATTATATGTATGTGTGCTGGGAATGTCTTGTCTTAGAAAATGACTGTTGGGGCGTAAATTCCAGTAAGCAGTTCTCCCAGGCTTCTAGTTACACTAACCCAAATGACTATACCAATGTCCCCTGACACCACAGCACATTCAAGTTACAATAATGATTAGGCAATACACACACACTGAGTGATACAGAAATAAAGAAACTCGCAAAACCACAAATAGAAGTAATGGTGGGAACACACAAGAGTAAAGGGAACAAGCAGGAAAAAAAAACAGGAGGAGTTGGTCCTAATGAGCACGCTCAGTTCCATGAATTAGGGAGGTGTAAATGCACGAGTAGCATGTGGTTTTGTATATAGTTAGAAGGTGGGGCTGGCAGCATTTTTTTCCAGGTCTCAAGCAGGCCTGGACACACTCCTGGGCGAGGGAGGCTGGGTTATTGTCTACTCTGATCAGAGGCACCAGCTGATGAACTGATATTTTTAGACGAAGACCTTCGGACAAGATATTGGCAACACGAACAAGTCCATCAGATCCAGGGTGAGTCTCGATGATGCGAGCCATGGGCCAAAATGTCTTCGGAAAGTTTCTGATTCCTTTAGGAGTACAATGTCACTTGTCTTTAAGTTTCACCTTCTCGTCTTCCATATGTGCCTCCTCTGAAGAGTCTAAATAGGTACAGTGTCAGTGCTGCCACAGGTCGGCAGTCTTTTGACTAAATTCCAACATCTCAAATTGCATGTCTTAGATTGAGAATGTAAGAGGGAGAGCACGTAGTGGACTCGCCCAGCAATAATGTAATGTCCAGCTGTGATGAGTCCATCACCATCAGAGACATAGAATGAAATTGACTATAAAATAATACGATAAAATGATTTTACATGATTGGGGATATTAATTTATAGCACGTCCTGTTCATTAATAATTACACATTAAATAAGTTATGTATCTATTATTTATTCGTTTCTTTTGTTTGACTATTTTATTATTATTAGCATTAATTATTTATTATCATCATTATTATTACTATTAATGATGTTTTATTTATTATTTTATTTATTTCATTTAGCTATTACTTCTTTTTTTTGTTCAAACCAATGTCTGAATCTTATAAAAAATAAATAAAATCTATAATAATTTGGCAGTGTCAGTGTAACTTATATAGCTTAGTTACCAGAGTATAATTGTCCAACGACTTGCAAGAGGTAACACTCTGCAAATGAAGTATAAGCTGTCTCATCGGCCATAGGCGGTGAAAGCACTCTAAAGTTGGGCGTACTCTAACTATAATATGATATTATTAATGGGGCAGTATAGCTATTAGCTAAACACACTGTAGTATTGACACTGACAAAAACAAGTATTAAACTGATATAAGAATGATGACATGCCATTGACACAAAACCAAAGTATACATAGGGGTGGAGCACAGATAAAGACATAGACACAACAACACATGTAGGTGATATATGAAAGAAAGTCCAAATAGTCTGTGGTAAGATGCCACACACACATGACTAAAAGAAACCAACGTTAGTATTCCTCTCTTCCATGGATGAGTTGAGAAATAGAATTACAGTATTGTGATGATTATTATAACTATAACTCTATAGTATTTTTTATGAATAACTTGAGCACGGTTTGATATAGCTAAATGCGACGGAGACTATCAAAAAGAGGAAATGGAGAGGTAGGAGTGCCAGGGAGTGGGGCATGGAGGTACGCAGAAGAGTAAACTACCAATGTATTAATTTTTCTACACATCTGATTAAAACACTAAACTTGGAAATTACATTAACACAATACAGTCGAACCTCCGAACAACAGCCATGCATGGGGACGAACCCTTTGGCCTTTGTAGAGAGTTTGACCTTATTTCGGAGTTTTTTGATTAGATGAAGATCTTGTGGACCCAGAATAAAAAGTGACGACGTGATTAAATACATTAAATGAATCAGACGGATTGTTAAAACATTTAACAAAAAATAATAGGTCTAGTAATTGTAGGTAGTACATTAGTGGTAAAATATTGAGATGAATTTGTAAGAAATATTATAATTATTTAAAATGTATTTAGTTGCACGCCGTTGAACTCTTTCCAATAAGATAATGTCTTGTATTTTGTTGGGAAACCATAGCTGGGAACAGTAGGTCAGCTGAGATCTTTACAAGTGATAGATAGAGGGACTTCTTAATGTTAATGGGTGATGTGCAAGGAATTGTTCGCCTAATTAAATACAGAGACCAATAAGCTTTGCTGCATATTTCTTTGATGTGGACAGACCAAGATAAACTATATCAGAGATTAAAATACCTAACTCTTTCTGTTGAGTCACTGTTTTAATTGTATCATTACCGATGGTGTAATTGTTGTTAGTAGATGATGATAGGGAGACGTTCATGTATGCACATTTAGAAGTATTTAAAGAAAGTTTTCAAGATTGACACCATGACAATAAATTGTCAAGATCCTTTTGAAGAGCTAAATTCTCACTTGCAGATTGCAGAGTTTAGAGAGGCAATAAGTTTGGCATCATCAGCAAATAAAAACACAGACGAAAAAGAGCAGAGAGACGGTATGTCGTTAACATTAATAAGAAAAAGCAGAGGTCCAAGTACACTACCTTGAGGTAAACCTGATTTGACAGGAAGTAAGTCAGATTTACACCCTTCAACCTCAACAAAATGCTTTCTATTTTGTTAGTAATCTTTGAAAAGTGACTAAAGAGGACCAGTAATGCCAGTTAGCCAAAGTTTATACAGAAGTTCATTGTGGGGGACTGAATCAAAGGCTTTGGTAAAATCAAGAAACACAATTTCTGTGTGTCGCTTTGACTCCACAGAATTGAAAACTGAAGTATAGCTATGATAGAAGAAGTTGTTGAAGAGTGGATCTATTTCTGATAAAACGAAATTGTGTCTTTGAAATTTTTGGATATATAAAATCTATTATCTTAGAGTAGACTATTAATTCTAGTACTTTATGAAGAATGTTTAGGAGAGAAATAGGCCTGTAGTTGCTAACTTCAGATACACTTCCTTTCTTGTGGAGAGGAAATAATTTGTGTACCTTCCAGTCAGCTGGAATGGAATGAGATTCCATAATGACAGTAAAGAGAAGAGAAACTGTATGTGCAAGTGAAGATGCACAGAATTTGTAAATATATGGGAACGTAAGTTTAGCTTAGAGAAACTCTGAGAGTATTCTCTTAAAGGAGAGAAAGTCTTTGATTTCCTCTGGGGCAAACCCAAAGGACATTAAAGGTAAAAGCAACAAGCTTATTTTAAATGGATCTGTCTATGGATCAGTCCAGGGCTCCTCTTTTTCACTCAATGTCCAGAATTCAATTCAAGTTTCCTCTGATTCGCATGTTGACGTGGATCCAGTAGATAGCACACGCTGTGGTCCAGAGAGAGTGAACAAAGGCGCCGGTTATGGCGGCTGGAAGTGCCCTGTATTTACCGCGTGTTCGGCCCACCTCTTTATGTCTGCCGAATGAGAGAACTAGTTAATAATGTACAATTAGTATTAGCATTCATTTAGTTTTATGTCTTCTATTAAATTGAAAGGCACACAAGTCATAATTAGTTAGGCGTGACAAGCTAAAATTAAAAGGCTAGGCAAAATGGAGGCATCAATAAGTTGGGTGTGGCTAACTGGCCGTCCCAAGAAGTAAATTTTGTATAAGACATTACATTTTGGGGCACACAACTTGGCCGTTGTCCGGAGTAGAGAGTCAACCGTTACTTGGAGTCAAAAAATCCATTACATACATGCAGAAAATACTCCGTTCCCAACGGTCTGACTGTTGTTGAGAGTCTGACCGCTTCTCGGAGTCCCGTTGTAGGGAGGTTCGACTGTAGTTCAACAAACTCCTAAGTGGATAATAATAATATATTGCTTGATGGGTGGGTTACCACAAGCTCTAATGGTAGCAGAGTTTCCTTGTTGTAAACTGATATATAGACTCTGAAAGAGACAGATCGTAGCTTCAAATTTTATTGAAAATATATAATTTTGAAAACAAATTGCAAAGACTGAATAATAATAGCAAATAAAATAAGTAGCTAGCAATATAATCATTATTGTGATTTAAGTATATCAACTAACACAAAAGCATATACAATATAGCTAAGTAGCTTGCTAGTTTAAACTTGGCTTTTAGAACAGTTGTCCACATGGTAACGATAGTGCTGAATCTGTCCTATTCTAAATTGCTTGCCACACAAGGGGCATATGAGATTCGAATCAAGTGGTCTGGCATCACTCATAGAAACCATAGTAGTGTGGATTTCCTTTTCTTCCATGTGTGCAGCAGCCTCAGCAATGTCATGGTCAATTCCTTGAACTAATTCATTTTCACGAATGGAAGGATCACGGGAAGCACGCCAATTTCTTGAACCTGGACTACGCGAGCCTTGATCAGGAGCACGATACTGACGTTGTGCATCATACATAGATCCCATATTGGAGGCATATTCTGTATATGGACGTCTTGACTGACCTTGATGCTTCTGAAACATATTCTGATCAAAAGGACGAACGTCAGAATTAGATGACGCTGGAGGTTTTGGATACGGATCACTGTCATCTGTTCTTTGAGGAACTCGTAAGCCATGGGCAAGTGCAAGTTCCTGCATCACCTGTGAACATAATATATTTTTAGAAAAAATTTCTCATAATCATTTTGCAATGCTTTTACAAAAACCACATACATGTACTTCTTACAATGTTAAGCAGCAAAATGCATACAGTTGTCCAAGTTGAGTTAGTACGACCACAAGTGTGATAAACTGAGAAAATCACTTAGTTAGAACCATAAACAAATCACAATTAATTAAGTAAATGTGATGGCAGAAATATTACAGCATAAATAAAAAAAATTAATAAAATCGCCACAAAGAATAACTCAGATTTACAGCAGTTTATTTAAGATTAAACGATGGAAGGGAAGCAGTTAACAAAAAAACCTAACAAATATCTACATCTGCCATTGCAAAGTACTTGAAACTGTAAGTACGATAATTTCAGATAAACTGTGCATACATATTAACTATTTCACTGTCATATTTTTGATAATCAGTTGTGTAACATGAAAACTATATGAATATGTATATATTTTTTTCATTTCTATTCTGTAAAGACATTCCAGCAAAATTTGAATTTTCAAAGCATGTTAGACAATAATATTTACTGTTATGCACAAAAAGTGTATCAGTCTGCAAAATGAAGAGCTATAACGGTACTAGCAGAAGTTCAATTACCAATGGTTCAGAGTTGCTTCGGGGTTTAAACAGAGTACACGACTTATTCATCTTCTAGTTGCTGAATTTAGAGTATCACAACCCCATACTATAAATATTTTTTGGGGAGGACTTTAATAAAAAATAGGAAGGCTATTATGATAATCAATTATATATATATAATATGTGACCGTCTACGGGAAAACCGGGCACAACGCGGCGTGCGTAAACATTGAGAAAAGATCGATCAATTTCTTAAAAATGTATTGTTTCAAGCCGACGGAAGGGAACGGTTAGGTCTATTATAGCGGGAACGACTTAAGCTACGACGATAAAACTTGGAGAGCTCAATATTTGGACGCCGACAACTCTGTAAGTGCAAAAATTGAAGGGTGCCGCGTTGTGCCTGGTTTTCCTGTAGACGATCACATATATAGAATATATAGGAGGCACTGTCTGGACACCCCACTTTAAAGCTTTTATATTGTTTCCATAGTTAGTCATTAATAAAATATATTTGAAATAAAGAAACTAAAGGATATTAGCTATTATTATATGCTCACTTGGTATAATAAGCATTGGTGTAGAAGTTATAAGGGCTTAAAGTGGGGTGTCCAGACAGCGTCTCCTGGTAAACACCTCATGAGGGGTTATTTAAACACCCCGTTTTAACAGTGTATATATATATATATAATGGAGAATCAAGAAAGGTTTAATGCCAAGAATTCTTGGCTATGACAGTCAAACAAAAGAGAGAAAGAGTAAACAGCCTACGTTATAATTATATTAAACATTCCTGGGACATTTGTCACAAAAGAAACTGTCTAGCATGTTTCAGCTTACTTACAAATGAAAATTTGAGTCTTGTTACTTTCATAGCAACATCACATCAAAATAAGATATTACACGATCAAATAAGTATCTTTGTCAGGCCAGAATCATATTCGACACACCCATTTAATCAACATAGCTGTGCTGCCGCTAATTAACATTGTCACAATACTTACTCGGTAGTCATCCATCAATTTACTATATTTTGCTTCATATTCATCTCTCTGCTGCTTCATTTCATCCCTGTCACCATCAATTCTTCGTGACTGCAAAATATCTCTTTCTCTCTCTCTGCTTTCCAACTGAGCATTTTTGTATTCAAACTGCAAAGAATAAAACAAAACATAATATATTACATTGTAAGACATATACTAGTGATGTGCTTGAGCACAAATGGCGAGCGAGCCTTAAACTATACTATTATTAAATGATTGATTTTAACAACTAACATTCAAGCCACTAAAATAAAGTCGAGTTTTTAAATTACGTGTATGTGGTAAAGGGGATTCAATGCCATAGTAACTGCTCCCCGCAACTGTTTGAATTAAAAAAGAAACAACAAAATCAAGTCAGGTTATTAAAAAATTTCTTTGTGATAATCTTAATAGTAGTTGTAATGCACAATATTTTCACACAACTGAACATACCTAGCAAGACTTACCTTCGTGGTTCGTCTAATGGACAATGAATTTTCAAGTAAATACTGTTGCGCAGGGCTTATAACAGTGTCAAATAGCGTATTAACTTACCACCGCACCTAACTCGAATAGAAATGGAACTCCCATAAGTTTTTGAGTTTTAACTGCACCCACAAAACAATTCAAAGCGGTAAACCATTCAATTTCTAAGGTGACACAGGTGATGATCGCTAAACCGGGGGATTCTGTCGAACACGGAGCGAACACAAAAGTACGCGAGAGTCAAAGTACAAAATGACATACGTACGTCCACACATTTATATAAAAAAACTCATATCCCCGATTTTCAATTGTGTTACCCCTGTAAGTGTCTCGCTCGCTACGCTCGCTCGCCAATAAGTTCAATTAACCCTTTCACCGGCAGATAAAATTCAGTAATTTTAATTTTTCTATATGAAAAATGTTTAAAAATAAATATAAAATCAGGAATTCAAAAAAGTACCCAGCAACTATATATCGTGTAAAAGTACATGTATTGTTCAACATTTTTGGTCAAATTTGGTTGCTTAGCAACAAACCACAAAGTAGTTATTGTGACCACAACGTAACTATATCATAACAATGTGATCTGTATGCGTTCCAGTGCATTATTAGCAATTGTTTGTGCATGATTAGATATTTTTTTACTGTTATAATAGACAGTTATCTCAGCCAGCAATGCCGTTGCTCATTGATGACACCAGAGGAGGCGTGACTGATAGCTGGGCAGAAGAACATCAAGAATAAAAGAATATTTTTCGCTAACAATTCCACTCCTCTGCACACACTAACTCCTCCCTCTAGCCATATTCTTACTGATACTCTTCATTTTTCATCCATTCATTACTTTGTCAACCTTTCTTCATGCTTTCAACATAATCAGTATTACCATCATCTCAATATTCAGACCTTGCAGAAGTAGAGACATCATCCTTTGAATGAAAAGGAAGTCCAAAGTATGTAATTCAGAGAGCAAAGGTAGCTCGGTCAAATCATTGCTGGGAGTTTGTAAAAAAAAGTTTACAGCTGTGACCAAATTAGCGCCATATTCCTGGGGAAGTTATTAGGCATAATAAAACTTACCGCCATGTTCCCGGGAAAACTATTTCTTAATTTTTTCTCCAATATACTCCGTAAATAGCTGTTTTTCTTACCTGGAATATCAAGTTACATATCCTTTTCGACATAGTTGCTGGTATGTTCACTACCTACAGTAGCTCTCAAGTTGAAAATTAGTAGTTTCCTCAACCTGCAATGAAATGACAGCTTTAGCAGGCAAGCCCAGCTCTTTATCCTCGACAGTAGTACCTAGTACCTAGTTGCTATATAGCTCTGTGCCCCTTCCCTTTCACGTTGGCAGTCGAAAACATCGTCGTAGACAAGATCCACCGCCTCAGTTGCAGACAAATTTATCACCATTTTTCGAACTAACGTCAAAAATATTTTTAGCCCGACTGCCTTAGTTACGTAGTAGCTATTTCTATTCTAAAAATACATGCAATAGAACAACACATTAGCCGTGCTCTGGACGCTGCAGCTAAGCTTTAATCGTTTAGGGGAAAAATATTTTTTCCTGCATTACGTCATCCTTGAGCGCCTATAGGCGCTTGTGCTGGTGAATGGGTTAAAACAAAAAAAAATAGAACCTCACGAGGTGTTTACCAGGAGGCGCTGTCTGGACACTGCAATATCCATACCAATACATTTTATACAAAATGAGCATGTATATAATTGATAACTTATATCCTCTAATTTCTTCATTTAAAATATCTTTAGTAATGACTATCTATGGAGACAATATTAGGCTTTAAGCGGGGATGTCCAGGCAGTGCCTCCTATTTAACACCAAAAACGAAGTTCTTCAAACTCCCCATTAAACAGTATTTATCACTTGAATTTGGTACAAAATCTTATCACTATATAAAATGGGCCAATGATTAAGAATATAAACAATTGCTGAGATAATTGTGCTGCAAATACAGATGCAAACATTTAACAAAAAACAGCTTCTTTCATTGGTTCGTGCACACAAAGGTTAAAAATCTATTGTAGATAGCTGTGACAATCATAAGTAAAATAAATGTAATAATTAATTGGCGAGCTAGCGAGACACTATCAGGGGCAACTCAATTGAAAATCGGGGATATTTGTTTGTATATATGTGGGGATATACGTATGTCATTTGTATTTTGACCTTCACGTATTTTGGTGTTAGTTCGGTGGTCGAGCACTAAACAGAATCCTCAGGTTTAGCGATCATTACTCGTATCACCCTAGAAATTAAATTGTTTATCGTTTTGAATTCTTTTGCGGGTGCTGTTAAAACTTGAAAACATACCGGAATTCTATTTCTATTTGTGGCGGCGGTGAGTCAATGCGCTCTTTGTCATAGTTATAGCTGTACGCAACAGTATTTACTTGAAAACTCATTGTCCACTAGAACCACGAAGGTAAGTCTTGTGTAGGTATGTCCAGTTGTGTGCAAGTATTGTGCATTTTAGCTACTACTTAGCTCAAGCATATCACAAAGATAACGTTTAAATATAATGTCTATTATTATTTATTTATTTTTCAGTTGATACAGTTAGGGGAGGGGTTACTATGGCATTGAAATGCCTTTACGTATAAACGTAATTTAAAAACTCGACCATATTTTTAGTAGCTTTGAGCTTTAGAAGTTAAAATCAATCATATAACAATTGTGTAGTTTTAGGCTCGCTCGCCATTTGTGCTCAAGCACATCACTAGTAATACTTACATGCATGCGTATTTAATTTCAAAGTTATTAACATACCTCAATTAGTTTGTCTTGAACATACTTCAGTTCATGCTGTAATTGACCAATTAATTGATTTTTACTATCTAACTCTCTTGAAAGATGAGTCAGGTTTCGTCTTGTATCTTCAGTTACTTTCGTAGCTTCTTCTGCTCGTTGTATTTCTGTTTCTAACTGAGTTTTCAATACTTGCCTGACTCCATTGACATTCTGCAACTGCTTTGTGATACGCTGCTTTTCCTGGGCATGCTGCTCCAAGACTTGGTCCAGTTGGCATTCCAGTTCACGATTCAATGACGAAAGCTTTTGATTATCTTCATTGTATTTTACATTTTCATTTTGCAAGATTCCTACACTGGCATGAAGACTCTCGCTGTGTTTTTTGAGGTCACAAAGCTTACTTTCATTCTCTTCACATTTCTTAAGGAGCTGGAAATATTGCTTTTCAAGTTTTTCTTTCTCTGATTCCAGAAAGGAAAATTTTAAAGTCATTTCAGTTTGCACTTTGGCACTGTCTGTTTGAAACATATCCAATTCTCTTTGAAGTTCGTTATAGGCTGTTTTTTCTCCCGCAAGCAGTGAATTATAATTGTCTTTTGTTGATTGCAGTTGTTCAGTTAGTCTATTGCATTCTTTAAGAGCATCATCTTTCTGTTTCTTCAGCAAGGCATCTGCCTCCTTACGCATCTGGTCAACAGTTACACGGACAGTTTCTTCAGCTTCACTTTGCATAGTTTCAATCTGGTCCATAAGAAGCCTAGTATCTTCATCATACTTGTTACGCTGTCGTTCCAATGTTTTCTGATTATTTTCCATTTCAATATAATAGTATTGAATTTGAGATTCAGCTTTGCGTACCTGTTAAGAACAGAACAGTCAACATCACAATATAAATTTGGCATATTACATATGAATAACCTGAATTAGAAGCAAAACTAAAATTATTACACTTATATTTAGTTCCGACAAATCCCACCACAAAATACTAAACTGTTAAATAACATTGCTTGTTTTTAGGAAGTTTTTATTGAAAGGGGAAGGAATAAGTAGAGCTGGAAAGAATATCAAGAACTAGTATCTGGATATCCAAACAGGACTATCCAGTTCCAGATCATCATCTATTAGACAGACTGCCTAATAAATATGTAGCATTCTTGCCTGTTAATCTTGCTTCTGTGATTTTTAAAACTAGACCATTCTCTGGAAAAAGCCATCCAATTGGTCAAAGCAGCTGCTAAAATATCTTATGAATTTATGGGGATCTCCAGTAAACTAAAACGCAGAGTTATTACTACAATATTTACATGAACCACCACCATCAATTACCAACCCCAATATCAGTTAAAGTACACCACAAAAAATGGAGAAAGGGACTCCATGACTCAAGAAAAAAGAGTTGAAGAAAGGAAAGCAGGGGGATAAGAAAAGCTGAGATAGTTTGGAAAAAAAAGAGAGCAGAAGAGGGAAACTGATGTAACCATAACCAAGTGGTAGAGAATGAACAAATCTGCATTCTTAATTTGCAATACATCAAGCACCACTGTGTGGCGGGGTACTTGATAGTATAAATTTAATGCGAACTCTTACCTTCCCATTCCCTTCTTATTCTTATTCCGCACAAAGAAAAATGAATGACAATTGTACATTTCAAAAGGTTAATCATCAAGTTTTGTTGGAAAAATTGTAATAATCTATTGGAAATACTGAATTATACGAAAATACCCTTAGTTTAGATTCTTATAGCCAGGCTAAAAGTTATTGCAACATTATTCTATAAAAGTGTTCTCCAGTAGCTTACTATTCTACTAACCTGCTCTTGCAATTTCTGATCTTGCAGTGAAGCTCTAGCTTTAAATTCTTCAAAAGTAGCAGCCATCTCTTCTCTGTCTTTCCGTTCTGCTTCAAAATCTTCATGGAATCCTGCAATCTTCACACACACACACACACACACACACACACACATTAGTTGATTGGGATACAGTGATACAAGAACATAGAAAATAAAGTTTCTTCTTTTTTTTTGAGGCTTGGTCACCTAGGTAAACGTTCTTTTTTCCAAACTTTTTAAAGTAACTCTAAGTCTTGCTTTATGAAACAATGAACAAATGTTGATGAGCATCCATGTAATAATAGCTTGTGCGTCAGTAATGACGACGACCGATGGTGTGTATTCATGAATAATTCATGAGTTTAAACAGTTTGGTAAACATCATCATCTCATTCCGGGTAAAGTGTCGCTACACGCAGAAAGTGGTTAATTTTAATAAGCGGGTGTAATCGACAGGAGAAAACGGCGTAGGTTTAAAAAAGGAAGGCAAAAGTACGAAAGAGAAGAAGGTAAAAGGCGATTTATGGTAACTAAAAAGCAGGTGGAATTAACGAGGCAAGGCAGCATAGGGTTAAAAAAGAACAGAAGAGAAGCAAGAAGGCGAGCGATTAGTTGTAACTAAAAAAATGGGAGGAATCGATGAGTAAAAGAGGGGGTTAGTTTCCTAAATGAAGGCGAAAGTACGAAAAAGAAGGCAAAAGTTTTGCATAGCTTAAGTTCAGAATCATGATAGTAGGACAGAAATTCAAAAGCGGGAGAGATAGACAAAGCAAATGGGGATCCATGACTCAAGAAGAAAGAGCTGAAGAAAGGAAAGGTGGGGGATAAGAAAAGCTCAGATAGCTCAGAAAAAAGAGAGCAGGAGAGGGAAACGTATGTAACATTAACTTTAACCAATGGTAGAGAATGATAACTGAGCAAGATAACATGTGCTACTGCATTCTTACTTTGCAATACGTCAAGCACCACAGTATGGTGGGGTACTTGCTAAATACGCACAAGTTGAATGAGACTAATGAAGCAAGAGATTCTATTGGATAAACAATTTTTTATATTTCTTAGAACAAGGCATACGCTGAACGAGAAAAATTAAAATGGTAACACGGTTGAACGAAACAGACCTATTTGTACCAAAAGGCATATCGTTTCAAACTCCACCCACCCAACCGTTTTTTTTTTTAATCGCGCAACAGCTGTTTTACAGAATGGAATCCGTAAGCATTTTTGGTGCCTACTGTAAAATGGACTACTTTGCCTTCAGCAATGCAAACTAGTTTTCAAAAGTGCATGTATTGTGATTAAATGATGAAAGACTGATGCAACAATGATCTAGTAGCTAGAAGATATGATGACAAAACAAAAGCCAAACAAAAGGGAAAATGAGAAGCCAACAACAACTGAAAGAAATTTTCACTTCAAACAAAATCTAGCAGTGTGTCTGTAAAAAAATAAATTTGCATAGGTACAAAACAAGAATACGGCGATTATGACTTAACTATGGTGATCATGCACATGCAAGCCTTCTGGCAAATGTTTATGACTATATATGTACAAAAGTTACTCTATACTTTGAGTGTTTTGGTGTATTTGTAAAGAAAAACAACAACAAAATAACAACAAAAACACACAAACTAACAACAAACAAACTAAATGAAGTATACCAGTGTACTATAGGACACTACCCACATTTAGCCAAGCATAAAACCTAATAGGGAAGATAGGAGTTGGTAATCAGTAACTGCTCATGTCAGTAATACTTACTGCAACATCTCTTGTTTCCAACTGCTCTCTTGATGCTTGGATTTCATCTCTTAATGCAATGTTCTCCTTCTTTAAGTTAATAACTTCAATAATTTTATAATTGGCATCCTCTTTACTCTGATGTGCTGCCTCTTGCATTTTTTCCCTGTCTTCTGTAAGATTTAGTTTGACCTCTGTTAACTTCATTATTTGATCATGCTGTCGGTCTCTTTCTAGCTTACTGAATTTCAAAGAACTTTCTAGACTAGATCTGGAACGCAATAAACTTTTAATCTCCTTTTCTCTTTGTTGACATAATTTTTGCTGCATTTCTAATTCAGCCTACACATACACACACAAATAAAGTTAACATTACATACATTGGACTACTTGTAATTCTCTCATTATAACTTTATTATTAACCCGAAGTGTGCATGCACGAGAGGGTTATAGTAGTCGTCCTGTCTGTTTGTCACGCTCTGATTTTGGAAATTACCGGCATTTAACAGTTGATTTAGGTATGAACTTACTCAGGACAAAAATTAAAGAGCTTTTATTGTGCTAATTTATTTAATTTGGGGCTAATTGTTGAGAAAACGCGATGCTTTCAGGTCTGTGTAGGTACCAGCTCATTTCATAATCACTTGAGCAAATAATTACTTGCAGCCAACAGTGTAGTTTATTTTTATGCTCAGGGAAGTTAACGGAGTTGAAAGAAGTGAAGTTTCGCGTTGAAAATGTACAGTTATAGGGGACAAAATAAAGTTTCGAATTCCGTTCTGTAGAATGGCTTTCGCACGATTAAACAACAGAGAAAAAACTGTATGCCGTTGGTAAAAAAACGGCCATTCCGTTCGACCGGCGTTACCATTTTTAATTTTTTTTGTACTCCACACACCTCGCTCAAAGAAATTATAAAAAATCGTTTATCAAATAAAACGTTCTGATTTTTTTATTACAGGCTCATGAGACAGAGCTTTTCGGGTAAAAAAATATTTGAAGCCGTCCGATTCGAAGTTGCCTCGCAGATAATGGTTAGCTTGACTACTGCACAGTATCGATGTGTTCTCAATGCTAGGGCCTTCTCAGGCTTAGATTTTTTACTATTGAAAGTCCATCAGTAGCTAATAGAAGACGTACGAAGTGCGCACTTCGTAATAGCTGTGTGCCTGTCAAAACATCAGTTTGCAGTTTTATTGAAGCAAGATAAATTTTTGTACGAGCTGTTTTGCACTATCCCCGTAGTGTTTAATGGTCAATACAAGGCCTCAGCTTGCTGATATAGCCATGGACGAGTTTCTAGTTAAAAAATATCAGTGAATCAACGGAAAAACGTAACCTTTGGCTTGTTAAGCAAAAGTATTAAACTGGACTTCATTAGGTCTCTTATGCTAGAGTTATAATATGACCAAACACATTATCATCACTTTATCTCACTCTCTTGACCCACATACACATACCACAGTCGTTGCTACTAACATCACTTTACCAACATAGCTCAGCTAGTGAATTATACATGCATACACACTGTCATAGTTACTGACAGACTAGTGTATGATTACCTGAAGTTGAGTGACTTGCAGTTCAGCTGCTTTGGAGACCGACTCTATATCCACACCTTTCTGTTCACACCGATGCTGCCAATACTCTAAGCTCTTCGATAATTGAGCATTGTTTTTCTATACAAAATAAAATTGAAAAGTAATTATTGATACATATGTATTAATGATATTGTTATTCAGTAAATAGTCACACACACAAAAAAAACGCGTGAACAAATGGCTTACCAAAACCACAACTAAATATTCTCTACTCATAATTCATCTTCTCTTTAACTTTAACTTATATCTACTGCCACTGCCATTAACTACCAACATAGTATACCACAAGAAAATTGTTCACGATAATAAGCATACTGGGTATAATAATTACAATATACATCTACTGTCATGTCTAAAACGTTTTATCACTATAACAGTTTTACATGTTTCATAATTTCATTCTCAGCCTCCTTTTACTCATTAGATGTATGTATTCTCTTTTTTTCACTGGTTTTTTTAAATATAGAATTAAAAAATATTAGGTCACCACTGGGAAAACAAGCGGTCCTGGGTTCACTTCCCATTTTCTCATTTTATCCATCTCACCTTACTTAAGGAAATTCCATATCACTCAACCCTCCTAATTCCTCTACCTCCTCTCATCTTACCGTTATATTTACTTAAATACTACAATCACATATCAATCAACTTTTACATCTCTATAATGTATCTCACTTAGTTAGAAAAAGAAAGCATAATAAATAGTCAATTACATTTAAAGTGGCATTTTCCTCCTGTAGACGGTTAGAATCTTCTCTCATATGATGCAATTCTTTATCTTTAGAATTTTTTACAGTCTACAAATTTACAAATTAATTATTAATAAGAATCACATATTAATGTCTATTAGTTCTAAAGTTGTGCCATAATGAATTAAACATAGAAAACTTTGAAAATATATCATGCTTGACTCCTCAACAAAAATAATAATCAATATTTAGTATTACCTCAGCTTCATCTAATTGCATCTTCATAAAAGATAGTTTAGAAGACAGAGTCCTATTCAATTGAGGCAATCCCAATGATCTTTCCATATCAGAGCATTCGTGGATCTGAGAATAATGTGAATTACAAAATAGCCTGTAATAATTTATAATTAATGTGATGCTATTTACTTACCACACCAGTTTCATCTGTTCTCTGACGCATCTGTTGAATTTCTTTCTCCAGGTCTTCATTCCTTTCCTCAAGTTGTTGCAGTTGTTCTTCCAGATCCGTAATTCTTTTATCTTTGTCATCTCCAGCTTCAAAAAGTTTGACTTCAGAAGTTGCACCAGTTACTGAATGAGAAATAGATCCTGTACTCTGATAAGCTAATTCATTAATTGCAGATTGCCTTTCCAACAGAGCAAAATATTGCTTCTTTATTTTAATAAGCTTTTCATTGTCGGCCTGGAGCTTGTCTAGCTTAAAATGTCGCTGTTGCTTTTCAGATCTCAATGACTCCAACTCTAGCAGTAGCTCTGCTCTTTCCTCGCGAATTGAATTTAAATTAGTCTGTAGAGTTAACATCTCTTTGTTTGCAGATTCTAAATCTGACTTGAGATCATCTGCATACTTTTCCACAGTTTGTAATTTTCCTTGTAGAACCACAACCTCATGTTGAATATTAAGTTTTACTGTATCAGTCATGTTGTCTTCCATAACCTGGAATAAAAAAAACAAAAAAAAACAACACAACAATAATATTTTAAAATAATGTGTGCACCAAAATTTCTATCTAAAATGCTAAAATTAATTTAAATGCTCTAGAAATGACAGGTACAATACATGCAAATATTTTCTTTCTTTTTTACTTTAGTGTTGATATGGAAAATTGAAAGAAAACTTACAGTAACTTTGCCGGCAACCTCAGTGAGTGAAGTAAGGGGAGATTCATAAGCATTGTACTGATTTACTTCTGGTTCATTGGCTTCAACATCTCGATCTACAGCCGCAGAAGTATTGTCTTTTCTCAATGAACTTGGAGCACTAGAATGCATAATAGCCTCAAAAGGATGTTCCCCCAAATTCTCTGATTGAAGATGCATTTGAGACTTAGATCTCTCAGCTTTTACATTTTGGGGAGCTAAATGTAGTTCCTGTCCACCGGTGTCTTTTCCTGGTGATGGCCGAGTGTTTTGTGGTTTCACTATGACTTGTTCCAGAGCAATGGTGTTAACTTTTAGTTTTTGATCTAATTCGGAAATATGATTTTTCAAAACAGTTATTTCCTCCGTATGTTTAGTAGACCACATTTCTTTCTCACGTTCCAGTGTTCGTAACCTTAATCTCAATTTTTCTGCTTCATTCTGTGCTGTCAATAAAGATTCTTCACACTTAGTCAATTTTTGTTTCTCTTCAGCATGTTTCTGATTTTCTTCTTGTCTGACATGGTCTAGCTCCAAATTTAACGCTTGAAATTTTTGTCTTTCTTGTTCCAATTCAATTTTTAGTGCTTTAAGCTTAGCATCTTTCTCATCAGCTTCCTTTTGTAAAGCCTTACAATGCAGAGTAACTTCACTATCTCTACCTGTAAGTTGCTGAAGTTTATCCTTATACTTAGAGACTTCTGTAGTACGTTGAGATAACAAGTCCTGAAGAGATTCCACTTTTTTTGAAGCTTCAGAACTACTCTTGTTAGCACTTTCAAGTGTGACTATCATCTTATTCGACTGCTCTTGAAGAGTTGCTTTAGTCTCCTGTAATTCTGTTTTCAAGCTCTCACACTTTGATAGCTCATTCTTCATATTTTTCTTTAACTCTTCATTCTCTTTTTGCACATTTCCAATTTCAGCATTTTTCTCCTGCAATTCTTTTTTCAAGCTTTCACACTTTGATAGCTCATCCTTTGCATTTTTCTTTAACTTTTCATTCTCTTTTTGTGCATTTTCAACCTCTCCAATTTTCTCCTGCAATTCTTTGTCCAAGTTTTCAGACTTTGAGACATGCTCCTCCATTTTGCCAATTTCTTTCCTTAACTCTTCAATTTCTTCTTTTTTGTCCCGCAGTTCCATTACTGTAATATTGAAGCTAGAGGCTTCTTCTCTCACTCTTTCAACCAACTTATGATTATCTTCCTCAAGTTCCTCAACTTTACGTTTGTTTGATTTAACTAGCTGCTCCCAAATCACACGGTTTTTACTGCTGACTTCAAGTGATTCTTTAGTTTCCACTAATAATTTCTCTTTCCCTGATAATGCAGCTTTGGACTCCATCAGTTCTTCGTTAGTTTTCTCCAACAACTGCTGCAATTCAGAATTTTGTGATTCCATACTATCAATTTGTGATTCCAGCAACTGCACTGCATTATGGTCATATCCATGAACACCTGGGTGTTCATAATCTGTGTGCGAATTATCTTGACCAGAAGTATCTGTAGCACTTCCACTACTTTTTTTATTTTTTTTGCGAAAAAAGGATTTTGATTTCTTCTTTTTTTCATTTTTTAGCTTATCTGATCGTGATACCGATGTATCAAAATGTTCACTCTTTTCTGCTTCAGACATACCTCGTTTCGTAATTTGTTGAGATGACAAAAAATCAGAATTTTCTCTTTTTTCTGCTTGAGCTGCAGAGGAATCTCCATAAGAGCCCCACGTAGCTAGTTCCTTTTCAGACGAACCTGACTTCGCTGTTTCTTCTTTTCCTTGTTTTTCCTGTCCAGAAAGAATAGGTGAACCCATTGCATTGTAGCTTGCTCCTTTAGTTGTTTGTTTCTTATTTGATGAAGATGGTCTTGATGCCATAATTGGTCAACTACAGTAATGCATACATTATAAAATAATAATGCTAATGAAATAATCGTTATAAAGGTAATCATTGTTGTCGTTATTATTATTATTAACCCTCAGCGCACATGCGCCAGAGGGTTATAGTAGTCGCCCTGTCCATTTGTCTGTCTGTTTGTCTGTCTGTTTGTCTGTCTGTTTGTCACGCTCTGATTTTGGAGATTATTGACAATTAACAGTTGATTTAGGTATGTACTTACTCAGGAAGACGATTTAAGACCTTTTATTGTGCTACTTTTTTGAATTTTGGGCTAATCTTTGAGAAAACGGGAAGCTTTCAGATCCGCGTAGGTACCAGCTTTTATGGGCAACACCCCCTAGCAGCACGGCATAATCATGTGAGCAAATAATTTCTTGCAACCAGCGGTGTAGTTCACTTTATGCTCAGGGAAGTTAACGGAGTTGAAAGAAGAGAAGTTTCGCGTTGAAAATGTATATCGGTGAGTGTTTCTGGCTAGTTTAGCTTCTTCTCTTATGAAGACAGTGCTTCCATGTACCATTTTCATTGGTCCAGCTATTTTGATGCCTCATTAAAATAGCTAACAGATTGCTTGTTCTTTTGGAAGGAGATTATATTGTAATAGCTAGGTAGTGTTTAATAGCGCTGAGGGTTCGCAGCTTTGATGCTTCATTTTAATTGTACTGATTACCCGCTTATTGCCTTAATGTACTACTGTCAATTGGTAGTCTGAAAATCTGAACGTATTCTTTGCTTTTGACAGATTAGCACATAATCTATCAGTATAATGCCTCGTGTGAGGAATTAATTGTGAAACATAATGGTTGAACAAGTTGTAGAGTCACCATCTGTATTGACCCACAACATTTAAACTTCCTCTTAATATATAATATGCACCGTCTGAATTAAGTTGGCACGACCACAAGTGTGAAAAAAGAGGATGACACTTCGTCATCTTCCACGTTTTCATGGAGATCTTCAAACGAATCCTGACTACTGAGAATATCATCGGACAATAATTGCGTTATACACGTAGTAGCCGTGGCTACTATTCAAGAGTGGCTACTAATAAGTTTCGACGGGCACATAGGGAGGCTACTATTTGAGAGAGGCTACTATTCGAGAGCGGCGTCTAATCGCGCGAATACGGTATGAGAATTGCCGTAAGTGTCTAAATAAAGATTTTCAACTGTAGCCATAAAGAATAGCTGCCAGATATTCTATTGAAAAATAAATTCAGAGCACAAGCAAATGCTACGTGTGTTTTAAGTTTACAGCACAAGAAATTTAACTGAATTTTTAAACTCATTATAATTTATCAACCTCCAGAGTCTAATTCTTGAATGCGTTCAAATTTACAAACTGTAGGAAAAAATAATAGCAGGACAAAAATGCAGTTGTGATTGAGGCACACCCAGAGCACTACAGTAACATTTTACTACAGAGCAGTGGTGTAGGAAAGGGAGGGGGGGGGGGGGGGGGGAACTCATGGGCTGGAGCCCTCCCCATATTTTTGGGTCACAATCTAAAAGAGGTCATTTGTTACATGAAAACCTATTAACACAAAAAAACACATGTCCTTGGAGTCCCCCTATATCAAAACATCTTCCTACATCTCTGTAGAGCACACGGAAAGCAGTGGTAATTTGAACTATTGCTTAGCCCTCTTACCGGCAGATAAAATTCAGTAATTTTATTCCTTCTTTATGAATAATGTTTAAAAATAAATATAAAATCAGGAGTTAAAAAAGTACCTAGCAACCATATATCACGTGAAAGTACATCTATTGTTCAACATTTTTGGTCAAATTTGGTTGCTTAGCAACAAAACACAAAGTGGTTATTGTGACCACAACGTAACTATATCATAACAATGCGATCTGTATGTATTCGTTCCAGTGCAATATTAGCAATTGTTTGTGCATGATTAGATATTTTTTTACTGTTATAATCTCAGCCAGCAATGCCGTTGCTCACTGATGACACCAGGGGAGGCGTGACTGATAGCTGGGCAGAAGAACATCAAGAATAAAGGAGTATTTCGCTAACAATTCCAGTCCTCTGCACACACTAACTCCTCCCTCTAGACATATTCTTACTGATACTCTTCATTTTTCATCCATTCATTACTTTGTCAACCTTTCTTCATGCTTTCAGCATAATCAGTATTATCATCATCTCAATATTCAGACCTTGCAGAAGTAGAGACATCATCCTTTGAATGAATAGGAAGTCCAAAGCAATTTAGAGAGCAAAGGTAGCTCAGTCAAATCATTACTCATTGCTGGGAGTTTGTAAATTTTTTTACAGCTGTGACCAAATTAGCACTATCTTCCTGGGAAAGTTACATTAGGCATAATAAAACTTACTGCCATGTTCCCGGGAAAACTATTTCTTACTTTTTTCCCTCCAATATACTGAGTAAATAGCTGTTTTTCTTAACTGGAATATCAAGTTCCATATCCTCTTCGACATAGCTGCTGGTATGTTCGCTACCTACTGTGCTCTAGTAGCTCTCAAGTTGAAAACTAGTAGTTTCCTCAACTGGCAATGAAATGACAGCTTTAGCGAGTAAGTCCAACTCTCTATCCTCGACAGTAGTACCTCTGCGGTAGCTATATAGCTCCTGTGCCCCTTCCCTCTCATGTTGGCAGTCGAAAACGTCGTCGCAGACAAGATCCACCGCCCCAGTTGCAGACAAATTTATCGCCATTGTTCGAACTAACGTCAAGTTTATTTTTAGCCAGACTACCCTAGTTACATAGTAGCTATTTCTATTCTAAAAATACATGCAATAGAACAACATATTAGCCGTGCTCTGGACGCTGCAGCTAAGCTTTAGCGTTTATCGGGAAAATATTTTTTCCTGCATTACATCATCCTTGAGCGCCTATAGGCGCTTGTGCCGGTGAATGGGATAGGATAGGCATTTGAATAGTTTTTTTCCTTCTATTACTGCATTTATATTGGACCCCAGATATAAGTAGGCACCAACCAACCAACTCATAGAGTTAATTGACACTTGCCTCATAATTATTTTTAAGCAAACTAAAAAATTGAATTACAATATCCCTGTTGAGCTCCGCAAATGATGCGACAAGCAATAAATTATTTATCTGTATTCATTGAAGAGAAGAAAATCTTTTTTCTAGTTGTACTGTACGTTATAGTTATAAACCAAAATTGAGGTTTGTATGCGATTTATAAATCGAAATACAAACCTAATGATTTTGGTTTATAACTATTTTATAGCCCAAACATAAACAACGAGCAAAGTATAGCGTTAGCTATCTTAGCAATTGTATTAAAGTACCCAAACTCTTCATTATTCCATTTTGCTTTGATCTGCCTTCCACCATAATTATGGTTGCTAAGAACTTATATCAGACTTTTCCCTGCTAATACATTTTCTTACGAGCATACCAGTCTGTATCCGATTATTAGTTCTTAACGACAAGCGCAGTCGCTCGGGTAACGGGCTATAAAACACTATTATTAGTAATGTGCTTGAGCACAAATGGCGAGCGAGGCTAAAACTACACTATTGTTAATTGATTTAACCCCTACACTTAAACTACTAAAAAAAAGTCGAGTTTATGAATTAAGTGTATACGGTAAAGGGGATTCAATCGCATAGTAACAACTCCACCTGCAACTGTTTTAATTAAAAAAAAAAAAAAAAAAAAAAGCATAAAAAAAACAACAAGTCAAGCTATTTAAACTTTTTCTTTGTGATATTCATTAGCCAAGTAGTAGTTGTAACACACAATACTTTCACACTTAACTGAGCATACCTACTCAAGGCTTACCTTCATGGTTAGTCTTAGTGGACAATACATTTTCAAGTAAATACTGTACTGTTGCGTAGGGCTTAGAACTATGAAAAATAGCGTATTAACTTTCCAAAGCTACTAACTCAAATAGAACTGGAAATCCGGTAAGATTTTGAGTTTTAACTGCACCCGCAAAAGAATTCAAAGCGGTAAACAATTCAATTTCTTGAAAGATATGTGGAATGAACAATAAACCCAAGAATTCTGTTTAGTGAAGTTTGGGGCGGGGTCGAACACCGAGCCAACACAAAATACAAAAGGTCAAAGTACAAATAGCATATGTACGTCCACACACCCGATTCTCAATTTGACACAACTGTATAGTATCTCGCTCACTTCGCTCGCTTAACTATCACAAACTAAGTGCCATTCATTAATATGTATTTACAGCTGTTAGTAGTATGCTAAAAAAAGGCTGAAGGCTCTATGGGCAGCACACAGATACTAACAATTTTAAAGATTAGAAGTGTAGAACTGTGACTTACATAACATCAATAAACAGAATAATAGTTACAGTAAGCTTGACTTTTAAAAATTTAAACTTTACGACATGGTGATCTCAAAATATCCAATAAAAATACAGGAAATAATAGGACTGGGCCTTTTAGAAATTGGGGCATCTGTAACTCTAATATTTTTTTCATAACTATAAAGCTTCTACTTTTAATTAAAAAACATCTCAGCATTTCAATCAAATTACATCTTACTGAAAGAAAGTACATTTAATTTAAAAGTATAAATTATTACATAAATACGTTAATGACTAGACAAGACAGTTCCCTTTCGCTTGATAAAAATACGGGAGAATCAATGGCTGCAAAACTATCCAGCAAAAAAACAACAAAAAAACAACGCACGATGATTGCCAACCTCCTTATTAGGAGGCTAGGAAGTTATTATGCTCTTTAACTGTGATCTGACCAATTACAATTACCAACGCACAATCTGTTCCATTAGCCGGTATGTACAGAACTCTGAAGTTTGTAACCCAGAGGTCTTCCTACTGTAGTTTAGATGAGCACAAATATATTTGTATTACATTATGACTTCATCCAAGTCTTTATCAATGAGTGCGATTACATCCAAATTTCATGTTAAAATGTTCCTTTTATGAAGGTCGCATAGTTTTTAAGTTTAAAAATGATCATGATTGAATGAATGAATAAATTTGAAAATTAGATAATGCATATCGTGTAGCAAGTTCTGACACTTGATGGACTAACTCAGGCTAATCTGGAATGCAATAGCATGAGGAATTTTCAACATTCTTATTAACCTCTATCACTTGATTTAGTTAAATAGTTTCATTCTTCCATGCATCTGGAGCCCCCTCCCCTCTTCAGTTGTTTCTTCCTATTCATGGATTGTCTTCTCCTCCTTAGTCGTCTATCTGTTTCTGCTCTTCCTTCTCTTTGGAATGCTGTATATCAATCTTACCTTGTCCTTTCTCTCCAATTTCACTTGTTTTAGTTGTTGTCTGTCGTACTGAATGTAATGATCTGTACCCATTCAGTTCGTGACCTACACACCTCAGCTAAAGTTACTCATGAATTCGCATATCGTTGCTGCTACTAACACAAAAGCGCCATGGCATTTGATGTACTAACTGTTGCAAATTAGGAATGCACATAATAGCATGAGGCATTTTTTCAAGGTTTGCACATTCTTGCTCTATATATTTTAATTCTTCATTGAAATAGTTACTACATCAGTCAGCTTTTTCTCACCTGCTTTTCTTGACCATTGTATTCTCCTGCTTGTGGACTTGCAGAAGTGAATACTTTTTCCCAGCTCAGTTCAGCAAAAGAGTTACAGACATTGAGTGTTCAGTTCTTGCAGAGCGGGGGGGGGGGGGGGGGGGGGGGGGGGGGGGGGGGGGGGGGGGGGGGGGGGGGGGGGGGGGGGGGGGAAGAGAGGGGGAGTGGAGGTGGAAGTGGAGTGGACTGGAATGACCAAGAGGAAAAAAAAAAAGAAGGAAAAAAAAAAAAAGAAAAAAAAAAAAGAGGAGAGGATACAATGGAACTCCCAGTATCATTATACTATTCGTTTCCAGACAGTTTAATGGTGCATGGCAACAAATAGAGGGTAATTGGTTGAAACCTTGTATGGAAGCATTCTTTTTTGCCAACTATATATGGGGAAAGCCTGATGCTTTATCCAATTAGGTAAAGATGATCCTTTACCAACTCAATGCATGAAATGTTCATGAAAACACACATTGTCGTCATTACTGACAGACAAGCGTATTATTATAATATAATACTCATAGCTGAGCCTCAGGCATACTACCATACTGCAACTAAAAACTGCGAGTAATCTTGGTGTTCAATAATAGCTGAGCTCTGGCATGACGACGCTACCTATAGCGATGGTTTATTTAACCCTTTGCGGA
>WLWD01003966.1_pt1 | contig 44281 bp, 23 predicted proteins | sample 6712731 | NCBI WGS metagenome assembly WLWD01 (sample SAMN12718690, study PRJNA576275) | sponge metagenome | isolation source: marine sponge | host: Mycale hentscheli | place: New Zealand: South Island, Marlborough, Capsize Point | collected 2014-11-01 | reverse complement strand
TATAATTACAGATCAAGTAATTACAAATTATTTGTACACTACATGGTGATATATGTGTGCAAGTTCCCATGTACATATAAAGTGTCACATTCCTCAGTTACCTCTGAGTCTACATGTTGGTGGAAGTTGCTGCTATACTAAGCTGTTTACAGGTAACTTTAGGACACCAGTGGTATGCTCACATCATGAGATAAGATTGTTTGTATTATATAAAAGGGATACATCACATTAAGATAAGGTTATTTGAATTATATAAATAGGATACAGATTAAGTAAACACTCAGAGCAAAAACAGGTTATACACCACCAAATAAATAGCAGTGGACTAATGCCTAGTCTGAGTCAGTTAGCATGAGTGCGAAACTTAATCCTGCCAGTGGAAGTGATTTGTATGCTACTGTCTATTTAAGCAAGAAGAAAAAGAATGCACATCACCAAGAGGAAAGTATGGATTCTAGCATGTATGCTGTTGTGAATGAAAAATGCAAAGGATCCAACACACTACAAGCAACTTATGGTAAGGAGAATGACAACACAACTACTCAGAGCCAAAGAAACAATAAATGGTTTTGATATAGAAGGCAAAAAATTTAAAAAGAGGCTGAATACAGCCCTCATTCTTTCACTGGTTGCTAATGCTGCTGTTTCAATAATTGTTGTATTGTTAGTTGTGATATTCGTAAGAACTAATGAGAAAGTTATTTATGACATGGCAGCTTTAAATTCCCCCTTTCATCACCATATCATAGTCCCCAAAAACATTGTACATCAGTTCGTTAACTTCATAATCTAGATCAGAAGTGCCCTCATCGTCCGTATTGCTACCGTTTTCTGGCAGATCATCTCCACACTCTGGCATATCATCTCCACTTTCATTTCCACTCTCAAATCCACTGTGATCTTCAATTGTCATCTCAGCAATTGTTGATGTGTTACCAGAAGATGATGGTTGACAAGTGTTTGAGGTAAGTAGATTAAAACAGCCTTGACATTTACATCCAGGACCACAATTACTTTTGTTTTTCTTATACTTGTAGCGATAATTGAGGCATCCAGTTTTGCACCCACATCCCTTTTGTAGGAGTGCTACTCTGATTCTGACATCACTGACATGGTCTTCACTATCCCAGTCCATCACAAGAGTGTCAGCATCGGACTGTGGTGGGTTCGAGTCAGCTTGCTTCCATATGTTCAAGACCCAGCAGGATATTTTCCAATGCCTTGCAAGAGCTCCCACAGAAGGAATCATATCTTCTTCATAATCCTGCTCCAATTTCTTTCTCTCATCATGTCAAGCAAAGCATTGTGATGCTCCTGCAGCAATTGGTTGTCTTTTTTTAGTGAGTTATATAGGGCAATGGGTAAAAAAATCTTGCAAGATCATGCAAGTGTATCTTACTTGATCATGCATGGCTTTACATGCAAGATCATGTAAGGATTTGGAACCTTTCCCTGAATGATCCTTCCTATAGGATCATACATTATCTTACAAACATTTAATTATGTGATCATGCAGGATCTTGTGTATGGATTATTTATGATATCTAATGACAATCCAAGATTCTGAACTTAGTGACCCTAGAAAGTCATGCAAGATCTTCAGTTTTCTTAATAGTGCATGGTTGATAGAGATCGTGCAAGATCCTGCTGGCCAATGGTAATCTATGATCTCTAAACCTCATGCAAGATCCTGATTTTTATGAATAATCCATAAAGGATCATGAAAAAACCTATTCTTTACCAAAAAATTGATGACCCCGCAGGGTCATGCAAGATCCCACAATTGAAGTATTTGCCCAGTACATGTATTTATTTTAACAAATTTGGTCAATATTTCACATCTTTGATTTGTTTTTCCTCAAAGTTCAGCTTGTTTGTCTCGGCCACAATCTCGGCATTTCTGTCCTAACGTAGTCATCATCTTTGAATGATGATAGTCAGGATACCTGTGCGAATGCAATCTAAATATTAAAATAAATAATTATAATACAGGCATGGTATAGGCGCTCCACTTACCAAACATCAGTTCCACTTTCTCTTTGTCAAGAGGTGGTTTTTTACTCTTTGAGGACTGCACCACAACTGATTTTGAGAGGTCTTCCTTGTTGAAGAGTGCTTCTAAAACACTTCTTCCATATGCATAAGCATCCCGTGCTGGAATTTGCAGAAGATTTATTCCATTGACCTAAACATATGCATTTACATTTTGAGTTAATGTTAAATGACAACTACAGCTAAAATTAATCCAATAATCCAACACTGTGCAGGTAATGTTGCAGTTACATTTTGGTGGGTATTAGTTGCCAATGAAATAAAATTGGTTTCAATTGAACATGATTTTTGTAATTTTTAATGTTTTTATTCTCGCACTTCTATAGATAATACTCACAGTGTACTTGGGATCTTCTTCTTTCTTTATTCCCTTCACTTCTAACTTGTCAACAAGTTTGTTTAGGGTTCGGCTGAGCATTTCAAACATCTGTTGCTGGATTTTAAGATTTAATTTCTCTCTGCTCGGACCACCATCACTTCTACGAGCCAACACTTGACAAAATGGGGAAAAATAGATAAATAGCACCCAATCTAGCCAACAAACAAACAAAAAACCCACAAAATTCCAGGATATTTGGTGAAGCTATACACCTATACTAATTAGCTAACATGTAATAAAAAAACAGTAACAAAATAATAGGAGGATGGTCTGTTATTTTTTAAACTACTGGCATGATGATCAAAAAGCTACTGGGCGTTGCGGCCTTCAAACCACCTCTTTCCCTCCCCCGCGCGAGCGGATATTAGAAGGGAAAGGGGTTGGCCACGCGAGACTAACAGTTTACCGCTATTTTCGCTCGATTATCGACAGTGTTTAATGAACTCACAGTTTTGAAATAGAAGACATAGAACAACTTAATATCTTTGGTGCAGTTATTTTTTTTGTATCATAAAAAACTCAACGAAAGAGACAAAAGTCGGTGAGCTTTTTTGAGTCTTCAAAATCCGAACCCCATTCCTAATTGCTGGCTAGGGGCCTGTACGGAAACCGAATACAAACTAAATAAACACTCAGAGCAAAACAGGTTATACACCACCAAATATAATAGCGGTGGATGATGCCAAGTCCTGTCAGTCAGCATGAGTGCGAAACTTAATCCTGCTAGTGGTAGTGATTTGTATGCTACTGTAGATTTGAGCAAAAAGAAAAAAAATGCACGTTACCAAGAGGAAAGTATGGATTCTAGCATGTATGCTGTTGTGAATGAAAAATGCAAAGGATCCAACACACTACAAGCAACTTATGGTAAAGAGAATGACAACATTACTACTCAGAGCAAAAGAAGCAATGAAAATGATTTGGATATAGAAGGCAAAAAATTAAAAAAAAGGCTGAATGCAGCCCTCGTTCTTTCACTGGTTGCTAATGCTGCCGTTTCAATAATTGTTGTATTGTTAGTTGTCATATTCGTAAGAACTAATGAGAAAGTAAGTTATGATATGGCAGCTTTAAATTCCAGCATTGAGAAACAGCTAAAGTTTCTTGATGACAACATTCAACATTTAAATACTACTGCTGTCAGGTCCTCGAGCAGTTTTCTTCTACAAGTAACCAATTTTTCAAATCTTGTTGAAGAGGAGTCCTCAAAATTTCTACTGCAAGCAATTTCACATTCCGAGAATATTTCACAGCAGTACCTGCAATTATTAACAACTATTTCTTGTTCGTATTCCAACAGTGCTAGAGCAGAGTTACTTATAAATTCCAACATTACCTCTTGTGCAGCTCTGAAGAACCTCAATGCGTCATCTGGCTACTATACTCTGCCATCTTCTACTGGAGTATTGACCAGAGTGTACTGTGACATGGACATGACTTGTGGCAATATCACTGGAGGGTGGATGAGAGTCGCAGATCTAGACCTCTACAACTGTCCTCCTGGATTGAGATCTCAAACAGTACAAGGAAATAAAACTTGTATTAAAACTAATTACAGAGAAGGATGTACTCCAGTTCTGTACAATACGTTTAGTATAGCATATTCAAAAGTGTGTGGAGAAATTACTGGATATGGAATAAAAACTTTAGATGGTTTGTTTAAAACTGGAGCACTTCAAAGTAATAATCTTGATGCTGATTATCTGGATGGCATCAGTATACGAAGTGGTGCTAGTCATGTGTGGTCATTAGTTGCTGGAATGTGTGACTGCACTAATAAACCTTCCTTTATTGGTGATGATTGGATGTGTGATGGTACGTGCAATGGAAACAATTATTGTGGTGGTCTTCTTTGGGATACTCCCATATGTGGCAGAGGGAATCCTTTTTTGAAGACATTGTCTGCACCTTCTACAGCTGATATTGAATTGCGTGTGTGCAGAGATGAGGACAGAGATAATGAAGATATTGCCATTACTGATTTGAGGATTTATGTACAATAATGATATTTAAACACTATGCATGTACAATAGCTAGAAGAGATTGTAGCTCAAAACTTAAAAAACTTATTTTACAATTTAGTTGTGTGTCATATACTTTATCATCTGTTGTATTTTAAATGCTATCGTTAATAAATTTTTGTACTGTTTACATGCATTGTACAGTGAATAGCCAATGTAAAAGCATTATGACAATTAGGGATGTTGAGATAAACATTACACAAAGGAAATGCTTATAATAACTGCTGATTAGCAAGCATGAGACTATGTAAGTAGTAACACAGGTTTGTGGTGAATTAAATTACTCCTGACTCATGGAGTAAAAATGATACTGTGGTGGGGAAAGTATGCAAGAGAACTTACAGACTTGAAACATACCATTAGGGAACACATGAAGTAAATAATGCATCTAGCTACCTCATGACGATAGGTTGTATTATTTGTTATTAGATTTATAATGCATTAGCTAATTTTTATTTGATCGTGACTAAAATTATTTGAACAATCAGTCGGACGCTTGAGCATCAATTGCTGTGTCAAACCCTACAGTCATGAGTGCTCAATTTTTACATGATGCATTCACAAATATACAGTGGGAATGCCCACTCTGAAATGACCAGATAAAATGGGAAGATACCCACCAACCAGGAACTCTGAGAACACAATAGTCATGACCAATATTTTAGTAAATTAGAGATTTTTACATCGATCAGCAAGTATTTATCAATAGTTATAGCTGTAACGTCACTTAGATTTATGCACACACTCATTGTAAGAGTTTATTTTTTTATGTGTTTGAAGCAGAAATTCAGGACTGATATATATATATATATATATATAATATTTCATCCTTGATATGTTCACAATAATATCTTTAGGTTAGGTACATGACCCGTGAAAATGTAACTCATGATATTTCATGGTTGTCATTTCACACTGTACTGCACAAGCAATCCGGACTCAAAATGTAAGCCATCCCCCCCCCCCCCCCCCCCACAATAGTTATGATTAGTTTTATGATATTCACCTTAAATGCTTTTTTTTTTTTTTTTTTAGCTATCTGTGATAGCTAGAAATTTATTTTTAATAAAATTAATTGGAGAATCAGTCAGAAGTTTAGCATCAAATGTTTTATATGAGTGTGTATCAAACTAAACCAAAATATCAGAAAAGCTACCCTACTATCACAAGTGGTCAATTTTTTACATGATGCATTCACATATAGTGGGAATGCCCACTCTGAGATGACTAGACAATATGGAGAGATACACACCAGCCAATAACTCTGAGAACACAACACTCATAGCTAACTTAAGTAATAAAAAAAAAAGCTAATGCAGAAACTAAAGAGATGAACAGATCTTAATGGCCACAACATTCTCACTGGGGTTACTAATTTTACATTATGAAAATTTAAAAAAATAATGTGAGTTATTCATGCAGGTTAGAAGAGCAAAGTGAAGTATGGAGAGGTCTACCTAGGATACCCAGTTCACTATTAAATTCTTTTATGTATTGATTAAAACTGTATTAGCTAACAGCACACATATGGAATAACAAAGCATACACCAGCACAAAAGAATAAGAATGATTTGCAAATAATTTAAGAAGGGTGATTGATAAAGATAATAAACTACAGACATTACTAAATCCTCACAAGTTAGTCCAATTTGAAGGGTAATTAGCATAAACTGTAATCATAAAAAGCACAGCAAGTTTTAATCATTAGATATAGCTATAGCGTCCATTACACTCATGCACATGCTCAGTATGTTATGGTTTAAATATGTTTGCTCTAACTGAAACAGGAATTCAGGGCTATCTTAAACTTCTAGAGAAGTAGCTATTGCGCAGTGTTTTGTAAACTCATCTCATACTGAATTTTACAAATATACTACTACAACATTTGTTTTCTATACCTGCTTTATTGATGCTGTACTACGTGGAAACAATGGGATGGCTTGTTGATAACATGTTTTCTAACTACAGTTTTCTCAGTACTGTTTTCTTACAAACTGAATCAACTAATCAGTAGATAGCCCTTACAGGTAAGTAAAAAATACTACACGAAGTTTCTTATCTTTTTTGTAGCTACTGACTGACTCTAAACAGTTTCTGGAAGTTCCTTACAATCAAGGCTGATGCTCAGCACAGTTCTAATTAATGCCACACCTAATTCAGAATGGCTTCATCATGTGCGTTAAATAGTGCTGAGGGATTTGCCAAATTCATAATGAATTTGCAATTCTAGGATTTTGATCAAAACCATAAAATCACTAAGACCTTCCCTTTGTTACTTGTACAGGTAAAGGGCTCTGTATCAGACCCAAATTGCTTTAGCATTAATGCAGCTGTTACCAATAATATGTGGGAATTTATACCCACAATAAAGAATAGGGGAAGACAGCAGCAGGCATGACTGAGGAACATCAATTCTGACTCACATCCTTTATCCATATAGCATTGAATACTTTTAGTCAAACATGTGACAATGTTTGTGACTGAGCATGAGCAGTTATGTATATTATTATTATGTTTCACTGGTGGGTGGCACACCTATTTATTTTGAAGGTCGGCGTGAAGATAAGCTCTTGGGAGTTAGAACAGGAGAGATTAGATCACAGCTACCAGAATAGATTCACTATGGTGGCAGCGTTACCTGGATCTAGGATGACACCTGGCATCCAACCTCTTACCGGGCAGGAGTTACAGACATTCCCAATAAATTTTCTTGACACAATAAGAGCTAAGTCCTGAGAACCGTGTGCGTGTTTACTGGTACATGTTGCTCACCAGTTCAAGGCACCGATGGAAACCTAATGGACATTAGAACAGTAAATTTAAGCATTTGGAAACAAAGGTTCATTTTATAAAGGAGAAACTCGGTAGGAGCAAAATTAATGAAATTCTATACTTTTAAGTTTCACTCTCATTATATTTTCCCAGAGTACTTGGCATCTTGCAAATGACTAATGTTTTTAGTGGCCAGCTCGTTCATTCTCTTAATACGGCAGAAACTAATACATACTTTTCCTACCTGATTTTGTTTTGCTTTTCATTAGCTACTTCCTTTTATAGTCATTAACTGAGAAATCGTTCACATGTTTTGGTTATTGGTGATCTACTGTGTGGCATAAATGACCTTGCACTGATTGCTAAACACTTCCAGATAAAATACTTGAATGTTAGTAACTAAACTTGCCTGTGAGCTTATTGTATGTGCTTGGAGGTGGTAAATTTATTCGTAAATTTGAACTGCTCGCTAGCTATCATTTTCGTTTCTGTATCAACATTAATTTTTTAATTTGTAAGAACTTTGTTGATGTGGCCCTATAAGATGAAATATCATCAATGTATCTGACTCAGAGTGATGGCTAAAGTAAATGTATTTCGAATAAAGAAGATCAAGTGATTGCGCTATACTGGAGGTATAAATATAAATGGCTAGCTAGCTAGCTATGTGCTACAATATGACTGAAGTCATGATGACTGATTTCTTTTCTATTAAAAGTTCAGATGACCTCTTACTAGCATGCTGGCATAGTTCTGTGAACCAGTCTGATATGAATTGTTCCAATGTTACTCCTTCTTTAACTTTCTCATGCAGGAGACATTCAGGGACAGTGAAAGCATATAGCACATGAGAGAGATCCTATAGCACAATATAATACATCTCTGAAACTAAGTAACAGAAGTTTAAACAATTTGTAACAAGAAAAACTAATTACTGTGGCTATTAGCTACAATATAGAAATAGAATTTCACGTTTCCAATTAGAATTTCTACTTCAATTCTTTTCCCTTAAAAAAACTTATAATAGCCATACCTATATAACCATATTGAAAATAAACAAATACGGGATTGCAGATAGAACAAGTGCTAGCTATGACCTTCTCATACATGCAATATACATTATACCCATGGACCATAACTGTAAATATTTGCCTCATGCCTCACTATATCTTCCAAATAAGGTAACTAAAAAAATTCTTTTGTGTAATCATGCTAACATATTCTTGTCACTTACATTACCACCACAACTACTGGTTGAAAAATCTGTCTCCATCTCAGAAGTGACGATGTATTGTGTCAACTTCTCCATGTCTAAACTATAGTCACTCTCATTATGAAACCAGTACACTACAGGGTACTGCAACCAGCAGCCAAAGTACACAGATTGATCGAAGGACACTGGGAGACAGAGTCCATGGGCGATGAGGATTGCTGGATGGATGAACTCACAGAAAACACACAAGAAGACATCGATGTTAAATTACTGGATTGATGGATACAAGGTGAAGAAGAGGCTTTAGTTTGTGAATTATTATCTGGTAAAGGATAGACACTTGAAGAAAAAGAATTGCATGATGTTTTTGATGACGAACTATGATAGTCAGGCAAGAAATGTTTTCTGGTATTCTGGAATGGCAAGAAGCTTGCACAACATCTGTTGATTCTGATTGGGTCAATAATGAAGGGTAAAAATGATCAGGGAAATTAACACATAAATTCATAGAGTTTAACTTCACTGAAAGTTCTTGAAAAACAGCCACCATAAGGTTGCCACAATTAGCTTCCAGTATTATATTTGTTTGATCTTATCTATCAACTTGGGTGCCCCTGGTTCAGAGATGCTAATTAACACAGGCAATTTTATCCTCTTGAACAAATCTAAAAATGAAGGAATGTTTATAATAATGAGATCTTGGTAATCCACTTCAAGCAAGCAGATGCATGATTTCAGGTGACTATTCATGGAATCGTGTTAACCTAAAACTTCTTGCAAAAATGTCTCAACCACCTTTGCATTAGGAGGTAAACAATCCACGAGCAATAATGACTTGATTCCTTTCAATAAAAAGTTTAAGTCCCCACAAAATGTAGAACATTTCGACTAATAAACTCGGTGAAAATGCTTCTTGAACACTTCCTCTATTTCTTCTTAGTCGTTGTACTTTCTCTAGCAGCGAAAACTTCAACCAGGTAAATCGCTCCACTTCGCCTGCGAAACCCTTTACCAAGTTGCGCCGCTTTGGTAAAGGGTTGCCCTGGTAAGTGCCAAAGATAAATGAACTGTAAGAAGATTATTTAGGGTGGGGTTGGCGGCGAGCCTGGAGCCTGCCTTTGTAAAGATGCATTTTACAGGTACTTTCATACAAGAGAAAAATTAAGAAGAAATGACTATATATTATATGAACTGAGCTGATTAAACAGTAACATAGGAAGTGGTGGGCTCCCTAGCCCCCCCCCCCCCCCCCCCCCCCCATAACTTTTGGCATTAAATTAATAAATTATTCTTGTCTTAATTCTTCAAATTCCATTCTCCTCCTGTGCTCACTGCGTTTAGCATCTTCTTCTCTGTAATATTGCTCGGTTTGATGCCGTTGCTGCATTGTCATGACTTCCCATTTCTTCATGTGGTCATTATTATACTGTACAACACACCTGCTCCATTGCCTTTTTTTGTACTCATCCACCACTGCACAAACATATCCAATAGACAAAGCTCATTAAAAAATTGAGAACTTCTCTGTTTACTTTGTTTCAAGCTTATACCCATGAATCCTTCTACTGTGATTGTAACAAGTAGTTCTTAAGTCTCTATGTGAATTTGCATAGTAAATGTTATTGCACAATCCACAGGCCAAATTGCTTTTGTTTTTTGTTGTTGTTGTTGTTTTTAAATATGGCTTACATGCTCTGACAATGTTTATTTGTAAAGAACTTACACTTCATTTTTTCTGCCATCACTGCTTGGGCCTTGTCCATCATCATGAGATTACTCTTTTCAGACATCTCCAGCTTCTTGAGATCACTGTTAATCTTGCTTCTTTTTTTGCTGGTGCAGCATTACATCTAATATGCATGTATGTGCGTATGTATGCATGTTTGTTATGTCAATACTTATATAGCTACAATATATTATATATATATATGTTTTATACCATAGTTGCTGTGGTACAGCCATGGATTGAAATTTATAAATAGTCCACTGTATTATATATTCCCCTCCAATTGCCTGTGGACAAAAATTACTTTTGTATCATGCACAAATATTTGTGGTTTAAAGTGATATATTCATTTAGCTTCGAAGGAGAATCTATTTCATTTTTACTTTTTATCTACTTGTAGAAAGCTTTCTCTGCAGAAACCTTAGCTAATCCATCCCCATCTAAAGAGAGAATTATGTATGAGCCTTATCTTGTGAACCTCACTGGATATCATCCCTAAATCAACTCTGTGTTCGTTGAAGGGGAATGGGAATGAAATGCACTCTTTTAGTTAGTTATTTGGAGTGACCCTCACTGTATTAACTGGACAATATTTTCCCCTCAAAACTACAAATCTTCTCTTTTATTCGGTCTTTTACACTTGAAATGGTAACAATAGTATAAAGTACTTAAACCACAGGGCAACTCTTGGAATTATCGCTGGATAACCGCCCTCTTCCTTGGGCTTCACCCTCGAGATCAGTACACAATGATAATTCCTTGAATCAATGGTTAAACTATTACATATACAATATATATTATATTTATATTATAGTGTTTGTGTATTCAAGTTCAACTATATACCTATAGTTTGATTGTACAAATGCAATATTTAATAAACACAACACTAGGCAAGATAGAAAAAGAAACTAGATAATGACAGTAGAAGTACACACACTAACTGACTGCAGTCTGTGAGTAACAAAGCTGAAGAACACTACTGAGAAAAGAAAATCAAATTGAAGAAGGAATGTGAAGAAGTAGATATTGATACAAGAGAGTCGGTACAGAGGCTGTGCTCCATAAAACCATATAATAGCAGCAAGATATGGGCTATGAAAGTTGTAAGAAATGTGAAATAAAACAAAACCTCAGTTACTATTGGAAAACATGATTTTTTGTAACTATAGCGAAAACTAATATAAATAATAAAACAATAAAATTCGTTAGCACCATAATGGCTCACCCTTCGCAAAATTTTCCATCTTTAGGACAGCACACGTCATCCACAGGTTTACCCTTACACCATCCCATGCAAATTGGAGGGCCTAGTCCAACCAAAGATTTCAGATAATCCATTGCGCTCATGATGAGGAGCGAATTCACTCTTGGTTGTGTTCTGGACGAATGTCTGAAGCGAGCTAGCGGTTCACCCTGGAAAGAGGTGTAGCACTAGTATGCACGAAGAAGCTCAATGCAGTAATTAGCTGGAGAATAAATAACTTCCGAACTCCATTCCGTAAATGATAAAAAGTGGCGGGATGTGTAATTAAAAAATTTTTTTTTTAATGTACAATATTCATAGCTAAAAACTAATAAAAAGAAACACTTTGAAGACAACACTAAGCTGCAGCCAATTTTACTCAGAAGGATGAACACTTTTGTATTTTATACTCAGCTAGCTATTGCCAAAGTATTGACATTTTCTTGCAGGTAAGAGCAAATGCTAACAACCATAAAGGATGTAACCAACAATTTTTTTTTTCTGAGACTGCCAATTTTCAGTTGTTGCATTGTTGTTCTGGCTACAAAGGCTCAAGACATAGCTATATTATAGCTTAATATACTTTAGTGCACAATTAAGCACAGGGCTTAGTCACCCCTTATCAACAATAGCTAGAGTTACAGTCCATAATAAACAGCATGAAGAGATAGTGATGGTACTGTTAGTGAAGACTGACTGGAAGCTCTTATTATATAAGTAGATCAAGCCAGGGGGGAGGGGTTTGTTTTAATGGCCACTTAGGCGCAGGTTAGGTGGGAATAATTATTGGCAGGATCTCCTATGCAGTGGTAAAGGAATACTGGGCTGGGCTGTGTAGGCCCAGCATCACGTGAGAGGTAGAGCTAGAGCAGGAACAGTTGTTCAGCCAGTACACTGAGAAAGAACAAAGTGAATACTCTCGTGCCCTCTCATGCCAAACAAAACTTTCATGGGAAATCTACCAGAAGGTGCCAGGTCAAGAGAACCAGCAGCAGAATGCTGCTGCCCTGTCAATAGTAGAATGGTGGTGACCTTCAGGACCAGAGGTTGTTGCTACTTCCTTCTGGACCTCCCACCTGCCTGCTTTGGGTGAGATACAAATGGAGCAGCTGGCCTCCATGCTGAGACTACACCCACTTGTCCAGGTAGGTGTGGTGAGGTTGTTTTTATGGTTTTTGTAGACAACATTAAAAGTGTCTGAAGGCTGGTGTGTAAGTCTGGGCAAACTAGAACTTAGCTATTACCATCGTACACTCTCAGATTGACCTGTGTCTGTTAAATAGTTAATAATGTTGAGGCAGTGGGAAACCACTCATGTTTATGTGCATATTGGAATCATTTTCTGCAGACACTACAAGACCTCCAGCATGACAAAGAAACGGTCATACCACTATTGGCCACCATACAGTTTGAGATCCAGCCAATGGTGGTTAGATGATGCTGTCTGCACCATAGAGAGGAAATCATGTACAGAGTCAAGCATGGTACCCCCAATTAGACTGAATAACCAGGCAGCATTGCAACCACATTTGATCGATACTTCCAATGTGCCTGCACCAGGAGCCACTGATCACAAATGACCAGTACAAAAGGATAAATCAGCTCCTATCTGATAGCTCTCTCACTCTCCCTCACAAGAGCAGTGTGTATCTCTTTAGTTGGCTAATGTATGTACAATGACCCAGTCTGGGTAAGTGCAGTGACCCTTACCTAAATATCTGCTATCTGGATGTGGCTATACCTGCTGCCAGCATGGGGGTCGTCTGTGTCTAAGTTGACAGATGGTTTATACCACATCCTCTAAGGGCAAAGACTTGGAGACTTTAATATGAGTATGTCAAAGGACCTCGGCCGACTCCCAATAATGTACACTATTTCTGCCACTACAACTGAGTCTGCAGTACTAGGGGGACTTGTTGAGAAGGCCTTCTCCTCCAAGTTCCAGTTGGGAGAAACACAGTCTGTAGTGCCAGCCAGAATCTCCTGCCACAGTTTGAAAGGCTACTTTGTGGACATGGTGGAGTTTTTGGAGAGTTGGGAGGCACACCATTTGGTGGAAGGAGAAGAAACTAAGACTGTTCCTGTCCAAAAGTTGTGCCCAGTGGCAAATATCCTCTGCTGGACCAAGGCCTTCTGTCATTATGCGAGGATAATGGTACAGGCCCACCCTCAAGGCAATGAATTTGTGAGCCATATACTTACAGTGGTGAGTGTATGAATTGTGCTTTTGACAGCAAATGCTGTGACTAGAAGAATGCAGAGTTTGGGAGACTTGACCAGGCACTCTTCATAAGGTGCCTGTTGTCATCTGGTGTGTGTGTGTTACTCAGAATCCCATGTAAGGCCCTCCGGGTTAGTTCCAATGTTGATGAAGAGGCGAAAGGTTACAGCTTGCTTCGCCTGGAATGACAGTCATCCCTGTGCTGTGATCCCACACCATTTCCAGCAAGTCTGCTTCCTTTGCAGTGGTGAGCACAGGATATCGGCTTGCCCTCCAGAGAAGAAAAGGGAAAAATAAGTGTGTTGGTTGTGCCTCTATTGTTGACTCCCTTATAATTTTCGTTTTTCTAATATTATTGTTATTGTTGTAGTTGTTACCATTTACTCATCCTCAATTCACACCAGAATATGATTTCACCATTAAGTCTGTTTGATTGTACACTGGTGGTTACTGGTCAATGATCAATGGTTTGTGGGGGAGGTCTCCTGCTTAAGCTATCAAAAAATGTAAAATAAGGCAAGCAAGTGAACAACGGAGTAAATATTGAGTGAGAGTTAAATACTCTACAGCTTCAGGGCTCACGTAATGCATAAAATAGTAATGTGAGTGGCTATAATAATAGTTAGAAAGTTCTAGAAGTTTGATTGGCAGGAGATCTTACAATAAACATCGACGGTTGAAGTGTCTGCAGTGCATGGTGTTCAGCACTAGATTGGATGGATAGCCTTGTTCAGGCTTTTTACATGAAGAATCTTGCCCATTCTACTCAGAAGATGTATGACCAGGGAAATCTGTGGCCTCAGCTGGCCTTTGAGCAGTGCCAGCAGATGAGGATCTCTTGTACAAGTTTGCCACCAAGTTGGTTATTGAGGAATTACAAACATCACATCATTAAGTCATATATGGCAACCTTTATATCGAAAAGGGCCATTTCCTGCCAGCTCTCCCTCACCTCCACTATGTCTTGAGGGGAGTGCACATAGTTCACCTGATGAAAGCAGTATGGGATCTCTAGGCTATGTCATGCTTGGGCTGTATGCTGCCTGGCTTTCTTTGTCAGAAAGGGTATTACTTTGTTATTGGTAAGGTTCTCCCAATGTCTGGCATATTAGCATTACTGGTCCAATGTTCCAATTTAAAGATGGCAGACCCTTGCTTTGGCAGAGACATGTGTGTGTGTGTGTGTGTGTGTGTGTGTGTGTGTGTGTGTGGGTGTGTGTGTGTGTGATTGATCCTTTAGATTGCACGTACTTCCTTGTAATCTCATGGGAATAAATATACGTTTTTATCCCTATGGTGTTAAAATTTGTATCTAGTGGTATTATTGGGGGGGGGGGGGGGGGGGTTGAAGCTGTTGTTGTGCCTCCTTTGGCAGAGTTAAAAAGGAATTTCCTGTCTCTTTAATTTGCCCCAATTTATCACCATTAATTAGTGGTGGTTCCTATGCCGAACTACTCAACAAATGATGCTGTGGCAAACAGGGCCACCAGGAGGAAGGTAAGTTGTAGTTAGGGTGTAAGTGAGAAGCATGTGAATGTGCTCAAAGGTGTGTCATAGGATAGGAGCTGCAGGAATAATGGGCACTAAAACTATAGTGGGGATAATTATAGGCAGGAACTTCTATGCTGTGATAAAGGAATACTGGGCTATGCATCCCAGCATCGCATGAGAGGTGGAGTGGGAACTAGTTGTTCACCCAGTACACATGGGGGGAAAAAAACTAAAGTAATTCCTGTCACGTTGAGCAAATTTTCCCCGAATTAGTGGAAAGGGGCTCTTTAGATAACAATTACTCTCTGGTGGGAAGCTTGCTCTTTAGCCATGATAAGTTGTGTTGCGGGATTAAAAGGGGCTTCCCTGCCCCTCTAATTTGCCCCAATTAGAAAATATTAATTAGGGGTACAATGGTAGATCTAGAGACTTCAAAAGCCTTTTTTTTTTACTGATAACTATATGCTCAACTATTTCTTTGAGAAGTTTAAATCAAAGATTATGCAATGATATGATCTGATTATTAATAAATAAATAAAAAGACATGGTGCCAAAATTGTATTTGCTGATTATCAATGGACAAAGAAATAATATGACAGATGAAATATGATTTCTAATTATCTTCCTTGAATGTTTCAGGCACAAAGAATGATCCACACTCTGAGGATGGACAAGGCCCTTAGGCTAAACAGCACTACAGCATGTATTAAGGACGATCCAGGAAATAAAAAGAGAGTGAGGGAGCTGCTGTACAGTGCTTCTGATGCTGGAGTGGGCACAATAGATGGCTAGAGTTCATCTTCATCCCTCAACTTATTTTAATGCAAAAAAATCCAATTTTCTATGGTTCATAATCCACTTTCACTAATTTGAAAGTCAAGAGCTTGAGCAACCCTTTACCAACTGTGACTATATTCAAAATGTAACTAGCCAAAAAGGAGGTTAATAATAATGGAGGTAGCTATTACTGAAGTAAGTCAGGGGTGTGGAAATGTAAAGGGCTGGGTTCAAATGAACCAAGTCTAACCCTACAGGATCCACCATTTGGGTGGGGTTCCTGGCAGCTACCCATGCCAAGCTATTCAGCAAATGGTGCCTGCAGCAGGGACAGGCCACCAGTAAGACATTAGAGGTAAGTTGTAATTAAGGGGGTAAGAGGGTCACCCAGGGACGCATGGGTTCAGAGGATGAGAATAGTCGTGTCGTATGATGTGAGTTGCAAGGTGTGTGTGAGTTGTATCATTACAGAAATGTTTGGAATACAAAGTAGGGTGGGCTAGACCCACTTTCAATCTAACCACAAGAAGCTTTAACTTTTTTTTGTTATACTTGTGCTATACAGTGTGGTGGAAGTTGCTGCTATACTGAGCTGTTTACAGCATACCCTCAGCCAAGGGGGCTTGTACAGAAACCGGATACAAACTAAATAAACACTTAGAGCAAAACATGTTATTCACCACCAAATATAATAGCGGTGGACTGATGTCAAGTCCTGTCAGTCAGTATGAGTGCGAAACTTAATCTTGCTAGTGGTAGTGATTTGTATGCTACTGTAGATTTGAGCAAGAAGAAAAAAAATGCGCCTCACCAAGAGGAAAGTATGGATTCTAGCATGTATGCTGTTGTGAACAAAAAGTGCAAAGGATCCAACACAATACAAGCAACTTATGGTAAAGAGAATGACAACATAACTACTCAGAGCAAAAGAAACAATGAAAATGATTTGGATATAGAAGGCAAAAAAATTAAAAAGAGGCTGAATACAGCCCTCGTTCTTTCACTGGTTGCTAATGCTGCTGTTTCAATAATTGTTGTATTGTTAGTTGTCATATTCGTAAGAACTAATGAGAAAGTAAGTTATGATATGGCAGCTTTAAATTCCAGCATTGAGAAACAGCTAAAGGTTCTTGATGACAACATTCAACATTTAAATGCTACTGCTGTCAGGTCCTCGAGCAGTTTTCTTCTACAAGTAACCAATTTTTCAAATCTTGTTGAAGAGGAGTCCTCAAAATTTCTACTGCAAGCAATTTCACATTCCGAGAATATTTCACAGCAGTACCTGCAATTATTAACAACTATTTCTCGTTTATATTCCAGCAGTGCTAGAGCAGAGCTACTTATAAATTCCAACATTACCTCTTGTGCAGCTCTGAAGGACCTTAATGCATCATCTGGCTACTATACTCTGCCATCTTCTACAGGAGTATTGACCAGAGTGTACTGTGACATGGACATGACCTGTGGCAATATCACTGGAGGGTGGATGAGAGTCGCAGATCTAGACCTCTATAACTGTCCTCCTGGACTGAGATCTCAAACGGTACAAGGAAATATAACTTGTATTAAAAATGAATATGGAAAAGGATGTACTCCAGTTCTGTACAATACGTTTGGTATCTCATACTCAAAAGTGTGTGGAGAAATTACTGGATATGGAATGAAAACTTTGGATGGTTTTTTCGGAAGATCAAATATTCAAAAAGATAATCTTGATGATAATTATCTGGATGGCATCAGTATACAAAGTGGCGCTAGCCATGTTTGGTCATTTGTTGCTGGAAGATGTGCAGCTGACTGCAATAATAAACCTTCATTTATTGGTGATGATTGGATATGTGATGGTAGGTGCGTGAAACATAATTGTACTGGTCCCCTCTGGGATACTCTCATGTGTGGCAGAGGGAATCCTTTTCTGAAGACATTATCCGCACCTTCTAAAGCTGATATTGAATTGCGTGTGTGCAGAGATGAAAACAGAGATAATGAAGATATTGCCATTACTGATTTGAGGATTTATGTACAATAATGATGTTTAAACACTAAAAAAGACATTGTAGCTCAGAATTTAGAAATATTCTTAGTTGTGTGTCATCTGTCATACTTCAATGCATTTTAATAAATTATTGTACAGTTTATATTGGATAGTTAATGTGAACATATCAAGTAAAAATTGAACCATTATGACAATTAAAGATTTTGAGATAATGTTTTTTTTTAATTTTTGAAGGAAAAAAAAGGTTATAGCATCCTCCAAACAAAATTAGAAAAAACAATAGCAAGCTAGTGTCAATATTGAGGTTTGAATGACTTGAATTTCCAATTTTATTTGTTAAATTCTTCCAATTTGACATAACTGTGATACTAAATTCCCTGCATTAGTTATCTCTTCCCACTAAAACATTCCTGCATTTAGCTAGCTTTTTTTCTTTCTTATTTACTTCAGAGGATATTTTATTATGACTGCTGACATAAGCATGAGCGCTATAGTAAGTAGTATATCACAAGTTTGTGGTCAATTTTAAGTTATCCTGACTAACAGAGTCTAAATTATACTTTGGTTGTAAGGGAACTAAAGAGTTGAAATATAGACATTGGGGAACAGGTGAAGTAAAAAAATGTAAGTTATGGTGATAGTTGTGATATTTGTTACGATGTTTAGCTAAAATGCTTTTTTTTAAAATTTCTGTGAATGTCAGAAAAGCCGGCCTACTGCCATGAGAGTTCAATTTTTGACATGATGCATCACATTACAGAGGGAATGCCCACTCTGAGATGACTAGACAATATGAAGAGATGCCCACCAACCAGGAACTCTGACAACACAATACTCACAACCAATATTTCGTAAAAAAAAAAGGAAAGAAAAAAAGCTAATGCAGAAACTAAAGAGATGAACAGATCTTTATGGCCACAGCAGTCACCCTGGGATTACTAATTTTACGTTATGAAATTTTTAAAAAATAATGTGAGTTATTCATTCAGGTTAGAATAGCTAAGTGAAGACAGAGAGGTCTACCTAGGATACCTAGTTCACTGTTAAATTTTTTTATGTATTCTACATTAAATTAAAACTGCATTAGCTAACAGCACACCATATGGAAAAACGAAGCATACAGCAGCATAAAGGAATGATAATGATTTGCAAATAATTTTAAGAAGGATAAAGATGATAAACTGCAGACATTACTAAATCCTCACAAGTTAGTCCAATTTGAAGGGTAATTAGCATAAAAACTGTAATCATAAAAAGCACAGCAAGTATTGATCAATAGATATAGCTATAGCATCCACTACACTCATGCACATGCTCAGTATGTTATGGTTTAAATATGTTTGCTCTAACTGAAGCAGGAATTCAGGGCTGATTCACTTTGAGACAACAATACTGAGAAAAATGTAGTAAGGAAACATGTTATAAACAAGCAGTCCCATGAATATATTAATATTGCTACACAGAACAGCATTAATAGAAAACATAATGGTGCAGTAGTATGTTTGTAGAATTTGATATGAGATGTGTAGAGTTTACGAAATACTGCACAAAAGCTACTTCTCTACAAGTTTATAACACAGCTTATCAGCAGATAGCCCATACAGTTAAGTACAAAATACTACACAGAGTGTCTTATCTTTTTGTAGCTACTGACTGACTGTAAACAATTTCTGGACATTTCTGGACATTTCTTACAGTCAAGGCTGATGCTCAGCAGTTCTAATTAATGCCACACCTAATTCAGAATGGCTTCATCGTATGCTTTTAAAAAAGTGCTGAGGGATTTGCCAAATTCATAATGAATTTGCAATTCTAGGATTTTGATCAAAAACCATAAAATCACTAAGACATTCCCTCTATTATTTGTACAGGTAAAGATCTGCACCAGACTGCTCTAACAAGATTGGGTAGGCTTTACTAGAGAAATGTAGTTGTAAAAGCCTCAAAAAATGGTAAGCCAGGCCAGTCTTGCTCAGTGAGATAACACCATGTGATAACATGTGTTACCTAAAATAACATTGTGAAGATATTTAGTGTGGAATAAAGAAGTAATGCAGGGGCTAAAGACATGGACAGCCTATGGTTTTTAGGAATGCTGTGGCCATTGCAATGGCCACAGCATTCCTAAAAGTGGTATTAATTTTAAATTACGAAAATTTTTAAAATAATGTGAGGTATTTGTGTATGTTTGACAAGTAGATTGTAATATGGTGGGGTCTGTCTTTTAGATGCCCAGTTCACTGTTAGGTTATTTTATGCATTCTACATTCAATTGAAACTGCATCAAAAGCACACATACGGAAGAATGAAGCATAGCTACACTAGCACAAAAGAATGAGTATTTATTTGAAAATAATGTAAGAATGGTGATACAGGTAATGAACCGCAGACATTACTAAATCCTTGCAATTTAGTCCAATTGGAAGAGTAATTAGCTATGCACTTTTGTCATAAAAGAAAAGCACAAGAAGTTTTATCAATAGATATAGCTAGCTATATTGCCCATTACATTCATGCACATGCTCAGTATGTTTTTGGAATATGTTTGCTCTAACTGAAGCAGGAATTCAGGGCTGATTCACTTTGTGAGAAAACAATACTGAGAAAAATGTATTAAGGAAATATGTTATCAACAAGCAGTATCATGAATCTATATAATAATATGCTTGTGTGTCAGTATAAACAACGACAACGGTGACCAACGGTTGAATAATTCATGAGCTTAAACTGTTTGGTAAATCATCGTCATCACATCAAAAAAAGGTCAAAAGTTTCCCAAAGCTTGAATCCACAATCATGATAGTAGGACAGAGATTCAGAAGCAGGAGAAGTAGACAAAGGAAAAGGGACTCCATGACTAAAGAAGGAAGAGCTGAAGAAAGGAAAGGTAGGGGATAAGAAAGCTAAGATAATTCAGAAAAAAGAGAGCAGGAGGAGAGGGGAAACTTATGTAACCTTGGTATAGAGAATGATAACTGAGCAAGATAACTTGTGCTACTGCATTCTTATTTTGCAATATGTCAAGCGCCACTGTGCAGTGGGGTACTTGCTAGCATATTAATATTGCTATGTAGTACAGTATCAGTAAAGCAAGTATGGAAAACATAATGGTGCAGTATACATTTGTAGAGTTTTGTGTGAGATGTAGAGTTCACAAAACACTTCACAATAGCTACTTCTCTAGAAGTTTATAACATCTAGCTAATCAGCAGATAGCCCATAAGGTAAGTACAAAATATTACACATTCAAAAATTTAGGCGTTTCTTATCGTTTTGTACTGACTGCAGTAAACAGTCACTGGAAGTTCCTCACAGTCAAGGCTGATGCTCAGCACAGTTCTAATTAACGCCACACCTATTTCAGAATGGCTTCATCATGTGTGCGTTTAAAACAGTGCTGAGGGATTTGCCAAATTCATAATGAATTTGCAATTCTAGGATTTTGATCAAACCATAAAATCAGTAGACCTTCCCTCTGTTTCTTGTACAGGTAAAGCTCTACATCAGACCCAAATTGCTTAGCATGTAGCTGTTACCAATATGTGGGAATTTATACCCATGGTAAAGAAGGAGAAGAAAGCAGCATGGTTTTTAAACATTACACAAAGGAAATGCTTATAATAACTGCTGATTAGCAAGCATGAGCACTATGTTAAGTAGTATCACAAGTTTGTGGTGAATTAAATTACTCCAGACCCACGGAGTAAAAATGATACTGTTGTGGGGAAAGTATGCAAGAGAACTTACAGACTTGAAACATACCATTAGGGAACACATGAAGTAAATAGTGCAACTAGCTACCTCATGACGATAGTTTGTATTGTTTGTTATAAGGTTTATAATGCATTAGCTAATTTTTATTTGGTCTGTGACTAAAATTATTTGAACAATCAGTCGGACGTTTGAGCATCAATTGCTGTGTCAAACCCTACAGTCATGAGTGTTCAATTTTTACATGATGCATTCACAAATATACAGTAGGAATGCCCACTCTGAAATGACCAGATAAAATGGGAAGATACCCACCAACCAGGAACTCTGAGAACACAATAGTCATGACCAATATTTTAGTAAATTAAAGAGATCAATTTTCACATTGATCAGCAAGTATTTATCAATAGATATAGCTGTAACGTCACTTAGATTTATGCACACGCTCATTGTAAGAGTTTATTTTATGTGTTTGAAGCAGAAATTCAGTATATATGTATATATATATATAATATTCCACCCTAGATATGTTCACTATAATATCTTTAGGTTAGGTACATGACCCGTGAAAATGTAACTCGAGAACCAGTCAGAAATTATATCAGAAAAGCTACCCTACTATCATGAGTGGTCAATTTTTTACATGATGCATTCACATATAGTGGGAATGCCCACTCTGAGATGACTAGACAATATGGAGAGATACACACCAGCCAATAACTCTGAGAACACAATACTCATAGCTAACTTAAGTATAAAAAAAAAGCTAATGCAGAAACTAAAGAGATGAACAGATCTTTATGGCCACAACATTCTCACTGGGGTTACTAATTTTACATTATGAAAATACTAAACATTACTAAATCCTCACAAGTTAGTCCAATTTGAAGGGTAATTAGCATAAACTGTAATCATAAAAAGCACAGCAAGTATTAATCAATAGATATAGATATAGCTATAGCGTCCATTACACTCATGCACATGCTCAGTATGTTATGGTTTAAATATGTTTGCTCAAACTGAAACAGGAATTCAGGGCTATCTTAAACTTCTGGAGAAGTAGCTATTGCACAGTGTTTTGTAAACTCTACATCTCATACTGAATTCCACAAATATACTACTGCAACATTTGTTTGTTATACCTGCTTTATTGATGCTGTACTACGTGGAAATAATGGGATGGCTTATTGATGACATGTTTTCTTACTACAGTTTTTCTCAGTACTGTTTTCTTACAAACTGAATCAACTAATCAGTAGATAGCCCTTACAGGTAAGTCAAAAATACTACACGAAGTTTCTTATCTTTTTTGTAGCTACTGACTGACTGTAAACAGTTTGTGGAAGTTCCTTACAGTCAAGGCTGATGCTCAGCACAGTTCTAATTAATGCCACACCTAATTCAGAATGGCTTCATCATGTGCGTTAAATAGTGCTGAGGGATTTGCCAAGTTCATAATGAATTTGCAATTCTAGGATTTTCATCAAAACCATAAAATCACTAAGACCTTCCCTTTGTTACTTGTACAGGTAAAGCTCTGTATCAGACCCAAATTGCTTTAGCAATGCAGCTGTTACCAATAATATGTGGGATTTTATACCCACACCAGGTGTGACTGAGGAACATCAACGCTGACTCACATCCTTTATCCATTTAGTATTGAATACTTTTAGTCAAACATGTGACAATGTTTGTGACTGAGCATGAGCAGTTATGTATATTATTATTATGTTTCACTAGTGGGTGGCACACCTATTTTTTTTGAAGGTCGGCGTGAAAAAATAGCTAAGCTTGGGAGTTAGAACAGGAGAGATTACAGCTACCAGAATAGATTCACTATGGTGGCAGCATTACCTGGATCTAGGATGACACCTGACTTCCAACCTCTTACCGGGCAGGAGTTACAGACATTCCCAAGAAATTTCCTTGACACAATAAGAGCTAAGTCCTGAGAACCGTGTGCGTGTTTACTATGTTGCTCACAAGTTAAAGGCACCGATGGAAACCTAATGGACATTAGAACAGTAAATTTAAGCATTTGGAAACAAAGGTTCATTTATAAAGAGAAACTCAGTAGGAGCAAAATTAATGAAATTCTATACTTTTAAGTTTCACTCTCATAAGCTATTTTCCCAGAGTATTTGGCATCTTGCAAAATGACTAGTGGCCAGCTCGTTCAATTTTTCCCCAATTCTCTTAATACGGCAGAAACTAATACATACGTTTCCTCACTGATTTTGTTTTGCTTTTCATTAGCTACTTCCTTTTATAGTCATTAACTGAGAAATCGTTCACATGTTTTGGTTATTGGTGATCTACTGGGTGGCATACATAACCTTGCACTGATTGCTAAATACTTCCAGATAAAATACTTGAATGTTAGTAACTAAACCTGCCTGTGAGCTTATTGTATGTGCTTGGAGGTGGTAAATTTATTCGTCAATTTGAACTGCTCGCTAGCTATCATTTTCGTTTCTGTATCAACGTTAATTTTTTAATTTGTAAGAACTTTGTTGATGTGGCCCTATAAGATGAAATATCATCAATGATCTGCATCAGAGTGATGGCTAAAGTAAATGTATTTCGAATAAAGAAGATCAAGTGATTGCGCTATACTGGAGGTATAAATATAGATGGCTAGCTAGCTAGCTATGTGCTACAATATGACTGAAGTCATGATGACTGATTTCTTTTCTATTAAAAGTTCAGATGACCTCTTACTAGCATGCTGGCATAGTTCTGTGAACCAGTCTGATATGAATTGTTCCAATGTTACTCCTAACTTTCTCATGCAGGAGACATTCAGGGACAGTGAAAGCATATAGCACATGAGAGAGATCCTATAGCACAATATAATATATCTCTGAAACTAAGTAACAGAAGTTTAAACAATTTGTAACAAGAAAAACTAATTACTGTGGCTATTAGCTACAATATAGAAATAGAATTTCACGTTTCCAATTAGAATTTCTACTTCAATTCTTTTCCCTTAAAAAAACTTATAATAGCCATACCTATACAACCATATTGAAAATAAACAAATACAGGATTGCAGATAGAACAAGTTCTAGCTATGACCTTCTCATACATGCAATATACATTATACCCATGGACCATAACTGTAAATATTTGCCTCATGCCTCACTATATCTTCCAAATAAGGTAACTAAAAAAATGCTTTTGTGTAATCATGCTAACATATTCTTGTCACTTACATTACCACCACAACTACTGGTTGAAAAATCTGTCTCCATCTCAGAAGTGACGATGTATTGTGTCAACTTCTCCATATCTAAACTATAGTAACTCTCATTACGAAACCAGTACACTGCAGGGTACTGCAACCAGCAGCCAAACAAGGTACACAGATTGATCGAAGGACACTGGGAGGCGGAGTCTCCGGGCGATGAGGGTTGCTGAATGGATGAACTCACAGATAACACACAAGAAGACATGGACATTAAATTACTGGATTGATGGATGCAAGGTGAAGAAGAGGCTTTAGTTTGTGAATTATTATCTGGTAGAGGATAGACACTTGAAGAAAAAGAATTGCATGATGTTTTTGATGACGAACTATGATAATCAGGCAAGAAATGTTTTCTGGTATTCTGGAATGGCAAGAAGCTTGCACAACATCTGTTGATTCTGATTGGGTCAATAATGAAGGGTAAAAATGATCAGGGAACTTAACACATAAATTCATAGAGTTTAATTTCACTGAAAGTTCTCGAAAAACAGCGACCATAAGGTTTCCACAAGCTTCCAGTATTATATTTGTTTGATCTTATCTATCAACTTGGGTGCCCCTGGTTCAGAGATGCTAATTAACACAGGCAATTTTATCCTCTTGAACAAATCTAAAAATGAAGGAATGTTTATAATAATGAGATCTTGGTAATCCACTTCAAGCAAGCAGATGCATGATTTCAGGTGACTATTCACGGAATCGTGTTAACCTAAAACTTCTTGCAAAAATGTCTCAACCACCTTTGCATTAGGAGGTAAACAATCCACGAGCAGTGACGGCTTGATTCCTTTCAATAAAAAGTTTAAATCCCCACAAAATGTAGAACATTTCGACTAATAAACTCGGTGAAAATGCTTCTTGAACACTTCCTCCATTTCTTCTTAGTCGTTGTACTTTCTCTAGCAGCGAAAACTTCAACCTGGCAAATCGTTCCACTTTGCCTGCGAAACCCTTTACCAAGTTGCACCGCTTTGGTAAAGGGTTGCCCTGGTAAGTGCCAAAGATAAATGAACTGTAAGAATATTATTTAGGGTGGGGTTGGCGGCGAGCCTGGAGCCTGCCTTTGTAAAGATGCATTTTACAGGTACTTTCATACAAGAGAAAAATTAAGAAGAAATGTCTATATAATATATGAACTGAGCTGATTAAACAGTAACATAGGAAGTGATGGGCTCCCTAGCCCCCCCCCCCCCCCCCCCCTCATAATTTTTGGCACAAAATTAATAAATTATTCTTGTCTTAATTCTTCAAATTCCATTCTCCTCCTGTGCTCACTGCGTTTAGCATCTTCTTCTCTGTAATATTGCTCGGTTTGATGCCGTTGCTGCATTGTCATGACTTCCCATTTCTTCATGTGGTCATTATTATACTGTACAACACATCTGCTCCATTGCCTTTCTTTGTACTCATCCTCCACTGCACAAACATTATCCCATAGACAAAGCTCATTTAAAAATTGAGAACTTCTCTGTTTACTTTGTTTCAAGCTTATACCCATGAATCCTTCTACTGTGATTGTAACAAGTAGTTCTTAAGTCTCTGTGTGAATTTGCATAGTAAATGTTATTGCACAATCCACAGGCCAAATTGCTTTTGTTTATTTGTTGTTGTTGTTGTTTTTAAATATGGCTAACATGCTCTGACAATGTTTATTTGTAAAGAACTTACACTTCATTTTTTCTGCCATCACTGCTTGGGCCTTGTCCATCATCATGAGATTACTCTTTTCAGACATCTCCAGCTTCTTGAGATCACTGTTAATCTTGCTTCTTTTTTTACTGGTGCAGCATTACATCTAATATGCATGTATGTGTGTATGTATGCATGTTTGTTATGTCAATACTTATATAGCTACAATATATTATATATATATATATGTATGTTTTATACCATAGTTGCTGTGGTACTGCCATGTATTGAAATTATAAATAGTCCACTGTATTATAATATTCCCCTCCAATTGCCTGTGGACAAAAAAATTACTTTTGTATCATGCACAAATATTTGTGGTTTAAAGTGATATATTCATTTAGCTTCGAAGGAGAATCTATTTCATTTTTACTTTTTATCTACTTGTAGAAAACTATCTCTGCAGAAACCTTAGCTAATCCATCCCCATCTAAAGAGAGAATTATGTATGAGCCTTATCTTGTGAACCTCACTGGATATCATCGCTAAATCAACTCTGTGTTCGTTGAAGGGGAATGGGAATGAAATGCACTCTTTTAGTTAGTTATTTGGAGTGACCCTTACTGTATTAACTGGACAATATTTTCCCCTCAAAACTACAATATCTTCTCTTTTATTCGGTCTTTTACACTTGAAATGGTAACAATAGTATAAAGTACTTAAACCACATGGGGCAACTATTGGAATTATCGCTGGATAACCAACCGTCCTCTTCCTTGGGCTTCACCCTCGAGATCAGTACACAATGATAATTCCTCGAATCAATGGTTAAACTATTACATATACAATATATATTATATTTATATTATAGTGTTTGTGTATTCAAGTTCAACTATATACCTATAGTTTGATTGTACAAATGCAATATTTAATAAACACCACACTAGGCAAGATAGAAAAAGAAACTAGATAATGACAGTTGAAGTACACACACTAACTGACTGCAGTCTGTGAGTAACAAAGCTGAAGAACACTACTGAGAAAAGAAAATCAAATTGAAGAAGGAATGTGAAGAAGTAGTTATTGATACAAGAGAGTCGGTACAGAGACTGTGCTCCATAAAACCATATAATAGCAGCAAGATATGGGCTATGAAAGTTGTAAAAAATGTGAAATAAAACAAAACCTCAGTTACTATTGGAAAACATGATTTTTTTGTAACTATAGCAAAATCTAATATAAATAATAAAACAATAAAATTTGTTAGCACCATAATGGCTCACCCTTCGCAAAATTTTCCATCTTTAGGACAGCACACGTCTTCCACAGGTTTACCCTTACACCATCCCATGCAAATTGGAGAACTTAGTCCAAACCAAGATTTCACAGATTCCATTGCGCGCGTGAAGAGGAGCGAATTCACTCTTGGTTGTATTCTGGACGAATGTCTGATAGCGAGCTAGCGGTTCACCCTGGAAAGCAATGTAGCACTATAGTATGCACGAAGAAGCTCAATGCAGTAATTAGCTGGAGAATAAATAACTTCAGAACTGGCATTCCGTAATTAATGATAAAAAGTGGCGGGATGTGTAATTTAAAAAAAAAAAAATTTATGTACAATATTCATAGCTAAAAACTAATAAAAAGAAGCACTTTGAAGACAACACTAAGCTGCAGCCAATTTTACTCAGAAAGAGGAACACTTTTTGCATTTTATACTCAGGTAGCTATTGCCAAAGTAGCAAATGCTAACAACCATAAAGGAAGTAATCAACAATTATATCTTTCTGAGACTGCCAATTTTCAGTTGTTTCATTGTTGTTCTGGCTGCAAAGGCTCAAGACATAGCTATATTATAGCTAAATATAATTTAGTGCACAATTAAGCATAGGGCTTAGTCACCCCTTATCAACAATATAGTTAGAGTTACATTCCAAAATAAACAGCATGAAGAGATAGTGATGGTACTGTTAGTGAAGACTGACTGGAAGCTCTTATTATATAAGTAGATCAAGCCAGGGGGGGAGGGGTTTGTTTTTATGGCCACTTAGGCATAGGTTAGGTGGGAATAATCATAGGCAGGATCTCCTATGCAGTGGTAAAGGAATACTGGGGCTAGGCTGTGCAGGCCCAGCATTATGTGAGCGGTAGAGCTAGAGCAGGAACAGTTGTTCAGCCAGTACACTGAGAAAGAACTAAAGTGAATACTCTCATGCCCTCTCATTCCAAACAAAACGTTCATGGGAAATCTACCAGAAGGTGCCAGGTCAAGAGAACCAGCAGCAGAATGCTGCTGCCCTGTCAATAGTAGAATAGTGGTGACCTTCAGGACCAGAGGTTGTTGCTACTTCCTTCTGGACCTCCCCACCTGGCCTGCTTTGGGTGAGATACAAATGGAGCAGCTGGCCTCCAAGCTGAGACTACACCCACTTGTCCAGGTAGGTGTGGTGAGGTTGTTTTTATGGTTTTTGTAGACAACATTAAGTGTCTGAAGGCTGGTGTGTAAGTCTGGGCAAACTAGAACTTAGCCATTACCATCGTACACTCTCAGATTGACTTGTGTTTGTTAAATAGTTAATAATGTTGAGGCAGTGGGAAACCACTCATGTTTATGTGCATGTTGGGATCATTTTCTGCAGACACTATAAGACCTCCACATGACAAAGAAACGGTCATACCACTATTGGCCACCATACAGTTTGAGATCCAGCCACTGGTGGTTAGATGATGCTGTCTGCACCATAGAGAGGAAATCATGTACAGAGTCAAGCATGGTACCCAATTAGACTGAATAACCAGGCAGCATTGCAACCACATTTGATCGATACTTCCAATGTGCCTGCACCAGGAGCCACTGATCACAAATGACCAGTACAAAAGGATAAATCATCTCAATGCTCCTATCTGATAGCTCTCTCACTCTCCCTCACAAGAGCAGTGTGTATCTCTTTAGTTGGCTAATGTATGTACAATGACCCAGTCTGGGTAAGTGCAGTGACCCTTACCTAAATATCTGCTATCTGGATGTGGCTATACCTGCTGCCAGCATGGGGGTCGTCTATGTCTAAGTTGACAGATGGTTTATACCACATCCTCTAAGGGCAAAGACTTGGAGACTTTAATATGAGTATGTCAAAGGACCTCGGCCGACTCCCAATAATGTACACTATTTCTGCCACTACAACTGAGTCTGCAGTACTAGGGGGACTTGTTAAGAAGGCCTTCTCCTCCAAGTTCCAGTTGGGAGAAACACAGTCTGTATTGCCAGCCAGAATCTCCTGCCACAGTTTGAAAGGCTACTTTGTGGACATGGTGGAGTTTTTGGAGAGTTGGGAGGCACACCATTTGGTGGAAGGAGAAGAAACTAAGACTGTTCCCGTCCACAAGTTGTGCCAAGTGGCAAATATGACCAAGGCCTTCTGTCATTATGCGAGATGGTACCAGGTTAGTTCCAATGGTGATGAAGAGGCAAAGGGTTACAGCTTGCTTCGCCTGGAATGACAGTCATCACTATGCTGTGATCCCATGCCATTTCCAGCAAGTCTGCTTCCTTTGCAATGGTGAGCACAGGATATCGGCTTGACCTCCAGAGGAAGAAAAGGGGAAAATAAGTGCGTTGGTTGCGCCTTTGTGGCACCATTGTTGACTCCCTTGTTATTTTCGCTTTGCTAATATATTATTGTTATTGTTGTTGTTACTATCTACTCATCCTCAATTTACACCAGATTATGAATTCACCATTACTAGTCTGTTTGATTGTACACTGGTGGTTACTGGTCAATGATCAATGGTTTGTGGGGGGAGGTCTCCTGCTTAAGCTAGTGAACAAGGGAGTGAGTATTGAGTGAGAGTTAAATACTCTACAGCTTCAGGGCTCACGTAATGCATAAAATAGTAATGTGAGTGGCTAATAATAGTTAGAAAGTTCTAGAAGTTTGATTGGCAGGATATCTTACAATAAACATCGACGGTTGAAGTGTCTGGAGTACATGGTGTTCAGAACTAGATTGGACATGGATAGCCTTGTTTAGGCCTTTTACACGAAGAGTCTTGCCCATTCTACTCAGAAGATGTACGACCAGGGAAATCTGTGCCTCAGCTGGCCTTTGAGCAGTGCCAGCAGATGAGGATCTCTTGTACAAGTTTGCTACCAAGTTGGTTATTGAGGGATTACAAACATCACATCATTAAGTCTGTTGTTGTGAATTCCAATGAACTCTATTTAACTTCGATTGACTTAACTTAAGTAGCTAATTTATGTCCACTCAGATTTCCATTTCCATTTACATTCACATCACATTCCATAGCAGAAACACAATCACCTCACACAGTAATATAAGCAACATCATTCTAGGATTCAGTCAGTTACTATGATATTCTCCTTACTGGAAAATACTGTGTTGTCCTGGGGAAAAGACTTAGTAGAAGCATTCTACATTGGTGACCTCGACGTTCCTCTCAACACTTCTGCTCTCCGAGGTAGCAATGGCAGAACCACCAACTGTAGCGGCTGTCTCCTACTCAGGCTCTGAAAACTCCGAGATTATGCAGCTACGCAAGGAGTTAACGCGTCTGTCAGCTCTAGTTGCGTATCTGTCTTCAAAAGACCTTTCCCATCATGGGCGCAGTCCTTCCCGGTTTCGTCGCAGCAACTCTCGACATCGTCGTCGCTCACCTAGCCCTGTTTCACTCGCGGAGGTACCCCTCTGTTGGTACCACGAGAAATATGGTGCTGCGGCCAAGAAATGTAGGGAGCCTTGCAGTTGGGGAAAACTTCCAGGCCGGACCATAGCGGTGACTAATGCTCCCAGTCTCTCTCCCACTAGTCGCCTTTTCTATGTCACTGATGTATTTTCTGGTATGAAATTTTTAGTCGATACCGGCTCAGAAGTAAGTGTTATTCCTCCTAGTCGGTCTGACCAGCAGCACCTGTCAGATAGTTTGTCTCTTCACGCCGTAAACGGCACGCCTATTGTCACCTACGGAAGACGTTCATTAACTCTAGATCTTGGACTCAGACGTTCCCTACCCTTGATTTTTATCACTGCAGGGGTTTCTAAACCCATCCTCGGTGCCGATTTCCTCAGACATTTTGGATTACTAGTTAATATGCAACGTAGCCAGCTCAGTGACTCCCAGACCTGCCTCCGTGTACAGGGCATTACCTCGGTTGTCTCATCTCCTAGACCGTCCTTTCACCCTAAGGGTGGTAGCGATCCATATCTCACCCTACTGTCAAAATTTCCTTCTCTCACGCGAGTTTGTTCACCGGACGATACCGCCAAGCATGATGTCACTCACTTCATTGAGGTCGCAGGACCGCCCGTGTCAGCTAGGCCCAGGCGCCTGGCGCCAGACCGACTTCGAGTGGCAAAGCAGCAGTTTGAACACATGCTTCAGCTTGGTATTATCAGACCCTCTTCTAGTGCCTGGTCATCCCCGCTTCACATGGTGCCAAAGAATACTCCAGGTGACTGGCGTCCTTGCGGTGACTATCGTGCTCTCAATCGGCTAACAGTGCCTGATCGTTATCCAATCCCTCATTTACATGATTTTTCTTCCTCCTTACAGGGTGCTACTATTTTCACCAAGCTGGACCTGGTGCGAGCCTACCATCAGATCCCAGTGGATCCGTCAGATGTCCCCAAGACTGCCGTGACTACACCATTTGGACTGTTTGAGTTCCTCAAAATGCCATTTGGTCTACGTAATGCCGCCCAGACTTTCCAGCGCTTTATGGATCAAGTCCTCCGTGGGATTTCTGTGGCTTACTCTTACATTGATGACATTCTCATCGCAAGTAACAATCCGGAACAACACCTTCTGGACGTACAGACTGTCTTTGAACGTCTCTCCACGCATGGTGTGGTTATCAATCCCAACAAGTGCGTCTTTGGGGCTGCCGAGTTGGACTTCCTCGGACATAAAATTAATCGGCAGGGTGTCACTCCACTTCCTCAAAAAGTGCAGGTCATCCGTGATTTTCCTCAACCGAAGTCTCCTCGCCAACTACGCCGGTTCATTGGTCTCGTAAACTTTTATCATCGATTTCTTCCACATTGTGCCGAATTGATGATTCCACTACATGCTCTCCTCTCCTCGTGCAAACCAAAGTCTCAGAGTCTGTCCTGGAGCGACAACGCTGTAGCCGCATTCCATGCCACCAAGGAGGCTCTTGCTGCAGCATCACTCCTTTGCTACCCTCAAAGTGACGCTCCTACTAGCCTGGCGACTGATGCTTCTGATAAGGCCATTGGTGCAGTTCTGCAACAACACATTGAGGGAGCCTGGTGCCCTATCTCTTTTTTCTACAGGAAATTGACTCCAGCGGAAACTAGATACAGCGCGTTTGACAAGGAGTTACTGGCAATTTACCTTGCTATCCAACGTTTCCGACATTTCCTGGAAGGACGTCCATTCCAAGTTCTCACCGACCATAAACCCCTCACATTTGCACTGAACTCTCGTTCTGACCATCCTTCTCCGAGGCAAGCACGACAACTTGACTACATATCCCAATTCACCTCCGCTATCCGCCACATATGTGGACTTGACAATGTAGTCGCCGATACACTCTCGCGAATCGAGACTCATGCCCTTTTGTCTGGTCGGCCACCTACAGTTGATTTTGCTGCTATGGCCAAGTCGCAGGCGTCGGATCCTCAAGTTCGCTCTTTTCAATCTTCTCCATCTTCTTCATTAGTTGTGGAAGCTGTTCCCTTGACTGATTCAAGTGACCCTCTACTATGTGACACATCAACTGGTTCACAGCGTCCGTTGGTTCCTCTTCCTTGGCGGCGGGTTGTGTTTGACTCTCTTCATGGTTTGTCCCACCCGGGCATTCGGGCTACACAAAAGCTCATCACTTCTCGTTTCGTTTGGCCTGGAATTAACTCAGATGTACGACGTTGGACTCGCTCCTGCATTCAGTGTCAACGTGCCAAAATACAGCGTCACACGGTAGCTCCTCTGTCATCTTTTACCACCCCTACCGCTCGTTTTGACGTCATTCACATCGACTTAGTTGGACCGTTACCGCCTTCCCGGGGATTCACATATTTGCTGACTTGTGTGGATAGATACACACGCTGGTGTGAAGCCATTCCACTTGCATCGATCACGGCCCAAGCAGTGGCCCGAGCGTTCCTTAATGGCTGGATTTCTCGGTTTGGTGTGCCTTTGGTCATCATCACTGATCGCGGACGTCAGTTTGAATCTCGCCTCTGGGCTAATCTGATGGCCCTTTGCGGTTCCAAGAGATCTCGGACCACGGCGTATCATCCTCAGTCCAATGGTATGGTTGAACGTTTTCACCGTCAATTGAAAGCTGCTATTACAGCTAGTTGTCGACCGGAAGACTGGATGGATGCTCTACCTCTCATACTGTTAGGAGTAAGAACAGCTTTCAAAGTGGATGTTGCTTCTACCTCTGCAGAGCTGGTTTATGGTGCTACACTGAGGCTTCCTGGTGAATTTTTTAATGCTACACAAGCGGCCAATTCCCCCGATCCAGCTGATTTCGTCACGGAACTAAAGTCCTACTTCCAGTCTATTCGCCCTCAACCTCCACGAGTTGCTCCGCATGCCAGCTACGTCTCAGCGGAGTTGGCTACAGCTACACACGTTTTCGTACGTCGTGATGGTGTCCGCAAGCCTTTACAGCCACCATACGATGGACCCTTTCCTGTTGTCAGACGTAATAATAAATTTTTTACTATCTCCCGGAAAGGCCGTACCGACTCTGTCTCAATAGATCGACTCAAGCCTGCGCACCTCGATGACATATATCCTGCTCCTCATCTGCTCCACGCACCACTACTACACCTGCTTCACCCATCACTACTACTACACATGCTCCAGCACTCATCACCAACTCTCCTCGCACCACTCGTTCAGGACGTCACGTTCATTTTCCTCACCATCTTGTCGACTACGTGCCGTGAGGCACTAAAGGAAGGGGGAGTGATGTTGTGAATTCCAATGAACTCTATTTAACTTCGATTGACTTAACTTAAGTAGCTAATTTATGTCCACTCAGATTTCCATTTCCATTTACATTCACATCACATTCCATAGCAGAAACACAATCACCTCACACAGTAATATAAGCAACATCATTCTAGGATTCAGTCAGTTACTATGATATTCTCCTTACTGGAAAATACTGTGTTGTCCTGGGGAAAAGACTTAGTAGAAGCATTCTACAAGTCGTATGCGGCAACCTTTATATCGAAAAGGGCCATTTCCTGCCAGCTCTCCCTCACCTTTACTATGTCTTGAGGGGAGTGCACATAGTTCACCAGATGAAAGCAGTATGGGATCTCTAGGCTATGTCATGCTTGGGCTGTATGCTGCCTGGCTTTCTTTGTCAGAAAGGGTATTCCTTTGTTTATTGGTAAGGTTCTCCCAATGTCTGGCATATTAGCATTACTGGTCCAATGTTCCAATTTAAAGATGGCAGACCCTTGCTTTGGCAGAGACATGTGTGTGTGTGTGTGATTGATCCTTTATACTGCACGACTTCTTTAATCTCATGGGAATATGTTTTATCACCAATGGCGTTAAAATTTGGTAGCTAAGTGATATTTACGGGGGGGGGGGGGGGTTGAAGCTGTTGTTGTGCCTTCTTTGGCAGAATTAAAAAGGAATTTCCTGTCTCTTTAATTTGCCCCAATTTATCACCATTACTTAGTGGTGGTTCCTAGTAGGAGGAAGGTAAGTTGTAGTTAGGGTGTAAGTGAGAAGCATGGGATTATATGTGCTCAAAGGTGTGTCATAGGATAGGAGCTGCAGGAATAATGGGCACTAAAACACAAGTATGGTGGGGATAATTATAGGTAGGAACTTCTATGCTGTGATAAAGGAATACTGGGCTATGCATCCCAGCATCGCATGAGAGGTGGAGTGGGAACTAGTTGTTCACCCAGTACACATGGGGGGAAAAAACTAAAGTAAATCCTGTCACGTTGAGCAAAATTTTCCCCACCATCCCACACCTTTACCGAATTAGTGGAAGGGGGCACTTTAGATAACAATTACTCTCTGGTTGGCAGCTTGCTCCTTAGCCATGATAAGTTGAGTTGTGGGATTAAAAGGGGCTTCCCTGCCCCTCTAATTTGCCCCAATTAGAAAATATTAATTAGGGGTGCAATGGTGGATCTATAGAGACTTCAAAAGGCTTTTTTTTTTAATGATAACTATATGCCCAACTAATTCTTTGAGAAGTTTAAATCAAAGATTTTGCAATGATATGATCTGATTAATTAAAAACAAAACAAAACATGGTGCCAAAATTGTATTTACTGATTATCAATGGACAAAGAAATAATATGACAGATGAAATATGATTTCTAATTATCTTCCAATGTTTCAGGCACAAAGAATGATCCACACTCTGAGGATGGACAAGGCCCTTAGGCTAAACAGCACTACAGACATTTATTAAGGACGATCCAGGGAATAAAAAGAGAGTGAGGGAGCTGCTGTACAGTGCTTCGGATGCTGGAGTGGGCACAATAGATGGCTTGAGTTCATCTTCATCCCTCAATTTGCTCCTTCTATATCAATAGTGTATCTTATTTTAATGCAAAAAAAATCCAATTTTCTATGGTTCATAATCCACTTTCACCAATTTGACCACTACTTAAAGTCAAGAGCTTCAGCAAACCTTTACCAACTGCAACTATATTCAAATATGTAACTAGCCAAAAAGGAGGTTAATAATAATGGAGGTAGCTATTACTGAAGTAAGTCAGGGGTGTGGCGATGTAAAGGGCTGGGTTCAAATGAACCAAGTCTAACCCTACTGGATCGCCATTTGGGTGGGGTTCCTGGCAGCTACCCATGCCAAGCTATTCAGCAAATGTTGCCTGCAGCAGGGACGGGCCACCAGTAAGACATTAGAGGTAAGCTGTAATAAAAGCGGTAAGAGGGTCACCCAGGGACACATGGGTTCAGAGGATGAGGATAGTCGTGTCGTATGATGTGAGTTGCAAGATTAAGGGTGTGTGAGTTAAGTGTTTTAAGAGTAAGAATGAGTGTGAGTAATTTAGGGTCTCTGAGAATCTGTTGTTAGATCGCTCTTGGTTCATGAACATAATTACTACCTTTTGTTTGGAATGTCAATACAAAGTAGGGTGGGCTAGACCCACTTTCAATCTAACCACAAGAAGCTTTAACTTTTTTTTGTTATACTTGTTCTATACTGGGTTGTAATAAAGTTCCTGAGGTAGGAAAATTGAAGACTTCCCTAAATGTTACCTCAAAAAGAATATTTTCTTCATTCAAGATCCCACCCACAAACTTACTACAACCAGATCTAAATACAGCATTTTTTCAAACTAATAAAAACTAAACAAAAAATACTTAGACTCTCCATGGCACTTTCTTTTTATTTTTTAAGCAATCTGGCTACAATGTTTGTTGTATGCAGTAAAACTTTTATTTTTGTAATACTCAATCTACTTTCTTAAAACTTATTTACTATCTGCTGGTGTACCAATCGGCAGCCCCAAATGAATCACTCCACTTACGGGGGTCATAATTTTTTTTATTTCTGGAGGTATAAAAAAAGCTTTTGGTTCCAATGGTATAGAGTAGTACAAAATGTTTAAAAATAGCATACCTTACAATATCCTGTGCTTCAGGATTCCAAAAATTTTAGACTCTTTATGTTACTCCAAAGTCTAGTAAAACTATCCACCTCTCCCTTCATCCACCGCTCTCTATATCTACCATTCCCTCATCTACCACTCCCTCCATCCACCACTCCCTCCATCCACCACTCCCTCATCCACACTGTAAAAAAATGGGGTGTTACACTACACCTTTAATGGGGCGTAGTGTAACACTTCTGTAGTGTGAGGTGTTGTGCTACGCTCTTAAGTGTTCGGTAACACTGTGGAGTGTAGCATGACACCCCAATGAGCTATAGTGACTTAACTACACTTCTGTGGGGTGTATCAGTACTCCCATGCAGACTTGCTACTTTAAGAGGTGTTCAAAAACCAACACAGTTGGTAACAATTAGCTAGTTGGCTGACTACAACTTTGGCCAGTGTGTGGATGAAAATAATTATTGAATGTTTACAATTATGTGCATATAATTTTGACACATTATGCTGGTCTTATGTGGTTCACAATTTAGTGGGCAAGATTCTATAAAGCACACTTTATGCGTCATTGTGCAAGCTATATTCATAGTGGCTAGCTTTACTAAATTTTAATGTTTTTATTCACAGCACTAACAACAAGGAAGCTGAAGAGCTTAAAGTTTAATAATGAATTTCAAGGCATGCTTGGTAGCTAAGTTTGAGAACAAGACAGCTAAATATGTATATGTGGTTATTTCTAATAATTATTAAAATTATATTATGATGACATTAACCTTTAAGTAATGAGTTTCATTGGTTTCATCTGCCAGGGATAGTCTTGGCTTAAAAAAAAGAAAAAAAAGAAGACAATTAAAGAAAACCTGAGATTGCATTTCTGCTATGCAGCTTACATCTTAATATGGTAAAAGTGTCAACACAATTCAAGAAAGTAAAAACAGCATTTGTCTTTGCACAAATCAACTTACCATTGAAAAGGTGACGCCTTACCGAACCACTTTGAGAAGCCGCTTAAGATGAAGTAGTTGTAAATCCCTTTACCCCATTAATTGATTAGCACAGGTGCGTAGAAAAACCCTTGAACATGAACTCGAAACAAACTTTGTAAGACACAAGGATTATCTATGCATTGGGTAAGAAGCTGTAAGCTTAGAATTAAAAATTCGCTCACCTAATGGCTAGACTAGATTAGCTAAATGGAATGGCATCACAACTATAAAAATTGAATGGAATCATTTAGCTATTATAGCTATCCATGTATTTTTATATAGCAGGACCACAACTGTATTATCTTGTCCAGTAGTGATGGCATTTCCCATTGGCTTATTTTGCAGGTTAGCACACTTGCTACTGATGTATCAAGGCCAGTCAATACGAGATGTTGGCTAAGCAAGAATCATGAAGTAAGTTGAAACGGGTGTGAACATAACCAGGCCTCATCCCTAATAGTGATAATGTTGGTTGCCCTGCCTCTTTTATTGTCTAGGTACTAATCTTTCCAGTTTTTGTTTGTTTGTTTGGTTTTTTGTTTTTGTTTTGGGGCACGATTTGGGTTCACCTGCATTGAGTCTACCACACTGGATTTATGTCCAACCAAAAGGTTGAAGACTTACTGATATTCTCCTATATTGTTACAGGGTGGGCATAGGTAGGGTAAACTTGTAGTTGTGTATTCCCTGCCTGCTTTGGCTGTCTCTTTAGCCTATGACCTTGACCCATTATTGGTTGATGCTCGCACTTTGCTGTCTATACATGCGTTGTTAGTGACAGTCTCATTGCACTGCTCATCTGCTGATGCTGTCCCTTACCTTATGACCTTACCGTGCACCCTTCACTTGGCTATTCTTTTGTACTAGACCTTCCCTAGCATCCTCAAGTTGTCTGCCAGCTCCCACTCTTTGAACCCTTCTTTTAACTCCATTTAATGATTGACATTGCATTCCATAAGGTTTGGTTTCATATCTCATAGTCTAGTATTGCAGTGGTGTCCCAAAGGTGTCTGTTAGGAAGTAGCGAGAGAACGAGAAAGATACTCTCGAGTTTTACAAGTGGAAATTTAACATGTGGAAATGTGTTTATACGTAATACATACATACGTACATACATACATACAAACAAACAAACATACATGCATACATACATACACACACATACATACACAATACATGCATACAGACAGACAGTCACGCACATGTGTGTGTGTGTGTGTGTACGTATGTATGATTATGTCAGACCCCTTTATAAAATAGGTGAAGTTTCTAACCAACACTCAACTTTTTAAAATATTGTTTAAATTTTTGTTAGCCGTTGATTTTTTCGTCGCAATTCTCAGAATGCTTCAAATTTACTACTGTATGAGTGGTATAATAACACTAAGAGTTGAAACAAGTATGAATGCTGGTTGGCCTGAGCTGTTGCTTTTAGAACAGAGGTATATATTTATAAGTGTTAAGAATCATAGTTGCTGAGGCTAGTGGTTCTGTAGTATGCAGTGATATTGGTGCCATTGGCCAGATTGTTATTATTAGCCTTCAGTGAGCATGCACAAGTTGGTTATATTAGTCGTCCCATCTGTGTGTCTGTCTGTCAGCTGATTTTGGAGATTACTGACAATTAACTGTTGATTTAAGTATGAACTTGCTCAGGATGATGTTTTAACAAGCTGTCTGCTCCGTGTAGGTTCAAGTTTTTGTAGGTAATGCCCCCTATCGTCATGTCGCAATCACATGGGCAAATAATTTTTTTCTTCCTACGTTAGTTTTTGCTTCATACTGAAAAGCTAATGAGAGCTGGAATTCAGATGTTTTACGTTGAAACTATATACCGGTGAGAGTGTCCTGCATGTTTAGCTACTCCTCTCTTACATTCTAGAGCACGGCAAAAAGCATCAACACCAATGCATCTTCAAGGACTAAAGACTCCAGCCATAGAAGTAGATCTTGATGGAAAGCCAGTGTAGGGTTCTTCGGAGAAGCTGGCCACATACTGTGTCTCACTAAAGTCACTGCTTCTGGCTCACATGAACAAAATGCCACACAATCTTTGTGTTGGAACCCTATATACATTTTTTTTTTCAAAGATCTAAATTGGTGAAAAATATTGTAAAATGTAAGTTATGGTGATAGTTGTGATATTTGTTATGATGTTTAGCTAAAATGCTTTTTTTTTTTCTGTGGTAACTAGAAATTTATTTTTACTAAAACTAGTTGGAGAAAACCAGTCAGAAATTTAGTATCACATGCTTTATATGAGTGCGCCTCAAACTAAACCAAAATGTCTGAAAAGCCCTACTGTCATGAGTGTTCAGCTTTTTACATGAAGCATTCACATTACAGAGGGAATGCCCACTCTGAGATGACTAGACAACATGGAGAGATGCCCACCAACCAGGAACTCTGAGAACACAATACTCACAACCATAGTAAAAAAAAAGAAGAAGAAAAAAGCTAATGCAGAAACTAAAGAGGTGACAAGATCTTTATGGCCACAGCATTCTCACTGGGGTTACTAATTTTACGTTATGAAAATTTAAAAAAATAATGTGAGTTATTCATGCAGGTTAGGTGAAGACAGAGAGGTCTACCTGATACCCAGTTCACTATTAAATTATTTTATGTATTGCATTAGCTAACAGAACACATATGGAATTACAAAGCATACACCAGCATAAAAGAAGAAGTAATGATTTGCAAATAATTTAAGAAGGGTGATTGATAAAGATAATAAACCGCAGACATTACTAAATTCTCACAAGTTAGTCCAATTTGAAGGGTAATTAGCATAAACTGTAATCATAAAAAGCACAGCAAGTATTAATCAATAGATATAGCTACAGCGTCCATTACACTCATGCACATGCTCAGTATGTTATGGTTTAAACATGTTTGCTCTACTGAAACAGGGATTCAGGGCTATCCTTAAACTTCTAGAGAAGTAGCTATTGTGCAGTGTTTTGTAAACTCTACATCTCATACTGAATTTTACAAATATATTACTACAACATTTGTTTTCTATACCTGCTTTATTGATGCTGTACTACGTGGAAATAATGGGATGGCTTATTGATAACCTGTTTTCTTACTACAGTTTTCTCAGTACTTTTTCTTACAAACTGAATCAACTAATCTAAATTGGGTGGTCAATTATATGTTTGCTTGAAGCTGTTGTTGTGCTTCCTTTGGCAGAATTAAAAAGAAATCTCCTGTCTCTTTAATTTGCCCCAATTTATATTAGGGGTGGTTCCTGGTGGCACCCATGCCGTACTACTCAACAAATGCAGACTGCAGACAGGGGCCACCAGGAGGAAGGTAAGTTGTAGTTAGGGTGTATATGAGAAGCATGTGATTATATGTGCTCAAAGGTGTGTCATAGGATAGGAGCTGCAGGAATAACGTGCACTAAAACACAAGTAGTATGGTGGCGATAATTATAGGTAGGAACTTCTATGCTGTGATAAATGAATACTGGGCTATGTAGCCCAGCATCGCATGAGAGGTGGAGTGGGAACTAGTTGTTCACCCAGTACACATGGGGAAAAAAAACTAAAGTATAAATCCTGTCACTTTGAGCAAAATTTTCCCCACCATCCCATACTTTTACCGAATTAGTGGAAGGGGGCTCTTTTACTCTCTGGTAGGCAGCTTGCTCCTTAGCCATGATAAGTTGTGTTGTGGGATTAAAAGGGGCTTCCCTGCCCCTCTAATTTGCCCCAATTAGAAAATATTAATTAGGGGTGCAATGGTGGATCTATAGAGACTTCAAAAGGCTTTTTTTTTTAATGATAACTATATGCCCAACTAATTCTTTGAGAAGTTTAAATCAAAGATTTTGCAATGATATGATCTGATTAATTAAAAACAAATGGTGCCAAAATTGTATTTACTGATTATCAATGGACAAAGAAATAATATGACAGATGAAATATGATTTCTAATTATCTTCCAATGTTTCAGGCACAAAGAATGATCCACACTCTGAGGATGGACAAGGCCCTTAGGCTAAACAGCACTACAGACATGTATTAAGGACGATCCAGGGAATAAAAAGAGAGTGAGGGAGCTGCTGTACAGTGCTTCTGATGCTGGAGTGGGCACAATAGATTGCTTGAGTTCATCTTCATCCCTCAATCTGCTCCTTCTATATCAATAGTGTAACTTATTTTAATGCAAAAAAATCCAATTTTCTATGGTTCATAATCCACTTTCACCAATTTGACCACACTTAAAGTCAAGAGCTTGAGCAAACCTTTACCAACTGTGACTATACTCAAATATGTAACTAGCCAAAAAGGAGGTTAATAATAATAATGGAGGTAGCTATTACTGAAGTAAGTCAGGGGTGTGGCAATGTAAAGGGCTGGGTTCAAATGAACCAAGTCTAACCCTACTGGATCGCCATTTGGGTGGGGTTCCTGGCAGCTACCCATGCCAAGCTATTCAGCAAATGTTGCCTGCAGCAGGGACGGGCCACCAGTAAGACATTAGAGGTAAGTTGTAATAAAAGCGGTAAGAGGGTCACCCAGGGACACATGGGTTCAGAGGATGAGGATAGTCGTGTCGTATGATGTGAGTTGCAAGATTAAGGGTGTGTGAGTTAAGTGTTTTAAGAGTAAGAATGAGTGTGAGTAATTTAGGGTCTCTGAGAATCTGTTGTTAGATCGCTCTTGGTTCATGAACATAATTACTACCTTTTGTTTGGAATGTCAATACAAAGTAGGGTGGGCTAGACCCACTTTCAATCTAACCACAAGAAGCTTTAACTTTTTTTTGTTATACTTGTTCTATACTGGGTTGTAATAAAGTTCCTGAGGTAGGAAAATTGAAGACTTCCCTAAATGTTACCTCAAAAAGAATATTTTCTTCATTCAAGATCCCACCCACAAACTTACTACAACCAGATCTAAATACAGCATTTTTTCAAACTAATAAAAACTAAACAAAAAATACTTAGACTCTCCATGGCACTTTCTTTTTATTTTTTAAGCAATCTGGCTACAATGTTTGTTGTATGCAGTAAAACTTTTATTTTTGTAATACTCAATCTACTTTCTTAAAACTTATTTACTATCTGCTGGTGTACCAATCGGCAGCCCCAAATGAATCACTCCACTTACGGGGGTCATAATTTTTTTTATTTCTGGAGGTATAAAAAAAGCTTTTGGTTCCAATGGTATAGAGTAGTACAAAATGTTTAAAAATAGCATACCTTACAATATCCTGTGCTTCAGGATTCCAAAAATTTTAGACTCTTTATGTTACTCCAAAGTCTAGTAAAACTATCCACCTCTCCCTTCATCCACCGCTCTCTATATCTACCATTCCCTCATCTACCACTCCCTCCATCCACCACTCCCTCCATCCACCACTCCCTCATCCACACTGTAAAAAAATGGGGTGTTACACTACACCTTTAATGGGGCGTAGTGTAACACTTCTGTAGTGTGAGGTGTTGTGCTACGCTCTTAAGTGTTCGGTAACACTGTGGAGTGTAGCATGACACCCCAATGAGCTATAGTGACTTAACTACACTTCTGTGGGGTGTATCAGTACTCCCATGCAGACTTGCTACTTTAAGAGGTGTTCAAAAACCAACACAGTTGGTAACAATTAGCTAGTTGGCTGACTACAACTTTGGCCAGTGTGTGGATGAAAATAATTATTGAATGTTTACAATTATGTGCATATAATTTTGACACATTATGCTGGTCTTATGTGGTTCACAATTTAGTGGGCAAGATTCTATAAAGCACACTTTATGCGTCATTGTGCAAGCTATATTCATAGTGGCTAGCTTTACTAAATTTTAATGTTTTTATTCACAGCACTAACAACAAGGAAGCTGAAGAGCTTAAAGTTCTAATGAAGAATTTCAAGGCATGCTTGGTAGCTAAGTTTGAGAACAAGACAGCTAAATATGTATATGTGGTTATTTCTAATAATTATTAAAATTATATTATGATGACATTAACCTTTAAGTAATGAGTTTCATTGGTTTCATCTGCCAGGGATAGTCTTGGCTTAAAAAAAAGAAAAAAAAGAAGACAATTAAAGAAAACCTGAGATTGCATTTCTGCTATGCAGCTTACATCTTAATATGGTAAAAGTGTCAACACAATTCAAGAAAGTAAAAACAGCATTTGTCTTTGCACAAATCAACTTACCATTGAAAAGGTGACGCTTTACCGAACC
>WLWD01001651.1_pt1 | contig 44293 bp, 26 predicted proteins | sample 6712731 | NCBI WGS metagenome assembly WLWD01 (sample SAMN12718690, study PRJNA576275) | sponge metagenome | isolation source: marine sponge | host: Mycale hentscheli | place: New Zealand: South Island, Marlborough, Capsize Point | collected 2014-11-01 | reverse complement strand
TGGGGTACGTGAGACTTCTGTTTTCGCCCGCGCCTCTAATTACGTAAGTTAGGTAAAGCGTTCACAGTTCCAGTATTTTCAATTAACGAGCGCGGAGAATCATCAGGTTTAGCGATCATTACCCGTAATCTGTCAGTTATAAGCCCTACTAAACTGTATTTGCTTGAAAATTCTTTGTCCACTAGAGTAACTACGAAGCTAACCTTGTGTAGGTATGTTCAGTTGTGTTTGTACCAAACGTAAATAATGCTACTTGTTTTTGTTGCTTTTTTTTTTTTTTTCAATTCTAACTGTTGCAGGGAGTAGTTACTATGGCATTGAATCCCCTTTACCTTATACACGTAATTTAAACTTGACTTTTTCTTAGTAGCTTGATTGTTGAAGTTAAAATTAATCGTTTAACAATTGTGTAGTTTTAGGCTCGCTGCCATTTGTGCTCAAGCACATCACTAGTATATATGTATAATTGGTGAGCGAGCGAAGCGAGCGAGACACTATCAGGGGTAACTCAATCGAGATTTCGCTATATTTATTCAGCGAAGCGAGCGAAGCGAGACACTATCAGGTGGTTAACTCAATCGAGATTTAGCTATATTTAATTATTTTATTTATCTGTTTATGGGGTACGTGAGACCTCTTTTTTCGCCCGCGCTTCTAATTACGTAAGTTAGGTAAAGCGTTCACAGTTCCAGTATTTTTCAATTAACGAGCGCGGAGAATCCTTCTGCAGACGCAACTTTGTTTCAACCAAAAAGTTTACAGCTACTCTCTTCTTGAAACAATTGTGAAGTCTTTGTCAAGCTGCGCTTCTTTGCCACTGCTTTCGAAGTTTATTCAGGTAATTCTGTTAGTTTAGTCTGGGATCAGAGACTTTAGATTTTCTGATGCTAACTGAGAATGGAAAGGGTTTCACTGTGCACTACAGTTAGATGTAATTTCTGTCCTATTTTTCTGTAAAAAGAGTCTGCTCGCTCGCCATGCATTTGCGCTATTCGAGCGCACCACTAGTTTATTCAGCGAGCGAGCGAAGCGAGCGAAGCTGACTCTCAGTCGTGTTCAATTGAGATTTCAGATATATATATATATGTATGTATACGTACGTCAAAATATTTCGCCCTCGCTTCTAATTACGTAAGTTAGGTAAAGCGTTCACAGTTCCAGTATTTTTCAATTAACTGGCGCTTGTTTCAACCAAAAAGTTTATAGCTACTCTCTTCTTGAAACAATTGTGAAGTCTTTGTCAAGTTTCGCTTCTTTGCCACTGCTTTCGAAGTTTATTCAGGTAATTCTGTTAGTTTAGTCTGGGATCAGAGACTTTAGATTCTCTGATGATGGAAAGGGTTACACTGTGCACTACAGTTAGATGTAATTTCTGTCCTATTTTTCTGTAAAAAGAGTCTGTTCGCTCGCCATGCATTTGCGCTATTCGAGCGCACCACTAGTTTATTTATCTGTTTATGGGGTACGTGAGACCTCTGTTTTCGCCCGCGCTTTTAATTACGTAAGTTAGGTAAAGCGTTCACAGTTCCAGTATTTTTCAATTAACGAGCTCTGAGAATCCTTAGTGGCGGTGGTAAGTCAATACGCTCTTTGTCATGGCTATAAGCCTTGCGCAACAGTATTTACTTGAAAATACATTGTCCACTAGACTACTGCGAAGGTAAGTCTGTGTAGGTGCATGTCCAGTTGTGTCAAAGCATTGTGTGTTACAACCACTACTTAGCTAAAGAATATCACAAAGAAAACTTTTAAATAACGTGTATTGTTTTGCTGTTGTTGTTTTCCTTCCAAGCAGTTGCAGAGAGTTGTTACTATGGCACTGAAATCCCTTTACCCTGTATGCTAAATTAAAAAACTGGACCTTATTTTCAGTAGCTTCAGTGTTAGAAGTCAATAAAAATAGTATAGTCTTTAGGCTCGCTCGCCATTTGTGCTCAAGCACACCACTAGTTTATTGGCGAGCGAGCGAAGCGAGCGAGACACTATCAGGGGTAACTCAATCGAGATTTCGCTATATTTATTTATTTATTTATCTGTTTATGGGGTACGTGAGACCTCTGTTTTCGCCCGCGCTTCTAATTACGTAAGTTAGGTAAAGCGTTCACAGTTCCAGTATTTTTCAAATTAACGAGCTCTGAGAATCCTTAGTATGGAACGCCGTCATGGACAAAAATAGCGGTGACTTTTTTTTGATCGCTCGATCGCTTGATCGATCAATTGCTGTACCGGTTGCTCGATCGATTGCTGGATCGATTGGCAGGTAGATTGTTCGATCGATTGTTCGATCGATTTATGAATCGGACAAAAATAGCGGTGACTGTTTTTGATCGCTTGATCGCTCGATCGCTTGATCGATCAATTACTATATCGGTTGCTCGACCGATTGCTAGATCGATTGGTAGATAGATTGATCGATCAATCGATTGCTCTACCGATTTGTGGATCGATTGCTCGATCTGTTGGAGGAGGATCTATTGCTCGATCGATTTACAGATCGGATCAAGTAAAGGGCATAGAGATAAATTCAATTAGGTAAAGGGTTTCTAAGTACGTGATGGTGAAAAATGGAGGAGCTTCTTGAAGTGGTAGCAGAAGGGCTGGAATCCATTGTTAATACTCTGCAGCCTGACCAAGAAATGGATGGGGCAATTCTTTCCCTTGAAAACATTTTGCACCGATTGGTGCACTTGGAAGCAATGTTTGAAAATTTGACTGCCATTGAAAGGGTAAGAGAAATGGTGGACTTGTTAAAAGAAGTTGAAGAAAATCGAAGAATGATAAGGGGAAGAGGAAGGCCAGCAATAGTTATGTCAGTTTCTGAATCGACCAATTTATTGGAGCTGCAATTTACACAAATCAAAATTGCCAGTCTGTTTGGCTGTTCCCCACGAACTATCAGGAGACGCATTTTGCAGTATGGTCTGGATGAGCTGACACAATATGACAACATTACTGATGAGGATTTGGATGATGTTGTGGCATATTTTGTGGCTCAATTTCCAAATGCAGGCCAGAAAACAATGGCAGGTCTTTTAATGTCGCAAAGTCACAGAGTACAACGATGGAGAATTCGAGAGAGCATGCTTCGAATTGACCCCTGGGGCATACAGCATAGAAGCCGCCGAGTTTTACAACGCCGTCAGTACCAAGTGGCAGGTCCCAACAGCCTCTGGCACATTGATGGAAATCATAAATTAATCCGATGGAGAATAGTAATTCATGGTGGGATCGATTGCTACTCTCGTGTTCCAGTTTATCTTGCTGCCTCCGACAACAATAGAGCAAATACAGTACTCACACATTTTATCAGAGCTGTTACAACCTATGGATTACCATCTAGAGTGAGAGCAGATCATGGTGGCGAGAATATCCTAGTTTCCCGATATATGTTGAGACATCCTCAGCCGGGTCCAGAACGTGGAAGCTACATTGCGGGTAAAAGTGTTCACAACCAACGCATTGAGAGGCTCTGGAGGGATGTTTTTTCGTCATGTTTATCTCCCTACTACCACCTATTTCACAGCTTAGAAGACAATGGAATTTTGTCGCCTATCAATGATGTTGATTTATTTTGCTTGCACTATGTTTTCCTGCCTCGCATAAACAATCAGATTGAAAGGTTTCGTTTAGCTTATTGTCGTCACAGATTAAGGACAGAGCATAACCAGACACCATTGCAGCTGTGGGCTAGCGGTATGTTTCATACTTCAGACGAAACAGCAGTGTCTGGAGTGTACAACTGTGAAGCAATGGATGAGGTATGAATGAATGAGCTTGAGTAACCATTCTTATCCATGCTCACTTCCTAATGTCTAAAAATTAGCTGATCAATTGTCTATCTCTATGGTAATATTGTAAACCCCCCCCCCCCCCCAGCTATTGGAAGTCAGAAAATATGTTCTTTTTTGTCACAACAAGCACTCAATATCCAAAAATATCTCGTATATTGACATCTGTTGTAACAAATAGCTAGATTAACAAAGATGTCTGCGTTATTTTTATTATTTTGTTCTTTTAGGATGAACTGCAACAGTATGGCATAGATTGGAATGGACCACCTGCAGTTGATGATGACAATACTGTTGAAGTTCCTGCTATCTCTTGCCCTCTGCAGAATCAGGAATTGGATCTCCTGCGGTCATTTATCAATCCGCTTGATGAATGTGATGACTTAGGAGTTTCAATCTATGCAGCAACAAGATCTTTTGTAGAAGACTGTATATATGCGGTTGACAATTGAAACAAGAGTTGACACTGTTATTCACTATTTTCCATATAAATTCAACTTTAATTTCATCCAAAACAACTACCTCATAAAATGCTATTTGATATTCCCTTTGCTATTTAGGTTAATGAGCTATTCTTGGTCTCTATAATACATGCTAAAATGATGTGAGGTTGCAGGGGTAGGGGTGTGGTTGGTAGAGGGCAGCTGTAATGTTCAGGTATTTAGGAGGTTATCAGAGGTTAGGGCAGCTGTGATATTCAGGTAATTAGGAGGTTATCAGAGGTTAGGGAAGCTGCTAGGGAGAATGTTCATGGTGTAGTTGCTTTACACACACTGAGGTATCGGATTCAAGGATTATCACAGCAGCCTCTTGATTTCTTACATACCACACTATGTATGATTTTAACCTCCCTAATATTTTTAACTTAAGCCATAGCTAGCTATCCAGAATAAACAAGTTCCCAATAGGTAGCAAAGGATATTATCTAGAGATTCATATCGAGGAATCTTGCTTATAAAGCTTGCACCAACTTACTTTTAACATGATAGCTAACAGTGAATAAACTAGTCGGTAATGATCTCATCATCTGAAATCCTTCATCATTTGCTGGTACCAGATAGCTAATGCATTTTTTTTTTCACTGCTTGATAGTCTCCAATAGTATTGATCGTGTAACATTTTATAGGCTAGGGTTTTTTTTGTCATTGTAGGAAGAGGCCAATTTATTTGGAATAGACTGGAATGATAATTATGGCATTGATCACTACGTGAACACAGCATGCACTTCACAAGGAATCACATTTGAGTTTCAAAATAGCAGTTAGCTAACACACAAAAATTGTTTAAATTCAGTTATGATTTTCCAAAACCTCCATGACAAGTAAATGCAATATTCATCATTTTCTTAAATTGAACACTGTCTTTGCTGTATCTAGTAGGTAGAGTTAATTCAACTGCACAGGTGGAAGATGTTGGGAAGGGGTTATCATTATTAAATGATAATGTAGGTATATTCGGAAATCCTTCAGGTGGTATTTCTTCAGAGCCAGAAAAAAAGTTGAGGACTCTCTCCAAAGTTACTGCATCACAATCTACATATTTAATACATGTACATTCAATGTAATTTTTTTCTTGCTTGCAAATTTTTTCTTTATCCACGGAAGTATTGCTAAAACCATTAGCTAGCTAGTTATACTATCTAGTTTGTGTAGTTTTACTTTCATATCACTTCCTTCATAGCTAATGACTCACTTTCTTCTAAGTTCTGTGTTTCACCAAAGTAGGCTGCTATAGAATAAACATTACGATTTGATTGCATTAGCATTGATATTTCTGCAACACACCTTCTTCACATTCCTCTAGGTAGTCGACAAATAATACATATGTAAGCTCTTCATTCTCTTTATCATTTGATCCAGCTTCAGAATATTTAATATCTTTAAATAGTGTTCTGATCATTTCTATACATATACATAAGAAAAAGTAATTCCTGCTATACTGTTTTAGTACACACATATCAATAAGCTAGTATTACCTGCTGAAAGAGATTGTTTTCCTTTAATAGTGAAGAATTCCTTTAAAAGCCTTGGATACTTGGTTATATAACTCCGTGTGCCAAGGCAAGATAAACCTTCTCTAAACTGATCTATTTCACCTTTACTTTTGAGAAGCACATAATGGAGGGTAACAGACTGCACTAAACTTATTTTGTCTTCCCAAACTATAGCAGTAACAGGCTTATTGACTCCACACTCCATCAATTTATCAAAAAAATAACTATACACTTCCTTAAACTCACTCAATGTATTAGTGGTCATAAGCTAGAAGAAAAACAATTTGAATGAGTAAGCAAATTTAAATCACATTAATGAAATAGCTACTTGTCTTACTTTATCAACCATTGCTCTAACTTCAGAGTCACTTATTTCATCTGCATGAGCTATAACATCAGCTATGTCTCTTCCACTAATGTATTCATAGACAGTCTCAGAGAGTACATGAAACCCACCTCCACCTTGGACTAAACACATTGAAGCCAACTGTCCTAATCGAAAGAACACTTTTTCCTACAATTACAATGAAATAAAAAATGCTATTAAATCAAATAAGCTGATGATTCAGCCTACTTAAATAAAGTATAACCAATAGAACTGAAACAGGGAGGAACTGTGGTCTATGTTGGTTGCATCACATCCTCTCCCAGCTCACACACTTTACTTCTGCTCCTAGTTTTTCCATGATAACTTCTGTGCATCTTAACTGATGATGGTTGTATGTCATCCTATGTTGTAGTTGCATTACTAATTTAATTCATATATAGGCAAGCTAATACTTGACTCATTTCTAAGACAAGCTCTAATTAGTTTGTTTAGTATGCTATCTCCACACATTATCTAAGTGTTCTCTACTGTTAATAAGAACTTGGTTCTTTGAGAAACCCCAATATAAAAAAATGTTGCAGTCTACAATTGAATCACTCATTGATTGGCTGCAACAATTTACTAACCTGAAGTGCTATAGAATTGTGGTTGAAACAACCCTTGTCATCCATGTATTTTGGGCACAATGACTTAGCAATCAGTGTAAAATACTCCCTGGTAAGTCCACCAGTGTCGGAACCCTCCTCACCAACAAATTCCACCTAAGACATGAATTCCACATATTTTCAGCTACTATAAGTTGTAACTAGATCAAATAATACTATTAACCAATTCAGAATATCTTACAAATAAGAAACTAAAAAACAAAAACAACAACAACAACAAACATAATCATGGAGTTACCTTCAATCTCTTTGTAGGATCGAACGATTTTTTATCTAATCTGTTGAGAGAATGCTCGACAACACTTCCTCTCCTATGACCATAGGAAAGTATTCCTCTTCCTTTACATTTTTCTTTAGAATTGAAACTACTTCACCTACAGTACTAGCCCTATGTAGAAAACATTTAGTATTGTCATGTGCGAGTAGTCTTTATTGGTTAAGTACTTTGTTGGCTGATTGTGACACATGCAACCACACCCACAAAAATATCTTTGAGAAATGGGACCGTTATACCAGTAGCTGGTCCTTCAATCAAAATCAAATTACAAGAATTGTCAGATGTTCTCATTAGGGTGTAACCACCACATTCTGACAAAATAGGAAATGCAGTTAATATGTCTTGCAACTCAGCTGCATCACTATCCTCCTATTGGGCCAATTGAATCTTGTGGAGGGTGATATGTCTTGGTCACATTCTTTTTAAGACAGACCACTTCTTTTGTCCACACACCGACACTATACTACTACTTTTATACTTACGTATTCCATGAAACTTCAGGTAAATCTGTATCGTCTGAATTGTTACCTGGGTCTAGATCCACATCTTGATTATCCTAGGGTTAAAGTTAAAATTTATCTGATAAAATCTAATGTACTAGTAAACAAGTTACCTTTTCTTTTTCATCTTCAGATGAAATCATAATAGGGCTACTGTAATCCAGATTATCAAGTATGTCACTCTGTGAGGTGCTGGCAGACTCTCTGTGTATATCATGAAGGCATTTTCATAAATATCATCAAATTACAGCATTATTTTAACCTGACAAGATTTAACTGAACTAGATCATAAATTTATCAATTCTTATCAGATTGAGCAGTGCTAAATTGAAAAACAAAAACATTTTTAGGGCCCACAGAATGGAATGAATTCTTCTGACTTGCTAAAAAAATTAGTGAGCTAAAACAGGACAATATTTCATTGGGAGTTTAAAAGGCTGAAAACTTGAGCAATTATTGTAAGAAAATGTTGCATGTGAAGACACTTTAGATATACACTTTATTACCTCATTTTCTTCTTAGAACATTCCTTAAGGTGATCTCTGAGCTCACTTACAGGTATCCTTCCTTTGCATTTCAGGCAAGATTCTGTAACCTACATTAGACAAATAATTCACTAAGTATGAGTGTGATACAAAAGTACAAGTCATCAGTCATATCTATTATCAAAAAAAAAATTCCATACATTACTAAAAGATGTTCCCATCAACAATGCTTCACATTCTACATACCATGTTTAGCCAAGTGTTTCGCTCTCTGCCATTCATTATCCCTATTGAGCCTGCCCTCCTTTATTCAGCAATCTCCAGACGTAGGTTTTTAGATTTATAAGGAAATGAAATCAATTTAGATCAATAAGACCTGTTTTACAATTTCCAACTAGCAGTGCGAACGTATACAGAATTAAATCCGTGGACAGTAACACGAGCTATAGAAAAAATTTTGTCTAAAGGCCCAGGCTCTTTACCTAAAACGACTTTACCATACAATTTTGCACGTGCTACTATAAAACGTACAATACCATCCCACATACGTACGTACATACCATTTTCGATCAAACACCCCTAATAGTGCCTCACTTGCTTCCAATTACTTAAAAACACTGGTAAACAGAAACCTTAAAACAACTAGAGGTTGATACCAGCTAGTATTCTAAAAAAAAAAAAGTACTGCCCTAGAATTATGATAAGCACAGCCAGCAAAATCCAATATATGGTATATTTGTTAAATAAGCTTGACTATAGTCTGTCCAGGTAGAGTTGGCATGACCACCTGCTAAACTTACATGCAGAAATAACAATAACAATCCCCAACTAAAAAAGATCAGCAAAATCAAAACACCACCCACCCTAAGGAAATTCTTACATCTTTAGTATTGTCCTCAAAATCCAGAGAATTCATGTCTAAGTCAACTTGAATTGGTCGAACATATATTCGTGCTGCACCCATTTGACTTCGAAGTAAACGAGGTGAATGACAAACTGGAGAAGGAATTCCTTTAAGATCACGGGTATTTGGAATACAGCGAAGCAGTTCAAACCCACCAGCACTCCTCAGTTTTGTAAACGAATCCATGAGTACTTCATGAAACTGAGATGTGGTGCAATCAATATCTGGAATAGTTATTTTTTTCTCTCCAAGTCCTGCTGATAACAAATCCTCTTTCATAATAGGCGACGGAACCTTTTCTTGACAGCAACTTGCTAAGCAAACAAATTTATGTGCCCAACTGCAAAATTTTGGCCGCTTTGCAATGATATCAGAGCAACGTTTACGCTTGTTAAAACTGGAACGATGCTCCTCAACAAAGGTCTTCTGGCTTGGTCCATTTCCCCTTAAGGCAGCTATAGCTCCTCTATAAGCTCTATTGAAACGATTCCATGTTCCTGTAAGATAAGGAATGCAATAAAATGAACTACGATAGCATGTATTAGACAGTGGCAGTATAAATTCATAAGGCAAGATTTATATCCATTGCATTAAAGAAGTTTCTCAGTGATACTACTTACCCTGATAAATAACACTTTAATGTGTAGGCAACATATTTTGAAGCTAGCTATTTCTCAGAATTCATCAAAAAAAGTTCATTCAAATCAAACCTACCTGACTCAGTTTGAATAGGAGTAGGGCTGCTTGGGACTGAAGACAAGGTTCCCACATGTGAGCCAACTCCAGGACCTGATGGGGGATCCAGGTTCCCTGTAGGTGTGCTAGGGCCAGCCAGGGGAGTGCCAGTCACAAAATTAGGTGTGCTAGGGCGAGCCAGGCTAGTGCCACTAGACATGCTAGGGCCTGCCAGGTGAGTGCCAGTAGCAGGAGAAGTCGTATGACTTTCGCCTTCGCTAGAAAGTCTTGGGAGCAGCCAAGCCAGTTGCTCATTAGAGAAAGGTGGAGTAGCCATGGTATAAAGAATGACCACGTGTGGAGTGAATTGATCTCAAAGACCTTTTACCTGATCTGATCTATAGAATCAGTCGAAATAGATCCACCAATCTGTCGAGCAATCGATCCACCAACCGATCCAAGAATCGTACAAGCAATCGATTAGTAATCGATCGATCAATCGATCGATCGATCAATCTATTTACCAATCGATCTAGCAATCGATCGAGCAACCGATACAGCAATTGATCGATCAAGCGATCGAGCGATCAAAAAAATCGTTCGATCAATCTATCTGCCAATCGATCTAACAATCGATCGAGCAACCGGTACAGCAATTGATCGATCAAGCGATCGAGCGATCAAAAAAATCGTTCGATCAATCTATCTGCCAATCGATCTAACAATCGATCGAGCAACCGGTACAGCAATTGATCGATCAAGCGATCGAGCGATCAAAAAAAAGTCACCGCTATTTTTGTCCATGACGGCGTTCCATACCTTAGTGGCGGTGGTAAGTCAATGCGCTCTTTGTAATGGTTATAAGCCGTGCGCAACAGTATTTACTTGAAAATACATTGTCCACTAGACTACTGCGAAGGTAAGTCTGTGTAGGTGCATGTCCAGTTGTGTCAAAGCATTGTGTGTTACAACCACTACTTAGCTAAAGAATATCACAAAGAAAACTTTTAAATAACGTGTATTGTTTTGTTGTGTTGTTTTCCTTCCAAGCAGTTGCAGAGAGTTTTTACTATGGCACTGAAATCCCTTTACCCTGTATGCTAAATTTAAAAACTGGACCTTATTTTCAGTAGCTTCAGTGTTAGAAGTCAAAATCATTCATATAAAAATAGTATAGTCTTTAGGCTCGCTCGCCATTTGTGCTCAAGCACACCACTAGTTACATGCATGTGGCAAAAGGTTCACAACAATACTTTATTTGCCCTAATGAGTCCATCTAAAACAGAGCCTGACCTCTATTAGATACAGGACAACTTCTCATGTGCCAGATTTTTGTTTTTGTTTATTAGAAAACAAGTCCTAATGTTAACAGTCACTTATAATTAGGTGGGGAGAATCACTAGAGCATGCTTGTGGAAGCAGTTCCTCCCACATGAACTCGGGAACCTTTTAGAACAGTGTGTGTGCGTGTGCGAGTCAATTACGTGTGTTATTTGTAAGGCGTGCCCAGGAACACAGTTTGATATTAGGGCTGGATCCCGGTCGTGCCAATCAGTCAGTCAATTCATTATCTTGTGCTTGTGCGTTTCTGTGTTGCGTAACTATTATTTAATCTACTCTACTCCTAGTCTTGTGAGATTCGGTACGGGTAGCTACTCAACCAGACTGCATCACTTGAGACTGATTCTGGTGGCAGCTTTACCATAAGCCCCAGAAGGTCAGAGCCTCCAGTGTCGACGTTACTTACGCTAACCTGCCGAGCCTGTGACAATGCTGTACTGTGTATGTGTGGCTGTGCAAGCCAATCAGTGGCATCACATCTTCCACAACAATGAATACAGTCTATCAGCTCACCCCACATCCAGTCCCACGCCCATCCCTCCTCTGCAACACACAGTGACATCATAGTGTGAATATCTTTGATGTTGAGCACTACGAATCCCTTCATTTGTTATAAGCATTACTACCAGCTGACTCATGCACAGACCAGATGTTAATCAAACAAATGATGGTAAGTCAGGTACAGTGTTCAACGAATACCCTAGTTTATGTGCCACTCTCATGTATCTTTACCATTGTTGCTAGGTAGCTAATCAAAAATGCCAAGTTCAGTTAGACTATGTATCAAATTTGGTCACTATTGTGCTCTTTAATTATAAAAATATATTGAGTAGCAACCCCAGGACCAAAGAATGTCGCGTTAATTTGGTTCAAGAAAATTCTTCTTTGGAAGATCTTTAAAATTACACCACTCATGTTCAGTCAAAATAATCTGCTGCAGTGCATACTTTGTTGTCTTTCACTTCATGAAGAACTCCTTTTCCCATTTAGTATTACTATAGTTACTATAGAAATAGGTAGGATAGAAGAGCTAATTTCAGCATGCTAAATGTCCCATCCCAGTGTGATTTTCACTGATAACTGAAACATTTCATAACTGATAAATCTGCAGTTGTACTGCAAAAATAAAGAAAATAATCAAACCCTACATTTCTTTTCCAGTTCTAATCTTTGTCAGACACTCCCCACATGCAGACACATTCTAACATGAATTTTTGGGTGAGGGGAATGAATCATGCAAGCACATGCCATGGAGAGAGAAATCACACTGATGAGGGAAGTGCAGTGTTGTATGCCTCAGGTAATGTAACTATTACTTGCTCTTTTGGTTTCCATTATATTGTTTGTTAGATAGCAAAGACAATTTGTCATTTTCATGACTTTTGGAACTTTATTATTACAGTTTACGCTATGACCCGGGTAGGACGGGGACTACTTCCGGTTTGGATGTGGAGCCAAAATGTACGCGGGAAATTGCTGGGAACTCAAGTTCACTTCATCTATCATTTACAGTAGGACCTCTGTATAACGGAACATACTTGTCCAGATGACTCGGTATAACGAACGGTGCAATTAGCAAAATTTTGTGCATGCGCACAAACCACACTGCAAAAGCAGCTGTTTTGCTCCTGTGGTCCCAAAGTGTTCGTTATACTGAGGTCCTACTGTATTCATATTTCCCTTCTTTTTTTTCCGCTCATATATTTTGTACATCATATTAATTAAGCTTAATGTGTTCAGTCAGCATATTTTCTACTGGTAAGTGGTAAATCCACACCCAGCAGTGGGGAGAATCAAGAGGGTAAGTTTTGATGGTAACTTCACTTCAGACGACTGGACAAGTTGATGCCAACTATATTTAGAGAACAATGTTGGGATTGAAGGTTGTATAAAGGTTTGCTCTAAGACTTAATTCCTAAATCAAAAGCATCACTTTCAATGGTTTGTCAGAAAAGAAGGGTCAAAAAATTGAAAAATTGATCGATTTTGACGGGGTCAACTAGCTACGAAATAATATCCAACGAGTGTAATACTCATTGCACATATATATTTATCTATTAACTTTAACTATAGCTAATAATAGCGGCATTGCTCAATTGGCTTTAATTCTATGGCCTCTTTAGTCGAGCTGACTTACCGCTACTTGTCATTTTCCCCATTTTCAAGTGACTGGACAAGTTGATGCCAAGTAGAACTAGGTATATTCAACACAATAGCCAAGTCAATGCATGATATCTCTATGATTCTGGCTTGGTTTTGTTTGTGTAGACCCTCATCCCTCGGAGTTATAAAAGTTTTAATTCTCTCAAAATTTACTAATAATTTGCGAAAGCATCATTAAATGGGTGTGGCTCATGCAATTCTCGCGACCCACGGTAAGTGTTTCTATTGAAGTGGAGTGTGTGTGGTGAGATTGTTATTTTAGCTGGCATGAAATTTGTAAGATCATTCATGACTTTGAGTGGTCAGGTATAAGTGTTGATTAGACATTCCAAAGTCTCCAATTTAGTGGGTCTTAGTTACACCACTTAGAATCCTCTTCTGTGATCCATCAGTACTGTAGAACCAGACTTTTGATTCATTACAACTAAGTATAATAAATGATCAGTATATACATAGCTATAAGAAACAACTGATTTTAATGCTATGGCTTCTTCAAAATAAAGGGCCTAACTAATGGTACCTCAAATGAAGACGCTATAACTATTACATATTTATACTATTTTAATAATATTCATGATGGTTAATTAGTGGGTGTGTCTGAGGGTGTGGTCTATCCCGGGTTTTTTTTTTTAGTTTAGAAAGTTGGCAACTATGTAGTAGGACCAGATAGCTTACAGGAACACAAACCATCAAACCTCAAACTTCTACGAATACAATGAGTTATTTGCTGTAGCTATAACTACTACCCTGTGAAGTCAAGCTGACATATATTTTTGCAATAACAAACTGGCTCAACATTTCCTGTTGGGAATGAGTGACACTGAAGAATAATAGCAAATCATGAAGCTGAACCTTTTGTACTGCATTAAGGAGGTCTGGAAGTCCATCCACTACAACTGTATCTTCTCCTTCAATTGATATGGGTCCTTCCAAATCAATTCCCATTGAATTCCAGTTGTTCTGGAAATAGTAACACGAACATTTAGGACATAATAACTCTACTGTAAATATATAGCAAACTGCTAACTTATTTACAAGTAGAAAGAAGGTACATTTAGGTCAGTTGAGATTGAAGTAGCATTGTTCTTAAGAGTCATTTCAAGAAAAGTTGCAATGTGACACACATTAAAAATATAATTGATAATGAAGCCACACAAAGAGAACAGTTTGTAAAAAGCAAACTAATGTTAATGACACATGGAATAGTTTCAATTCTATATGCTATACTAGAGATTTGTAGCTAAACAAGACACTTTTGTTAACTCCTTACCCTACTAAGCCACTAAATTTATGTTCAACACCCTTCTTCACTACAGGACATTATCCTAACTTTAATACCAACATATACCTCTAGGCCTGTGAGAGCTTCATCATCTTCACCAACACATGAAAAGCCTTGAATCCACAATTGTGTGGGTGTTCTGCTGTTCTCAGTTCTCAACTTGTGATGAGCCCACCCATTTCTGAATGTGTTCAAATGATGCTGGATAATTGGTACAAAAACAAAATGAAGAGCATATTATGTCTTCAACCTTATTAACATCCAACAGTCCCAAATCCTCAAGAGAATAAAAGAACGAATAAAAAAAGGAAATGCAACCAGTGAAAAGGTCCCTCCACAAAAGTTCTATGCGCTAATTATGTGTGCTCTGACCAGTTATCGCACTCCCTTGTCCAGGCCCTCGTTCTGGATGTTCCAACATATAAGTAGCAACACCTCTGTTCTCCCCACCCATGTCCATTCTTACACGAGAAGGCAAACCAAACTCAGTAACAGCATCAAGAAAAGCATTTAGGACAGTGTCTGATCTGTTGTTTGCTGCTACTTTGAGATACGTAATCAGTCGGCTATAACCATCTATAGCACCGTGAATCACAAAACGCCATCTTATCAGTTTGTGATACCCATCTACATGCCATAACGCATTTGATGAAGATACATTGTATTTACGACGATGTAAAATACTTCGGCAACGCTCAAATACACCATATGGATCCACTCTTCGCAAAGATTGCCTGACACGCTCACGTTGAATCAAAATTCCTCGGCTTCTAAGTTTTCCACTTATAGTTTTTTCTCCAATTCTTGGAAATAATAATACAACCTCAGAAACAATAGAATCTAATCACTCATTAGACTGTAATTTCTAAGTATAATGCCAAATTTTCTTGTTCTTCTTAGAATAGTCCTTTTAGAACAACAAAACATCACTCCCATTTCCCCAGCACTAAATCCTTGTTCCACAAGATAGCGCAATTGCTCTTGATTGATACTTACTTCAGGCCTACCTCTTCTTACCACACGACTTCTATTTTCTCTGCTGAAAATAAGTGCTGCCAATAACTCTCCTAAATTTTGAAATAAGAGCTCAAACATGTTGTCCACAATTAACATAAAGTATTGAAGAACATCGCCAAACAGATCAATGAGGTCATCCAGAACTTCCTCACTACAGTTAGGATATACTTCTTTCAAGTATTCAATACAACTTTGAATGAGAGAAATAATTACTTCCTGTTCAGAGGCCATCAGATTAGGAGGAAGTTTACTCAGCAGTAGAAGACTTAGCTGGCGGTCATGAGGTAAAGTACGTAGGCATGCTTAACAAATTAGGTAAAGCGTCGTTATCTTTGGAAATCCACAGTTTTGATCGCTTTTGAAAAGTCATGCTAATCGATTTTAGAAATCGTTTTGCTAATCTATTTAGAAATCGTTTAGCTAATCGATTTAGAAATCGTTTTGCTAATCGATTTAGAAATCGTTTTGCTAATAGATTTAGAAATCGTTTATCAAACCGATTACAAAATCGATTTCATAAAATCGTTTTGCTAATCCATTTCTAAAAATCGAATTATTTATCATCATTTTGGACCTGGGTTTTGCTCGTTTTGGGTAAAAAAAAGTCTACGAATTTTGTCATCGTTGGCGTTCCATAAAACTGCACCTTACAGGCTTTCCAGTTGCTCACTTAGCAAAAAAGCATAAAGTTTTGCAGTAGGACTTGTATCTACTGGAACAATTAACAATGCTTAGAAATTTCTACAGTTGGGTTTCAAATGTTATGGCTAATAGAATCCAACGAAGCTGCTACCAACTAAAGAAAACATACAAAAACTATATACACAAGCTTTCTCTGCTCTACTCACTCACTAAAGCATAAATTATTTTGTACTGCAGCAAATACTTACGGCATATGCACCACAAATCACTCTAAGACCTTCCGCCTGGCTCCTCCATCCATTTCTAAGCGACTGCACCGGGCCATCTGTGTAAAGTCTATAAACCCTTTACCATATACCCAGTAGGTAAATGAATCGGTAAGGGTCATCGCTCATAAAGAAAAGCATTGGTATAGATAGATACTGAATATGTCTCCTTATACTTTACTTATCACTCTTGCTGTGGTGATTCATCACACATCAGGCCAAGGCGGCATATATGGTAACTGCACTTTAGATCAAGTAAACAAATTCCGAAGTGGCCTCTCTGCTTCCTGTAATAAGATATTTGATAAAGCTTCTGCAAATCCATCGTCACTAACTGATGAAGACTTCAATATATACTGTGATGCAAGTTGTATTGGTGTGTTCGCTACCTTTCAAAGAAATAATTGCAGTAATGGTTTGCTTGCTGATGTTCTTGAAGTTGAGTGCTACAAAGATGATGGAGATTGGGTAGTCTCGCAAGCCAGACCTTTGCTGACCCCTTACCGCTACGCGGGGGAAGGAAAGGGTCTGGACAAGTGCTATAGCACGTTTCGTTCCATTCCTCCAGATTCTGGAGGAACGTATAAAATGTGTATTACTTATGATTGGGTGTGGTTTACTTAGAAGTTGTGGGCGGGCGCTGGAAATTAATAGAAAACTGCTCTTCACGGTAAAGATCGAAGACGCATGGCATTGCAATATTAGTTTCCTCAGTTCAGCTTGGGTCTGTTAAGAGGTGTATGTGTCAGAGCTGTTTATGGGGAGGTCTGTTCTAGCTGCGGAAAAGATGTCTCTGGTCGTTCTTAAATTTAACGCGTTATCATTTGAATGGTTACGTGTCGGTTTCATTGCGTCATATTTCATCACAATTAAATTCCAATGGAACGAAACGTGCTATAGCACTTGTCCAGACCCTTTCCTTCCCCCGCGTAGCGGTAAGGGGTCGGCAAAGGTCTGGCTTGCGAGACTAGAGATTGGGGTGGTCACTGTTATATTGCACTGGTTCATCACCAAACTGAGGACAGCAGTCTTTTGGCAGATGTTGGTACAACTTGCCTTCCCCCAAGGACGCCATGTAATCCTACTTGTGTCAATGATCTAAAGGATATTAACACACATATGGGTTGTTGCTTTATGGCTTACTTTGGTAACTCTAAGTTGGTCGACGAACTTACTCAAAATAAGACCTTCACTACCGACATGCAGAAGTTCTTCTCTCAAATTAGTGATGCTACACTGTGGAGTGATTGCAACGTTACTCCAGTGCCAGCTTGCACTACCAAAAAAAATTGACATTTTATATTATTAATACTGGTTTGGGTTGCGTTTGATAGAGTTGCAAGTTCACATGGTGTGAATTGTTCTTAGTTGATGTAATAACTTTATGCTGCATGATTTGTATTCTTTACTTTAAAGATTTGTTGTTTCTTAATAAAAATATAATTAATTAAACATGAGATTGTACACTTCTGGGAGGTCCTTCTTTTACTTAAGACATTATTTATAGCTGAGTTTCTCCACCACCACAGCTTGTCACTTCACTCATTCAGCCAGATGCTATACATTATTGATTCGTGTTAGCTATGTACCGAGCTCCTACATCAGCCAGACTTGTGCAACTGATTTGTCATTACATTTTGACGTTAATATTTTTTGTCTGGGGGAGACTCTCTTTTTTGGTAACCATGACCGAGGACTGTGAATGATGATGTACTACCCTTACTATTTCTGCAGATATAATTTAGCTACTACACATTAATTGTCTATAAAATTGATGACGATCACAATCAAAGCAGTGAAGCATACAAAACATTAGATGAAATGTGAACAAAATGAAGAGGATAAAATGGAAAACAAACAAACCAGCTAATACTTTGACGTCATATTATGTAGACATATACAGACAATAAAAAAAAAAAAAACATCTTTGGTTGTGACAGTTCTATCAAAGTTGTATCAGAAAGTTGGTCATATATGGGGCATGTCATTGATAAAGGATAATTGTTGGCAGGTTAGTGATATGCAGCAGATTAAGGTGTTGTGATGTGTTCTCCAGTTTAAGCCATTAGCTAGTTAAAGAACAAGTGTTGTTTAGCGTAAGCAACCCGCCCAAGTTTTGACCCGACGGCGTAACTTACGCAAGGAAAATGCAAACGGCGTCAAACAACGTCCAAACGTTGTGGCAACTCTAAGATGTAGTCTATGGAAATCCTGAATACGTGGTCGTTTAAACGCGCGCGCGCATTCCAGAACTTCGCTCGCTCGCCCAACCAATGCTACACGAGCATTTTCTAGTTATTGTGGAGTCCAACTTAGGCTGCTGTAACGTGCTCCAACGCAGGACGCTATCGCCGTTTACGCGGCTCCTTAAAAACCGTTTATCGACCACGCGCATCAATTATCGACCACCCGTAGATTTTCTATTAACCAATTATCGCTCCCCGTCCTTCTTCATAACTTGTAGCTACTTATGTTAACTCTGCCCTTACTATACTATCATCTTGCAATTTGGTATTCAATAGTAAAAGATTGTTTCAAAAAGCAAAAGGTGTGAATAAATTAAAACTTCAAAAATTGTCATGATAGAAGTGTTAATGTGGTTATAGTTAGAATTATCAATGTGGCTATAGCTAATTGAGAACAGATAGTTTTTCTTTGAGAAATATAATCTTTATAATTGTCATACATACATTTTTGATAGATCATCCAGGCAGTATGGACAAATGCGATCCTTCCCTTCCTCATCTTTCATACAGTCATCCACACATTCTTCGTGAAGCCACCTACCACACGCACACGCCAGCCAATCTGCACCAGTTCCTTCAGCCACATCTTGTTCGTATAAACAATCACATGTACCGCAAACATTGGGGTTAATTTCTCTTCCCTCTTCGACTGAGTTACTTTCTTTGGGTCTGTCACCAAAACGTTGCCGCTTTGTTTTCACTTCTTCACTGCACTTTTGTTTTCCTGTTAAATCCTCACACTTTCTCTTTTCTTCTTCCTGCTTTTTCTTTCCTCTTGAATCATCACGCCTTCTCTTTGCTTCTTCTTGTTTCTTTTTTGTTGAATCCTCCTCACGCTTTCTCTTTGCTTCTTGCTTCCTCTTCGTTACTTCTTCTTTTAGTTCAGCTTTCTTTTTTCGCTCTTGCTCTCTTACAGCTTTTCTCTCAGCTTTTTTCTTTAATTCCTCATCCCTTGCTTTCTTCTTCTCCTCTCTTTCCTTTTTCCGCTTTTCCTTCATTTCCAATTCTTCCTGCTTTTTTTTTCTTCTTTTTCTTCTAGTATTCGAAGTGAATCTAGACTAGTTAAGAGTTTGGCACGTGGTAAACTTCTTTCAGCACGTCGTGGAGTGGAGTCCACTGGAACTTGGAGGTATTTTGATACCACATTTGAAGAGTCCTTCGAGCTGACTGTCTTACTTGCACCACCTGAAATTGCAGAATCAGGACTATGCCATGAAGATGCTTCTGCAGGACTAGACATTGGAGTAGCTCCAATAGGACTTCGACCTGAAGTAGCTCCTGAAGGACTAGACACTGGAGTAGCTCCTATAAGACTTTGCCCTGGAGTAGCTCCTGAAGGAGGACTAAACACTGGAGTAGCTCCTATAAGACTTGGCTCTGGAGTAGCTCCTGAAGGAGGACTAAACACTGGAGTAGCTCCTATAAGACTTGGCCCTGGACCTCCTGAAGGAGGACTAGACACTGGAGTAGCTCCTATAAGACTTGGCTCTCGAGCAGCTCCTGAAGAACTACACATGGGAGTACTTGAAGTAGCTTCAGGTGGATTAGAAAGTGTGACAGCAGGACATAAAGGAGTGACATCGTCAAACTGACTTGCTACAGACTGCAGGACACAATCACCAGCAGAAATAAGGTTGTAACGATCACTGGGTAAAGCTTCTGGATGGTGTGTTTCAAGCCAGCTGACATAACAATGATCTGAATAGAGATTATATCCTTCCTCATATCGACGTTGAAAGAGGTCTTCTTGCTCACCTGTGAAAGATTCAAGTTCTGGTGTTCCTACGCATAGGTAAAATTGATAATTGTATGTGTAAAAATACGTTTATTTTAGTTTTAGCTACATTGACACATTAAGTATTTATGAAATTTGTGTATTGACTGGCTTACTGTACCACATTACATCACATTTAAGACTACCATATAAATTCATTCCATTTTTTGTATGCAAACACTAATTCCCCATTTCATCTAGCTTATAGCTTAAAAAAACCCTCACATTCTATTATTTAACTAGCCAGCTAGCTGGCTAGTTAGCTACTCACCAGAATGCAGTGAATTTGCTGGTGTCAGTTCATGGGCCAACTCAGCACACTGCAGCTCACATGCTCCTTCAGCAGATGGAAGATCTAATGCTGTTTCACTTGATGACATTGCACACTCCCCATTACAGCCATGTGACAATTCTTCCTCATCATCGTCTTGTTCATCAGGTTGAGTATCATTTTTGTCACTGCTAGTGTCATCAGTTGGAATAGAAATGGCAGATGGATTATATGGGAATATTCCAGAAGTCTTAAAACCAGCAATTATATTTGATGGGATGAGAGACTTCAACCATGCTTGAGAAAACAGCATGTTGAAATTGAATCGCGCGATAACCTTTCCAGGGTGCTTCTGAAAATAAGTGTGGCATACTGCTGTCCATTTACTCTTTAATGGCTTGAACACTCCACAATCTAGCGGCTGTGATTCATGAGTTGTATGTGGAGGCAAACATAGCATAATAATATTGTGTGCTCTTGCAAACCGAATAACATCTGGCTGGTAATGAGTACTATGTCCATCAAGCAGTAGCAACAGGGGCGCCCAGGAACTGCACATTGAATAAAATGCTCTACCATCCACCCTTTGAATAAGTCTGCATTGATCCAACCTGTATCACTCAAATCATATCTTGTTCCAGGTACTTCATCTTTTGTCCAGGCATGATTAAGATTTTGGGCATCAAAAATTATCATTGGTGGAATAGCTTGGCCTACTGCACTAGCACAAGCTACGACAGTTACTTGCCCCTTTTTTCCAGATTGCCGATATAGAATTTTTTTTTGACCCGGTCTTCGCAACAACATTAGGAACTTTATAATCAAAAGGAATGCCAGATTCATCTATATTATAGACTTGAGCTGGTGCTGAATGTAATTCATGTTCATCCAAAACATCCTTCAATAAAAAGAAATATTGCTCCATTGTTTCCTTATTGATAGCATTTATTCTAACATGAGCTGTACTATCACTCCTTTGGAGTGACAAATCACCTTGGCGCTCAAGAAATCTATTCCACCACCCGTGAGTAATGTAACCCTTTTTCAGCATATTTTTGTCTCTAGCTACAGATTCAGCTATATGCATCACATCTTTTCGTGTTTTACCATACCCTACAGTGGCAAATGTCTTCAAAAAAGAGCTAAGTTCACCTTCTTCTTCAGTACACAGATATGGTTTTGGACCAGGTTTAACACCATGCTTTACACGACTACTCACTCTGTCCTTTAAAGTAGATGCGGGAACTCCATGGTCACCAGCAGCCCTATTTATCCCTGCACCTTCTTGTACTGCTTTTAATGCTGCTCTCATCTGTTGATCAGTCCATTGTTTTCGCTTCACAGACTGCTCGGGAGTGTGTTTACTCGTTAATGCTGACCATTGAGATTTGCGCTTGGTCAAGCGCTTCCTCTGACTTTTTTTTGGCATGGCTATATATCAAACCTGCTCTACACTCTGCAAACAGCCAAAAAACTGGATCCCTTTCTCTTCGTTTACGGTACGCAAACAGCTGGTTTGGCAACCCCGTTTTTTTTCGCGCACGGCCGGATATTTCAATGGCCGATAATTGATGTCGCTCTAGACGATAATTGATGTCGGTCGATAATTGGTTGTTTACGCTAGTTGCAATGGGGGAAAAATATTTGTGCCATGACTTTAAAATTTTTGAGTGTTATACACTGGACAAAAAACTGAATTTCCTAGTAGCTAGCTACAGAATTTGTGGTGATACTGTCATATGCACAGCCATTTCTTGGATAAAAGAAATATGATATGTATGATAGAATTGCAGGTAGAGGATAGTAAATGCCATGTACATGACAATTCATGATCATGTGGCATTTCATGTAGAACATAAGGTCTGTGTCACTTCAGGAATTGTAGCCACTAGAATTTTTTTGCTATACAAAACTGCCACAGTCACAATTCCTATTCCACCTAGATTTAATGTGGTAAAGGTATATTAAAAGCCGAGTAGCTTTAAACATGGCATCGGGCACGTAAGATTAGAGCGCTTGTGCTTGAAAAAATGTCTACATTGAAGTACGATACAGAACAAATTCCAAGGGTCGCGGACCTGCCCCCAGGATAGCGCGCTGCAGAATCATCATGTTTTTAGCCCCGTTAGTGCTGCCAATTTACCTCTAGTTGACTTTTAAAAATTTTTTAAACTCGTGTTTTCTGGAATCTCTGGCTTAGACATTTAGTATGGAGCATCACTGGAGTCTCAGGAAACTCAGCATTGATTCTTCTTTTTTTTTTGGATGGTTGTGGTCTGAAAGCTGGAATATTTAGGCTTGTATTTTTTATTGTGCCTATGGGAACGGGGTGGTCAACCCTAAATAGAGGATTTAGGATTACTCGAAAAGGTAAGGAAACAAGAAAGTCTTTCATGGCTTTAGTGAGGTATATAGTGTCACTCATTCAGTGCCTGATTCTACATCCCTAAATCACTGCCTCCTTTAGACAAGTATAAATCCTTTTATTTTTTTACATTTTTTTAATGTTTTTTTAGTTTCCCTACTTTTTTTATTAGCTGCCATAGCTACCTTAGGCAGGACAAGATGACTGTTGGGAATTGTTTACTGAGCCTCCTACTATATGCTTTTTCATGGAAAATGTCATGCTCAAAAGCTAGGTTTTTATTTAACTCTATAGCTATATAGCTGCTTACGTATTCTTGAGTTGTTTTTTTCCATCAGTCAAAATTCTTGTCGATGCCGTTAACCTTATAAAAGTAGAGGTGCACGGCGGTCAGCCAGGATTTCGAAGTAATTTTAAGTAGAGTCTTTCTTAATTTTGTTTCTGCTTAATAATTAGCTAACAAAATTAATCTATAGGAACTCAGTTCTGCAGTTTTATGTTAAAATCCTGAATGAGACTTCAAAGCAATTTAGCCTTTGGCAAAATGTATAGAGTAGAGTCTTCCAGTCACAACAACACTAAGAAATACAGTTTCGGTTTTATTTTACCTGGGTATTAATCTGGTAAAGGGTCGTTAAAAGTTCAAGTGAACTTCGAAGCAATTTACAGTCTTTGCAACTGTGGAAAGACTCTCTCATTTTCGATACTTCAAAACTGCCACAACAAACAAATGCAATTCAGTTCTATTCTTATATTCTGGTATAAAGGTCATCGAAAGCCTGAGGAGCTTTCTACATGGCATCATGGGGTACAATAAGATTGCTTGTATCTAAGGTATATAGAGCATAGCAACGGTTCAATTGAACATGCGCAATAATATTGAGCATGTACATTAGACCTAAATCCTTTGCAACTAAAGTCACTCACAGAGTTACATAGCTGTTGTATACCAAATAAAATATGAATGCGGTCATAAGTATATTGGAGAGACAGGAAGATCATTGTCCTCAGAATCAAGGAACATGAAAAAGCAGTGAAAAGAGGAGATAGCAATCATGGCATTGCTTTTCATGCAAACAACAGCACGCAATCTAATGGGAATACACAACAATATTAGAAATTGAAAACAATTACATCAAAAGAAAATATTTAGAAGGACTGTGCATCAAAGACCACAAAGATCTAATGAATCTTGATGGTGGGCTCAAAACTCATTCATCCTGGGAAAATTGCCCTCAATAAACTTAGCGTCATCCCTCAGCTATAACATTCATCCTAAGGCATTTTGTATTTTCTTTTCAAAATCATTAGTTTCATCACTGATGAAGGTCCATTGGACCGAAAAATTATGGTGTCTCATTGATATTATTATACTACACACGTACTAAAAGTTCAAAAATAAAATAATATTATCAAGTAACAATGTAGTAATGAGCATCTACAATATTATTATTAGCTTACAGACTTATTAACTTTCATAGTACATTGATATTAAAGATTATATAATTTCAATGTTTTAATTATGTGAAATCTTCCTCAGTTGACTACACTTGAGAACTCACTAGTAGTTACTTATAGACAGCTTACAATAGGTACCATTACAGTATTGTTATTTGAGACAAGAAGAGCAGACTGTAGAATTGAAGAGCAAGGAAATTTTGGCTTTCGTTTTGTACGGCAAACAGAATATATTTCTGTGATTATGATACTTAATTAAATTAAACGAATCCTCAACATGTGGGAAATAGCAGCATTGCTGTTGCACCTTGTGCCAGCTTTCGATCTTGCTTATCATTCTTCGTACTACTGCCTAAGGATTATTACCCTGATGAGTCAGTTTGATGAATACTTTCTCAATATTCACATTCAGCGTTCATTTTGCTTACAAAAAATTAAAGTTCATCAACTCGTTCGAGGGGACCATTTATGGCAAGGGGGACCGTATATGGCAGCCGTATATGGTCCGGGGGGGGGGGGGGGGGGGAACCACATTTAGCTGGGGACAACAGTCTGGTATCGCCGACCCTTCTCCTTCCCACCCCACACACCAATAAAGGGAAGGAAAAAGGTCAGCAACTCCAGACTATGGTTATGTAGCAAAAAAGAATGATAATAGTGGAGCGGCTTAGCAGCATTGAAAATGAGGTTTATGTGCACTTTGTGATGAAAGCATCAAATTTGGTACATAATACTACTAGCATGTCCCAAAGATCATTTTTCGCACCTGATGACCTTAATTAAATTCAAAAAATCATAATTTCCTACTTTCCTCAATAGTTTTATAACCTGCTGGTGAACCATAAACTAAAATAGAACACCACAGCTCAGTTGGTTGTAGTCATATTTGTTATGAACTTCATGTTTAAATTGTTTATCAGCTGCTCTTTATCATCAAATTAGTTAACCATTCCCTGCTTGGTAGTTTACAAATCTGATTTTTGGAAAATATAATTGGAACTGGAATATGCCAATACACCTTTTCCATTCCAATTAATTTGGTCACAAATTAAAAAATGAATAAAAAATCCATGTCAATCACCTCAACACTCAGTATTACCTAAGATTACCAAGGTGCATGCAATTTTAATCTGGCCTGCACTCCACTGTGCTTAATTAACAACCCCAAGATGTTATATTCTATTATATAGACTTTCTGCTTCAATATGTTTGTTGCTTTCATTTATTTTGACAACCTAACTAACAAATCCAAAGGAAAAAAAATTCATAGCTCAGTAAAAGGTCCAGGATGTAGTGTCTTTCATGCTATGTCTAATGATAAAAAAGTGAACACATGCCTTATTCTTCAATGTGTCAACAATTACTGTTTCATACAGAGGTGGGGCCGCCCTGGGATTTCCCCCTCCAGAAAAAGTTTCCCCCCTCCAGAAGTTGAGCATTTTGACTTGGATTGATTTTATTGTGGTGTACATGAAGCTAAGAGAGGAAAACTGGGAATTATAGTTACAATAACAGAGAACCATAAATACAGTTCCTTGTGTGTATTTTACATGTCCTATCTATAACAAGTGGGTGTTGTCTGAAATGTTAATGCAAACATGTTACCCCGCCCCAGCAAAAAAAATCCTGTATGAAGCCCTGCCTTATGCTGTGTATGAACCTTGCCATGGCGATAAACTCTAGTTAGCCTAGGTAACCAAGCTGCAAATGCTATGTATTGATCATGTGTACACCATTCTAACAACACTGTGGAAGCTTTTTACTAGTGTAAGCAACCATTTACTGAATGGTCCTAGATTTACCTGAGTTGAATGTAGTAAACATAGGCTCCAGTTTGTGTCCTTAAAGCAATCTTAGAAAAGTTGGAGCATATGAAACGTCAGACAACATGTTGGCTTTCATGAGAGATGTGTCAGAGCAGCTTTAGGACTCCATAAATCTTTCCAAGTCTTCCACAATTTACTCCATATATCTTCTAGATACAATTCTGCCACAGACTGCTAGATCAAGCAGAGTTGAGGACAACCATTGCAGGGTCGGATCCAGGGGGGGGGGGGGGGGGGGGACTTGGGGGCTGAAACCCCCCCCCCCCCCTCGGATCTCATCCCAGACGAATGTTGATGTAAACAATAAACTGAACTGTGAAGAATATGTTATAATTTATATTTAGTTGAGTACAAACTGATTGAGTCTTGTTTACAAAATAAGGTAATGTCTATTACAGTTGCCTTGGAATCCCCTGAGCTATAAATATTTAGAACGAATAATAAAGCTCTTGTCCTACAAAAGTGTGCATACATTTTTGACTGAAGATTCACCATAGTTTTTAAAATTTGGTGAATAGATTCTAGATTTTTTTTCCCGATTAAATATGGTGAAAGCTGTTGTAATACTTAGTGACACAAATCTGTTGGAGATAAAGTATTGGCTTTAAATTTAGACACAAGGCATTCCTACTCTTTCCTTCCATCAATGCCAAAACATCAGGAACAGAAATAGTCACTCCAATGCAGGGTCAGATCTAGAATTTTGAAAGGGAGGGGGCTGAAGGATCGTACAGGTTTACACAATTGAAATTTAAATGCCCTCCCTGCTTCCCGAAATATATCTTAGCAACATCGCTGTAATTCTGCATCATAATACTAAACTCATTTAAAACCAGTTTCATAGTTGCCAACCGTCACGTTTTTGCCGGAACATCCCAGATTTTCTATCCCTGTCCCTTGTCCCGCCCGGTTGATTGATTTTGACTAGATAGTCCCAGATTTATGTCTCATTGATGCTCAAGAGCACCAAAATATGCTTATTTAGCTAATCATTGCCGCCCTAGTTCATCGTAGGAGGGTGGACTCGCGAGCAAAACTCACTCTAACTACACATTAAAAATGTTTGTTAGAATTCGGTCTACCGCTTGCATACTTTTGTAGCTTAATTTTCTAGCTAAGATTGATTATTTCACATGAAATTTTAGTGTTTTAGCTAAGCTTGATCTGGATCTTCTGCTGTAGGTGTGTCTTGTGGGCGTGGTTTGTCCCGGTTACTTTTTGGTAACTATAATATAGTTTGTTTTTTATCAATCACTATAATTCAGCACCTGCAGGTGGAAGGGGGTGAGCTAATCTCTGGGGGAGGGTGGGGGGGGGGGGGGGGTGGTGGTGGAGCAAATGCCCCTCCGCCCTCCTGAAATAAATTGTCTACCAAGCATATGCAACTTGACCCTAACACTTTCTTTCACTTGTGCTGGCTTATTCATTTTGTGCACACGTTCACACTTACATATCCAATTCAATTATGCACATTAGTTATGTGCATTATTAAATTTGGCCATAGCTTTGGAATTGAATAAGTTATTTAGACAATTCAAACAGCATTTCTTTCCTTACAATGTCAGCTTCATTTTGATACCCCACATGAATTATTTGTATCAAAAAAAAGTTATGAAAATTATATAATGGTTATATTATTAGTTTAATTAGCACCTAAATTTCACTAAAGGACAAAATGGAGGCTGGTCTTGATCAAAAAATAAAGTTTAGGATGTGAAAATATTGCTTGCAAAATTGTATGCTTTTATCAGAAAGTGCACATAGAAAGTGCTAAGATGCTAGACTATAAATGCAATAATATTTCAAATGAATTAAAGTCACTAATGTTTTTTTTTTTTTTTTTTTTCATTCTAACAAAAATATCAACAATATAATGGACATGTACTGCTATCACTACGCTGTCAAAGTGTCCAAAGAATTACTAATAAAGTACGAATGTGATAAACATTGTAAGAATCCACAGAGTTATTGGACCAGCCAACTTCACTGCACCGGCGGTTGTGGTGGTGCTGTCACCACTAAAACCCATGCCTTCACATTCACTAACCAAAGGAACGCACATGACTCCCACAGTCTGTAGTTACCCACGACCTTAAACAGGAGTATACTCTCGAAGTTGTTTTCTCTCATTACAATGAAAGTATCTAGGAGTCTGAATTGTTAAAGATGCTTTGGTAGCAACAGCCTACGATAGACGAAAAACCTTGAAGGGCACTAGCACAGCCAGGGGGACAGATGTTGCTGCCATCAAAGCATGCTGATAGTGAAAAAAAAATTTCAGGCCTTCCAGAGTCTAAAGAATAAGCGCACCGATTACCCAGAAGCCCCTCTGTCCTCAAGCAGGCTGACTGTGTAAGGAGACCTGTATATTCATCCATGCAAGTGTCACGTAGGAAACCAGAAAATGATCCTCCACATTCCACGGTACACAAATCATCAAAAGTTGTCTCAGTAATGAAGCTAGAGTTAAACTCAGAAAAAACAAATGGTATAGCTCTTTGGCAAGCTCCAGTTCGAGAGGCAATGTGTGCATCAACTTGTTCTTGAGAACATATGCCATCTCCTGAACCTGTACCAGTGAAAGGATCACCAATACACAACTTGGGGCACTACACTCAGACCAGGGAATAATTGGAAATGATGCTCTCAAATAATGTGACATTTGCTTGACTAATCAGCCCTGCTTGAAGGTATCCTTGGAGAATGCCAGTGGTATTATATGTTCTGGTAACAGCACCTCTAACAGCTGCAAGTCCAGTTGCACACTCATTGCTGCACCCACTCTGAAAGGGGAAATCACTACATGGTGCAAACATATTTATCAAAGGAAGATCCACTCGACCAGGAATAGAATGCTGACAAAAGTTTCCTAAACTGCTGGTGTTCCTTGTAGGCAAGCAGAAGGAGGTCAGTGCAAATGCAAAGCCAGGGAAATTACACTGCAGAATCAAGTGCTCTATAAATACTTCACCACAGTCTGTACGACAAAATGTACTAAGAGCTCCATCCAGTTGTTGAGGCGTGCTTGAATCAGGGATGACGACAGTAAGTATTGAAGGACCGCAGTTACCTGGTTGATTCCCAGCAAAATTGCTGATGTCATTGAAGGAACAGGAACCAAACTGAGCCACAGTCAATGAACTGTAAGTGCAGTAATACTCAGAACTATGGGTACAACCATTTTCAAGCTAAATTAAAAGAGAGAGAAAAAGGTAGTCAGTGAAAGATTTCCTAGCAAAGTACACCAGCTTACCTTTGTGTGCTCTGAAACTTGAAGAAGCAATCACACTGTATTGGCTGACAATACCTACCTATTTTATATACTGAATAGATTTTTTAAGAAAAGTTTTGATTGGGTGGAGATTCAAGGAAAATCAAATGCATGAAGATTGAGTCTATTCATAAATAACTGGAACTTATGTGAGGGTGGTGGCAAGCCAATAGCGGTATCCCATCTTCCACAACAATGAATACAGTTTACCAGCTCACGCCTACATCCAGCCCCACCCCCATCTCTTCTCTGCAATGCACAGTAACTTCATGGTGTTTGATCTTGAGCTTTGTAATCAGCATTGATCTTTATGTTTTCTCTTTCCATGGCATGTGCTTGCATGATTAAAAAAAAAATGTTGGGATCATTCAGGTTGCCTCTGATGTGAGTCAGAGGGTGGGACATGTACTATAGAAATGATCCTAGTGAGTACAGTCTCCTATAAAAGTCATTGGATAGCATAAATGAAAAGTGGGGTAATAAAGATTCTTCACAGACAGATCGGGTAAAAGGTGGTTGTCCATAATATGCACCAGCTTCACAGACCTTGTCTTACAACAGGTAATTAAACACCTTGCTAGACTTCTTGGGCCATTTCTGGTACAGGGTATTCAATTGTTATAGTTACCTGTGGTAAGGAGCAAGGTTTGTGAAGTGGTGGTGAATAATTTCATTCCTCTTGCCAGTAAATGCTCGGTGGTCACCACGGTGGCACTAATCTGGCGGAGCTTACGTTTTACCAAATCAATAGGCAGGAGGATAATATGCACTAGACTACTATAGAAACGTGGTCTCGCATAGCCAGACTCTTTACCAAACCGCTACGCCAAGCGAGACTACTTAGCACAGCGGTCAATTCGTTTGGTGTTGTTGTTGTTTTTTGTATGATTGTCAGTTTCCCTAAAAATATTAAACATGTACAATGATAAGGTCACTTTAACATAGCTGTAATAATATACATTGTGTTTTCATTACTTCTTTGATTTACATATATATAAACATCAACATTAACTGTATTTCAAGCTCACCTCAATAAATAAGTGTACAGTACGGAATTACCATAAGGAATGTGAGAAACAACAACTAAAAGAAAAGCGTCGTCGTACTGCGAAGTTTCTAAGTACGCTCTCCGCTTTATAGGTAGCGACTGCGGGTACACGCATGCGGACGCTAACGAAGTTTTATTGACTGACGATTCATACCTTCCAAATCTTTGTTCTGGATTGCACAAACAAGTCTTGCACAAGGAATTGAAATAATAATGGGGTTTTAATGAAGGTTTTTGTTGTTACTCTTATTTGTTACTTACTTCCACCATGTATTTGAGGCCCTGATTGCCATTAACTCTCAATTTTACATCCCACATCTTATACTATAGATAACATTTGCTCAGAAAAGCATCTACATTGTGTTCCATTTGAAACAATCAATATTGAGTTTTCAATGGTGCTTCAAAACTGGTCATGTGGTGAGCGGTGACAATAAAACAAAATTATTCCAGTTACAATAAGCAAAAAAAATGTGACTTAGAACAATAAAGTAAATATCAAATCTTATCAAATTGCATTATAGATAATAGTAAGAGTTGACAAGGAGTCACCATCACCTCACCCTGAACAATATCTCCCTCTGCACACAACTTTTGAGTTCACCTCTTTGCAACAAGATGTGCATACATGCTCAGAAAATAGTTCTAAACATGGAAACATAAGCTGTTTTACATTATTATTATTATTATTATTATCATAATCATCATAGTTGTGTAAGGGAGTGTACGAATTCAAGACTAAAATATATAGGATTACCACCATTGGGTAAAAATGTTCAAGCCTAGCCTAGAAACAGATCTGGAAACAGATCTGAACGTGATATTTTTCTCAACTATCACATGCAAATCATGCAGTCCATAAGAATCCACTTCAGCATTCCACTAAAAGATAAGAATAGTCTAATACATTTTGATATCACTCCATCAGTCAGAAGCAAATAGCTAACACTTCACTGGGTGGGTAAAAACTACCAAAATAACTAAAGTAAACAGCAATGAAATCCCAGTTTTTGCTTAGTGTTTAAAACAGTTCATTCCTATCTCATTGTAAGCTCTGTTCCTTAGCTCATCAAGAATTATGTAAGTGAAATGATAACCTGGGCTGTATACAGGAAATGAATCCAGAAGGAGTAAAAACTTTCTTCAATATGTCAAGGAAGAGAAAGGGAGGCATAATAGAGAGACTCCTGGAACAATCAATGGATCCATGTTGCATAATCAAAGAGTTGTTTACTATAGGACAACCTTGGAGTAACAAAAAATATTTGGAATGGGTGGTTGTTGCACAGGACTGCTTAGCATCAAACTATCCTCCTATGAGAACAATAACTTACTGTTTTTACCAGAAGACAATTGTAACTAATTCAGATTACAACAATAATATGTAGACGAGCCATAGCTGTCTTCATAAGAGAATAAGCTAAACTAGCCAGAAACACTCACACGTGATTATGACGTGAAGCTAGGGGCCGTTGCCCATAAAAGCTGGCACCTACGCGAAGTTGAAAGCTTAGCGTTTTCTCAACGATTAGCCCGAAATAAAAAAATAAAAAAAGTAGCACAATAAAAGGTCTTAAATCTTCGTCCTGAGTAAGTTTATACCTAAATCAATTGTTAATTGTCAGTAATCTCCAAAATAAGAGCGTGACAGACAGACAGACAGTGGCATTTGAAATTATTGACTAAAATCTTTGTTTCTTTTGTTTAAAAAATACCTCTATAATGTCTTTTGTATTAATTAAACTCATTACTTGAATACATGAGTAGGTGTGGTTAAATGGGTGTGGTTATAATGGCTGCACCAATTCGATCTGGCTTCCTACTCCTCTGGACTCATAATATTAAGTGGCTAGAAGAGACTAAAGAGACAACTAGCTAGCTATTAGTTTATGCTGTAGGGAATCATGTTCTATAATGACTCTTAAAATGATGCAATGAGAGTACAACTTACATGAAGAAACAACCGATGGAAGTGGGGAGGGGCAGGAGGGCATTGTCCCCCTGATTATTGCTTGGGAGCATACACTGTGCAGATCAAGCATTGAATTGCATTGGGAGCTTAGATAATTATGAAGGAATTTTTTTTTTTATGAAATAGCTATAAGCAGCTATTTCTCATGAGAGTAAATTGGCTTGTGATACATGTGCCATGCCACTTTGAAGCACCTTCCATCACTCCTGCCTGGCACTAACCACACCTAGCTTTCTGCTAAATCTCTCAGCTGGGGGTAAATTTATGCAGGGAGACTATTCCATGGGTCAAACTTGAACTAGAAGTATATGTAGCCCATCATAGCTACCTAAGACTTCTGTCACTACAACATAGCTATTTGCCAAGTGCATAATATAATTACTAGGGGTGTAGGAAGATCATTTGAAATGGGGGGACCCCACGGCACTTGGAGCTAAACAACACCCATTAAAAAAGTATTTACTCCATTAAGTTTTAATCACCATAGCATCATCTGGTTGTCAAGTGATAGATGATTAAATCCAACTACTGATGCACTTTGACACAAATGGTGAGCTGGCTAGCCCAGGTATATGATTTTTATCCTTACGATAAAGTAAAGAAGAGAGAACTCAGAGCTATACCTCAGTAGATAGTTGTAAGGAACACTGCAAGAGCTTCCTAGTAATTTCTCTTCTCTAGTTTATTGAAAGCCCAAACTTAGTGTCTAGCACCACACTGAAGTTGTAGGAGCAAGTTGAAAAGGGGGTTGGGTGGGGGAAGGGGCTGAATTTAGCAGCATCCATAGTAGTATAACTCATGCTAGAACGTTGACAGCTGCATTTTAGATTTTTATTACTTGTCAACCGTATTCTAGAAAACGAATGTTAAGATTTTTTTTTTCTCTTTTGGAGCAAAGCTATCTGTTGTAGCTATGTAGCTTATAAAGAGATGAAACGTGGAGGGGCTGGAGGTCACCACAATTAAAAATAAATATGGGTTAGCTGCTCCTTGTGTCCAACTTTTGTGGAGAATTCTAAAAATGAATTTTTAACCCGATTCAAATTGAAATAAACAGTAAACATTTTTTTTCTAAACTACTGGCTACATTCATACTATATGAAATGTGAAAAAGTGGGGGAAAAGTCCCCCTCCCCCGCCCCCCAAACTGTAACAAATACGGGGGGGGGAGGGGGGGGACAGTTGCCTCCTGCCCCTTTTCTCCTACCTCTCCGAATTTAACAATGAATTCCAAGTGCACTTGCTATAATAACTAAAGTAGTTTATCAAAGATTCTTATGATCCACTAAGCAATAGATGTTGATGTGGTCAACACTCGTTACTTAACGGCACTAGAAAAGAATTGCAGTTTTAAAGTGGCTCTAACAGTTGACTATGATTGTTAGTTGATAAAGTGAACAACAATTCATGTGTATAGATTTGCCACAGAATAGCATCCTTCTTATCATTTCAATGTGCAAAAAGTCTTTACCGAATGGTTGACAACGTCATTGCTCAGTTCAATTATAGTTTTACAGGACCTACATGTGTATATCTAGGCACACATGGTAAAGAAGAGGTTGCCCATGTACCAAACATATTGAAATCTCTCGCTAGTTCCAATAAAAAGTCACCCATGTACACAAATCTGTAAACATAAGAGGGGGCAAGAGACATGGGGGGCCCTGCCCCTCCTCCCCCCCCCCCCCCTCCCCTCCCACCCAGTTCCTACACCAATGATTACTTTACATAAGTGTGTACAGACCATGTGTACTACATTGATTTACTATAGTGAAGTTTCAATAATGACCACGCGGCTACTCAGTTACTATACTAGCTAAATTCAGTATGAGGGATATGGAGCTGCTGGTGGTGGGTAAGGGTTGCCAGCACCAGGAGCAGCAGGTGGCGGGTAAGGGTTGCCAGCAACAGGAGCAGCAGGTGGCGGGTAAGGGTTGCCAGCAACAGGAACGGCAGGTGGCGGGTAAGGGTTGCCAGCAACAGGAGCAGCAGGTGGCGGGTAAGGGTTGCCAGCAACAGGAGCAGCAGGTGGCGGGTAAGGGTTGCCAGCAACAGGAGCAGCAGGTGGCGGGTAAGGGTTGCCAACAACAGGAGCAGCAGGTGGCGGGTAAGGGTTGCCAGCAACAGGAGCAGCAGGTGGCGGGTAAGGGTTGCCAGCAACAGGAGCAGCAGGTGGCGGGTAAGGGTTGCCAGCAGTCATCACAGGTAGGGGAGGTCCTGCAGTTGCTGTCGTCACTACTGGAGCAGCCAGAACCACTGCTGGAGTACCAGTGTTTCCAACGATGACCGGAGCACCAGGAATTGTCATGGTGACTGAGGCGTGGCCACTACCACATGAACTGGCAGGATTGATCACAGTGGTGTGGCAGGGAGAGAGGGAGTAGTGCACGTCTGGAGGGCCTCCACATGAAATACTGAGGTTAGAAGAGTCACATGGTGGAGGCGGAGCTTCAGCATAATGAGAGTGCTCGGCTGTCATTTCTTTTCTCTGAAATATAAAAGGTAAATATTTAGATAGAGAGAAGAAAGGTCTTAAGTTGCCTTCTTTATAGTAAGAATAAGAGGAAAATCTAGGCTGTCACTTGGTGCCTTTACTGCTTGTAGCTAAAGAGTGAATATTGGTGAACTCATACATTTGCTGAATAGTTCTAGCACAAACTAGATGTAGTCACTACTCCATCTTTGTCTGGGTAGTACACAATAATGGTAATATAAAGAGCGCAGAGTATTCCGGTGTAGCTTCAAGTAATTGAAATAGCTCAGATATTTATAGCACCATAGCTAGGTTTATAAGTTTTTTGCAACTGAGAGTGACAGGGATCACATGATCAAAATTTCTTCTAGCCAATTCTAGGATATCTAGTCACATGTGAGCAATCTGATTGGTCCCTTTTGTGAATCTAGTCAAGTAGAATCATGCTTTGTGGCAATTAGTATATGAGTAACCATGCGCTTGTTGCTACACTCTTGGCTTTACTGTCACAATTTTTTCTTCTGTTATAGCCTTTGCTATGTACAAAACAAAAAGATATTCTAAATGGGTTATGTTTATGGAATCCTTGGCCTCCAGTAGGTATGGCCGGATGCCATAGCTGAGGCCTCTGGTTCCTAAATGCAGCAGATTTACAATATTATAATCTACCTATCATGTATATCTCTCTCTATTACTACAGGCTGGTTAATTAAGTATTTTATGAAGAAAAATGTTCGCTGATGGTGCTTGTTTTAATAGTAGTAGTAGTAATAGTAATATAATAATAAATAAATAATAATAACAACAACAACAAAAGTTATGTTAATCTATTGGAATAGTAGCTTATGCATCATTAAAATTTGAATTATTCCATTTTAATTTTTACCATAAGTATACATAGGTATATCCAGTCTTAAGTCTAACTTGTTGCTTTTTAACAGTAAAAAGTATGTATAATGAATCCTTTACCTTACTCGATTGGAAGATTGTGTCTTTAATGTCTGACCCTATAAGGTTCAGTCACACAAGCATTGACATAGCCTCTACTAAACCTTACAGGAAGACTTCAATTCCTAACTCTCTCTCACCTGGACGCATTCCACACTGAAGTGAGATGCGGTGTTCTCTAATGTTGTATAAGCAGGCGAGCCCAGCTGGCCCGTGGGCAATACTCCAATGTGATAGCCTGGGGCTATGGCACACTCCAATCCCACCCACTTTGAAGACCCCTGTTCATTATTGACAGCATGTACCAGAAAGTCGCACTCTGGCCCTCCTGCAGTCTGATAAGGAAACAATGCAAAGAAGAAAGAAAAGGAGGGGAAAAAAACAAATAAAGAAAGAAATGATAAAACAAAAATGCAAAACAACAACACAACCAACAGTATATTGAGATTACTGCCAGGTGAGAGTTCTAGTTTACAAAACAACAACTGTTTTTGTGAAAATATTATTGAAAAGTTGTCACTCGCAGTTTCAATATTATTATCAGAATATTGACAACTGACTAAGACAAACTTACTTCTACAGTCAGACAGACAACTTGAAGTATTATTGTATGCATAGCTTATGCTTTTAACTAAACCGCAAAGCCACATAGATAGTTTTGAAGCATGTAAACATGTATGTGTGTGCATGTGTGTATATATGTGTGTATATTTGCCTAATGCCCCGGCCATTGGGTGGGCGGGGAGAAAAGATGGCCTGGTACCTACTGGCTATGCATGCATGTATTTTCCTCTAGAAATGGATATCCCATAAATCTTCCATGAGCAATTTTAGTATTTTTTGTACAAGCTTTTCATGTGTAACCTAATGGAGATCAATCACAACAAGAGACAGTGGCAGTACTGTGCCATTTTGATAAAGAGTTCTAATCAAAGTGAGGTGGAGACGATGGAAAGGAATTATTCGTTAGTATGTGGTAGCAAAAATCACCACGAAAGTTACATACAAATAGTGCATACATGGTCAGTGGGACTATCAGGCTGTCTTTTCTCCCTGCCCTCTTGGCAGCCCAGGTATGATGAATGTGTATGTGTTTTGTTTTGTTTTAAAGTCATGGAAATAGAAATATTAGAATGTCAAATTGAGCTAAAAATTATTGAGTGAGATATAAATGGTTTATAATTTGTGAAGATAACACACAAGTTACAACTTTGTTTGAAGAAGAGAATATTTTATGAAAATGCAACTTTCAGCAGTCTGTCAGTTCAGTTTATAAGAGGTAAAATTAGATATTCATATTAGCAATGAGGGTAGTGTGGATATTTCCATTTTTTCTTTGTGCACACACACATACACATGCTTATGTATGTGTTCTTGTTTTGAAAAACTTCATTATAATGAAGAAAAAAAATTAACCCTCTACTGTTGGTTGTGGTAAATAGTCATTCAAAGAACCAGCCTGGTCCTGGTACAGCTTTAAATTAGTAAAAAAAATTAAATTATAGCTGCACACAGGGTATCCATTTACACCAGTTGGGAGCAATACTAGAAGATCATTACTTTCATCTTTTCCAATTACTTCGTTGTGTTGTCAAAGAGATCACTGTCACCAATTTTGTTCAAGAGGATTTACCCAATCTAAATATTTAGATTGATTAGCTATCTAGATTTCATACAACCTTTCTGTCAAGTTTCTATTACCTGAAAACACTTGACAGGTGATTCTATTTACTCTGTAGTATTTTGGTCCTATGTAATGTTATATTATACTTAACTAGCAAGTACCCCACCACACAGTGGCACTTGATGATGCTATTATTCACACTGTCATCATCATTTCTCTTGACCTATAAGCTGCCACGGTGTCATTACTGACGACGCTTCTGACAACTCAAGATCAGTCAGCTTAGCTAATAAGTTATTCGAATGCACCTCCTCTGGTGGAAAATTAAGGTGGGTGGAATGAGGATTCCCTCACGATTTCTATGGCTTCTTTTAGTGTGGCGAATACACACCGTCACCATCATTACTGACACATAATCGTCTTATTATATAGATTATAATTATTTCCTGGAGTTCCTGATCACACACACACACATTCACACCCACACCCACACACATATTATAAAGTGTAGGGATGAAGTACAGTTAATTGGTTATATCAGCTAGCAGTATAGTACAGAATGTTTTTTGCTGTGTATAACAAGAGAACTATTTTAAAATAGTGCATCTAGGGAAATCGTTTTGGCGTTTTAGTTTTTTTGCCTTATATCCTGGCTAGACAATGTATTGAATGTGTGTTGTTTAAGACTATTGTTCATTGGTTTGACATGGGAATTAATCTATTTCCAATTGTATTACTAAAGTGGATTTATTGTGCTACTACAAAGAGAAATACTATTGAATAGATTTATTAGTTTCAATTTCACTACACCTCCCAAGAGAGACAGCTTAACGGTTGAAAAAATTTGAGATTATTCCTACTGGGTAGATTCTAAGCTTGCCTGCTTGCTGGGGAGCACAAAGTATACACATGGGTTTCAGACTTTTAATAAGTCCTAAGCAATCCTTATGCTTACCAAATTACACCAGCTACAGTATCTGCATGAGTGTCAGAATTAATTTTCATCAATAAATTATAAAAATAACATCAACTTGTAAATGAACTTGTGAGATAAATGTAATAGAAATGGTATGAAGGTTAAAATTATTCTAGAAACTGCTGTTAGCTATGTGTCCCACCCAGCCACATTATTTTTGTCAAAATTAATACCTAAGCCAGCATTTAGCTTATAGGCTTCAAGCCACTACCTATATTTAGTTACTAGCTATAATATTAGAAAGATGGCCTTAGCAAATTTATATTAGCTACCCAGCAATTATCTTTTCTTCTGTATTGTGTTTCCATTTTTCCATTTTTCTATTTGTTTCCCATATCTACCTTAAACTCCTCTCTCTCTATAATATATATTAGTGATGTGATTCACTCACGGATCCTGCAATGATGCCATTGTACAGTCCCAAATACAAGCGGTTAGCCACACATCTGAGTTTGATAGACTGTGGATGCACTGATCCTCCCGACATCACCTCAAACTGGCAAAACCGGTCATTCTTGTATTGCTTCTGATAGTTGCCACACATCAGCATGCCTCCAGCGGGCAACATCAGGCACTTGTCAGTTGTGGTAGAAATAAGACCCAGGATATTTCCCTCGTGGAAATTATGCTGTAAAGTTTGTACGAATGCATAGAGATGCACAATCGACACATTATATATTTTGTTAGTGCGAGTGTTTGATCTATTAATTTACTTTTGGATTAGTCACAAAATTTTTCACTTCCTTCACTGCAGAGTTGGCCTTGTCCAATGCAGATTTGCCAAAGCTGCTCAGTCCACTCTAAAGATATAAAAATATAATGATTAAATCAACCCCCTATTAATTTATTGATCTAGTGGAGCATACTTCAACATACCATGAAACCTCCTTTCTTCTTGTTCTAAATAAAGCATTTTTTTTTAATTATAAGTTAAGGATAAGAGTTTCAATGAAGCTATTTGAATACCTTTGACATGTTGCAGGAAGTGTAATGGCCTTGGAAAGTGCAGGAATAAGAATTCAGGCCGAGTTTATATAGCTTTGGTTTGCTGTTTTAGTTTCACAATGGGACTATTAATATGTTTGTTTTATTACTTTTTAAAGCAAATTATCTAGTGGCATAGAGAGGATGGCTAACAGTGGCCAATACTGGCTCCAGTCCCAAGTGAAAGCCACCAAGTCTTCAATTACTTGTGTTTGCAGACAGGTAATAAGATGAGTTGTGACTGATTTTCAATGCTGATAGAAACTGAGAGGTTTCACTAACAGGACAACTGCAGATCAAAGTAAGATTAGAATTTGCACTTGCATGGGGTGGCTGTCTGATTCCTAACTTGTCCATAATAATATAAAGATTAAAGATTAGTACTATGTAATATAGTGTCCAGTAGCAATTTTTTTAGTCTAATAGTGTCGTACACAAAGCAGGGTGGTGCATGAAAAATGTTTATCTGCAATATTTTGGTATAGATTTGCAGGAAGTTATAGGATAAGCATTAATTCCTGAAACTCGTTCCCTTCCTTGTTTATCTGTCCTTTTCGTATTCCAAGTTTATAATCACCTTATTACTCGTTTCCCAGGCCTATACAAGAATAGACACAGTAAAATAGAAGAACATCTTACCTCAATGGTCATGAGATTCCATTGTAGCCCTATTCTCATGATACAAATATTCCACCTGTCCCATTATTTACTAGTCTTGATGAGGAGAGTAGTAGTACTGGTCCTGTAAGGTGAATTCTACTGGTCCTGTAAGGTGAGTAGTACTGGTCCTGTAAGGTGAGTAGTACTGGTCCTGTAAGGTGAATTCTACTGGTCCTGTAAGGTGTACTGATCCTGTAAGGTGAGTAGTACTGGTCCTGTAAGGTGAATTCTACTGGTCCTGTAAGGTGTACTGATCCTGTAAGGTGAGTAGTACTGGTCCTGTAAGGTGAATTCTACTGGTCCTGTAAGGTGTACTGATCCTGTAAGGTGAGTAGTACTGGTCCTGTAAGGTGAATTCTACTGGTCCTGTAAGGTGTACTGATCCTGTAAGGTGGTACACTGTAACCCAAGCACCATCAAACTCTTTACCATTGGGTGTGAGTTTTTTTGCAAATGTCAATAAACTACCTCCTTTAGCTAGCCCTTTACTGTAAACCAAAAGATGTGTAGTTTACACCAAAGTTAAGTGTGAATCACTTGCAACAATAGTCGCATTAAAATATGGTGTGAAGTGCATACCTCATCATTTTGGTGTGAAGTACACACTAAATGCAGTGTGAATACACCAAATTCAGTACAAGTTCACACCCTAAAATATGATACTTTCATCATTACTGCCGAATTATTAAGTTCAATTAATTCTAAGATTATAATTTTATATATCAAAATTATTTTTCAATAATTAGATTGGTGAATGTTTTACAACACATTTATAATGTAGATTACAATAGCGTTGGTTTTTGCCTGCACATGAATATTATTAATGTTTGGTAAAGGGTCCATGCTATTCCCTTGAGTGTGAATTTCATGTTAAGTGTGCATTCACACTAGGCGGAAAGTGTGAAGGACACGCTATGCATTGATGGTGGGCATTCAAACCACCAGTTTGGTGTGAATTTGGTGGGTTTTCATGCTATAATTTTTACAGTATTGCATTTAGAAGTAATTATTGTTACCCAGTGTAGTCTGACTTCAATGAAGAATGTCTACGATGATGACACATTTCACTTATATTTCAACACAATTCTACTCAATCGTGTTAATCACTTTCAATATGCATACTATACTTGAAGTCATGACCCAGGTGTTATGGTAGACGATATTTTGCTACATTGCTGATTACTATAACAGCATCACTATGTTATTCTTCAACAACAACCTTGGTTCATTCTGCTTCACTTCTCCATCCTCAATCTCCTTATAGCCAGCTCAGAAACACCCAGAAATCTCCTTCATGTTATCTCTGTTCTTTTACTTGATGAAATGTTTCAGTGACTCACTCTCTGTACAGCTGTGCAAATAGCTACACTGTTAAAAATGGGGTGTATGGGAATCCCATTTTGGGGTGTCCAGGTAACACTGGCTGTACTACTCCGCATAGGGTGTTTCCATTTCACCTAGAGGAAGTGTTCAGTTACACCCCTGTACACCCTTCATTATACCAAATGGGGTGTTGTGATACGCCCATGTCCAAGTTCTATTACACCCCTATTAGGGCTCATAATGCACCAAATATGGTGTTATTGATACTCTACCAATGGGGTGTTGTGATACTCCCTTAAACTAGCTACTACAACACTCCAAATGGTGTTCTACAATACTCACTTTATAGCCATATATTTTAGTGTGTAAAAGTTATTCCAGTAATCAGCAAATGCAATAAATATTAGTCCGTGATGTGACATTGTATCTGTGTGATAGGTGAAGAATTAACTGTTCATGAATGAAGATGCTCAAGACTTCTTCATACAGCCAGGATGATTAGAACTGTTCATCACTCATATCAGCTGTGATCTACAAACAGCAACAATAAACAAAAAACAACAAAACATAATGGTAATTGACTTCGGATATTCCATACCCTTGCCCAAATCTCAGCATGTCATACTTTTTCAAAAGTAAATTTAAATAAAACATATATTGTACTTGTTTAAAAATGACAACAACAATAGTAATGTTTAGAAGACAATAAGGACCCAACTTCGTTTATTATTCCATGGACATAATTTGACACTCAAGTCATGTCCCACACTTTCTCTTGAAGTCTTTATGAAGTTCATCCACACTTTCATTTAACCTATTAGTATCATATCAACACTATATGATTGGAAACATTCTACTAAGTGTCTTTTGTATTGATACCCACTTGTGTACAAACTGACTGTTCAGTTCCCTATCAGTCTTACTGCACACTTCATGTAATAGCTAAAAACAAACTAAAATATTTCTCTCTCCTCCCCACCATACACTCACACTATGACGATCAAATAATTTTCAAATATAGCTTAAGCAAGGTCCTTTACCAATAAGAAGTGCCCATGATACAGACCTTTATGAAGTGCCTGTGACCCTTTACCAACATGAAGTGTCTATAACACAGACCTTTATAAAGTGCCTGTGACCCTTTACCAATACAAACATGATACAGACCTTTATGAAGTGCCTGTGACCCTTTACCAATACAAACATGATACAGACCTTTATGAAGTGCCTGTGACCCTTTACCAACATGAAGTACCTATAATACAGACCTTTATGAAGTGCCTGTCACCCTTTACCAATACAAAGTGCCCATGCTACAGACCTTAAAGACGGCCCTGTGACCCTTTACCTACATGAAATGTCTATGATACAGATCTTTCCAAGGTCCTACAGGATCAGAAATTGTTTACCTAAGTGCCTATAATACAAACCTTTTTAAAAATAGTCCAAGTCTACAAAGTGTATATAACACAGACTTTATCAAATGGAATCAGAAAACTTTATTAAGTAAAGGTTCACTGAAGTCATTTTATAGGGACCTTCAGTGGGATCAGAAACAGAACTGTATACAAGTGCTATATGATGACCCTTTACCAATACAAAGTGCCCATGCTACAGACCTTAAAGATGTCCCTGTGACCCTTTACCTACATGAAATGTCTACGATACAGATCTTTCCAAGGTCCCACAGGATCAGATTGTTTACCTAAGTGCCTATAATACAAACCTTTTAGTCTATAAAGTGTATATAACACAGACTTCACCAAGTGGAATAAGAAAACTTTATTAAGTAAAGGTTCACTGAAGTCATTTTATAGGGATCTTTAGTGGGATCAGAAACAGAACTGTATACAAGTGCTATATGATAGTATAGGCTGCCAATTGTTGCCTACACGGTCTATCTAGCCGCTTATTTCATTCAATCAATCAAACTATAGCTTACAACAAATTACTGCTGTTAATCTAGCTCCACAATTATAGAATTTACGCTAAATTGGATAGCCGTAAGTTACTAGAAATTTGCCCCTACCCCACTGTGGGCCTGCCCACATGAGATCTTTATCAATGTTAAGTTTTGTAGTCAGAAGTATTTTTGTTGAGTTTTATGGTCATGTGCAGTAGGTAGCGGTAGCGTGTGTATGTGTGTTAGCAAGGATTGTACGATCACAAGACCAGAACATTGCAGCATTTTGTGTGAACAGTAGGCGGGAGTTTGTGTTAGTATTTAAGTTGTGTGTCTCGTGGTTCGAGTTAGTTCTATGTCATCTCAATTCGCTGTGTCGTTATCCTGTGTTTAAAGTAATTTAATCTTACCTAAAACCTATTCCTTCGGGCGGGTATGGTTCGCCGGGTAGTCAGCAGGAGGCATACACTCTGGTGGCAGCAACTACTTTGCTGTCTCCAGGTGCGAGTGAGAGAAGGGAGCGAGTAATCCAGACCTAATCGAGCCCACACCCACATCATTCTAATTTAATACAGATAATAACGTTATCAATAATATATGGCAATTTAAAAATAGTAATGTTTAGGTAAGCACTCCCTATGAATATTCTAGAACACATCTGCTCGGTAAGGAATGTCTTGTCACAACAACGTAAATCAGATATATGGTAAAGGGTTCCTCATCTAAACAGGTACTTGAACCTGGTCAACCAAATAAATGGTAAAGGGTGTGTTGTCACAATAAGGTAACACAAGTACTTGGTAAAGGGTTCCCGATCCTACATCAACCAATTTCATGGTAAAGGG